>Ga0247841_10006626_pt1 | contig 17758 bp, 24 predicted proteins | sample LaCruzMarch2015__2_FD_192410 | JGI IMG/M metagenome (GOLD analysis project Ga0247841, IMG submission 192410) | Freshwater microbial communities from meromictic Lake La Cruz, Castile-La Mancha, Spain - LaCruzMarch2015_18m | ecosystem: Environmental > Aquatic > Freshwater > Lake | place: Spain... | reverse complement strand
GGCAGTTGCTCGCTGCCAAACGCGACCTGCGCCTGGAAGCCGAACTCAAAAAACTGGACCGCTACCAGGTCGTCATCCTCGACGACATCGGCTACGTCCAGCAGAACCGGGAGGAAATGGAGGTGCTTTTCACCTTCCTGGCCGAACGCTACGAACGCCGCCCCGTCATGATCAGCTCCAACCTGGTCTTCTCGCAGTGGGACCAGATCTTCAAAGACAAGATGACCACCATGGCCGCCATCGACCGCCTCGTGCACCACGCCATCATCCTGGAGTTCGACGGCAGCAGCTTCCGCATGAAAAGGAACCCGCCTCCGGAGGATCCCAAACCCAAAAAATAAAACCGGCGAGGGGGGCATTCCGCCGTCGCTGTTTTTCGCTCCGGTCACCCTCCGGTCGGCTCCGCCTCCCTCCGGGGTTCCCTACGCGAAAATCAGCGATTCCTTCCCCCCGAAAACAGCACCAGTTGGTAATTGTCGCCAGGGGTCAGTTTTAATTGTCGCCGCCAACCATTTGTAATTGTCGCTGGACACCCCGCGCAGGGACTCGGGCTGTGCCGGAACGTGACCCAGGCCGAGGATCTGGTGCAGGAAACTCTGGTTGAGGCGTGGAAAAGCCTTCGCCGAAAAGCGCGGCGATACGAGTAAGGAAATCTATTACATATCAATGACTTAGGCCATGGGGGGAGCGACCATCCCCCAAATTCCATGAGAACCTGTTTTTTCAGCTTTACACTATTTTTCCGGACACCCCACCAACCCACCTGACTGTGCTTGTGCCTGATAATGAGCATTCTACGCATAAAAAACGCCTGTTTTTTAGCCTCCAAAAAGGCCCTTTTGGATGTAAAGTTGGGCCTCAACTTTACATCTACTTTACGTCGCGTGACCCCGAAATAGTGGGTTTGCGGTGATGCCGGCGTGGAAGAGCGGCTGAGGCTCACTTTGAGCCACCATCCTCGTTTTTCCTTGGCGAAGGCAACGGTCGTTTTGCCAGCGGTTGAGGCTCAGAATGCGAAAAGTGGACCGCGTCAACCCGAACGAAGAGCTCGCTCCCGCGCCTGATTTTTACCAGCGGGGCTGGTTGAGCTTCCGGGTGATCCAATGGCCCAACGATGAACGTCCTGCCTTCACGGATGTCAAATGTTCAAGCGCCCTCCAATAGATACCAGCGGCGTGAATTTACCATGATCCTCCCATTGATCGCCTTTGCGGTTCTCTCCATCCTCGGATTGTCCTGTGTCGTGGCTCCGTTTGTCGGCTCGCAGCAGTGAGTGCTGCTGAGCCACAGTCTGGGAGTGTGCCAATTCCAGTCAGTCGTTCCCCTGCTCCCCGCGTTCTCCTGGCGGAAGACAGCCGACCGTGCCAGGAGTTTGTCCGCATCGTGATGAAGCAGTCTGGCTTGGATCTGGATATCGTCTCAAATGGAGTGGAGGCCATCGAAGCCCTGGCGAAGTCAGATTATGCGCTGGTGCTCATGGATTGCTTGATGCCGGTAATGGGCGGGGCGGAGACGACGAGGTTGATCCGCTCCGGGGCAACCAATGCCCGCAACCCGGACATCCCCATTATCGCAATAACGGCCAATGCCTTTCAGGCGAATGCTGATGCCTGCAAACTCGCCGGCATGAACGACTATCTCACCAAGCCGGTGAGTGCGGCGGCGTTGCGAGCAGTGACTCTGAAGTGGCTCACAGCGGAACCACAATTTGAGGAAGCCGATCACATGGCCGATTGCTCTACGCCTGATTTTACCAGCGGGGCTGGTTGAGTTTCCGGGTGATCCAATGGTAGACCTCCCTGTGCTTGGTGAAGGGGATGTCTTTGATAAACGGCTCCCAGCGTTGCGTGAGGATGTCCTCCAGGGGACGTTCACGCTTCAGTGTCGGTGGGGGCGGGAATGCAGCCTGGATGATTTCCTTGCGGGTGCGCTTTTCCGTCCCGGCCAGCACACCCTGGGTGATGCCGAGTTTCTCGACGGCCTCCGCGAATTTGGCGTCTCGCTTCACTGTTGCGCGGCTCACGCCGGTTTCGGCGGAGATGCTTTCCGCTGTTGTTGGTCGTTGACCATTTCCGGCCATGTCTCCACTCGCGGTAGCTTCATCGTCCTCGCCTCCAGCGCTGTGACAAATTCCATTTCCTGCGGATGGTAGATCCCGCTCAGCCCGGCGACCCGGAGGCCCGGAACCTTGTGTGCAAGCTCGCCGGCGTTCGTGTAGTCGAGCTTGAAGGAGAAATACGAGGCGTCCCAATTCCGCAGCCGGTGGAATGGCTCGTGGTTTCCGGCAATGGCCGAAAGCGGCCAGCGCCACGACTTCCATGCGGCGCGGATCTTCGGCGAATCCTCCGGCCTCCGGTATTTCTTCGGTCCGGTGAGGAACCCCCAGTCCGGCTCGTCAAGAAAGAGCCCGAGATCGCCGATCGAAAAGACCTGGGCGACCGGACGGCCGAATTCATTTTCAATACGGCTCAATCCCTCGGCGGCAAGGCCGATGTGGTGGTGGACGTCGCCGATGACGGCTATGAGGCTCATGGCAGTCGGATTTGTCTCATGATCGCCCATTTTATCGCTTCGGTTCTGGCGGGTTCGGAGACGGCAGATCTGGACCGTTAAAATCGACCTCTGTCCAGATCAGGCGGCAGAGCCTGTTGCTTGCTCCAGTGAGTTGAGCCCGGCACCACACCGCCTCCCGCGTCTCTGCTGCGCCCAGACGTTCAGCAAAAATTTCCTCCCCGCCACTGCCGTGCAAATTCGATACGAGGTAAGCGCCCTCTGGAAGCAGCTTGAGGAGTCTTTTGGTCAGCTTTTGCCGGATCACGGTTCCCCAAGGGATCTCTCCAGCCTGGATATTCGGAAGAGGGGTCGCCCTGGTTTGTTGTTCGATCCAGGATACTGTTCCCCCATGTCTTTGCATGGATTCGATGTAGGCGTTCATCAAGGGACGAATCTCATCGGTTGCCATGCCGTGTATTCGCACCTTCAGGATTCCTGATTCAAGCCATCCCGCCCAGCCGCCCCCTCCCCGTCGGCTTGCCTCCTCGCATAGAGCCTGCCCCAAGCTCTCAACGCCAAATCGGGACATGAAATCTCCAGGGCTTGCGATCAGTAGAATTTTTTCGGGAGGCATGTTTCCAGGATTCCGCTTTCGCATCATGATACCGGTCACTGCCGCCGAATGAGAACGACAACGCATCGTTCCTCGGAGATGAGAATCAACGGAATCATGCCCTCGGGAATCGTACCTATCTTCTTGGCGTTCGGCCAGCCATGGCCGAGCAGCGTGTTGGCGTCTTTGACCCTAAGGGCGAGCGTGAACGCCGGATACGCGCCCGATGCTTTAATCGCGTCCCGCTTCTCGGCGCAGTTGGGTTGGTAGTTTGATGCGATTGCGAATCCGACAGAATCCTCCAAATCGAGAATCACGAAGACGGGAGCTTTCGCACTCGTGCCGAAAGCGGCGACGTCACGGTGGTAGTTGAGAAGGGCAGTTTGGCGTGGTGTCATGGGGTGTGGGTGATATTTCTCCGTCGGTTTTTCCGGATTGATTTTTATTGGGAACAGGTGTTGGCGGTAGCGTCAGCATTTTTCACAGCAACCCCGCGTTCCGGAAACTGAAAAACGGAGGCCAGTCAGGTGTGGTGGCGCCAATGATGACATGGTCGATAAAGTTGATTTGAAGCAGGTCCGCCCCGTCCCGGAGTTTCGCCGTCAAACGCCGGTCAGCTTCCGAGGGCTGCGGAACTCCGGATGGATGGTTATGGGCGAGGACGAATGCGAAGGAATTTTGGACTATGACCGGTCGGAATATTTCCCTTGGATGGGCGGTGCACTCGTTCAAGGATCCCAACGCCACGAGGTGGTATCCTTTCGGGCGCAGTTTGGTGTCGAGCAGGATGGCGACCAGGTTTTCCTTCTCGGGTTCAAAGTCTGGTTTCGAACTGACGATGGATTGCCAAAAGTCGAAAATGGCTTGGGCATTATCCAAAGCGATGCTCGATGCCCGGTGCTCTTCGGGCGTGGGTTCACCGATCCGGGAGAGGACTACTTTCAGTGGGAGATTCTTGTTCATTATTTTGGGTGGTATTTGTCGAGCTCCCGGCCGGGAGGGCTTCCCCCCCGACCGGCAAACGCATGGAACGCTTCACGCGGAAAGCTTTCTTTCGAGATGCTGAAGTTCACCTGGCAGCTTCGCGCCGCATTGAAGGAGCCAAAGGGCGGCCTCTTCGTGGGTGGCCTCCTCCAACGAGTCGGCTTCTCCTTGGACGCAGGAGAGGTGCTCGATGAAGTAGCGTCCCGATTTGAAACGGAGCAGTTTTTGGAAGTGCCACTGGCTCTTGGTGATGCGGCCGACATAATTTCGACCATCGGAATCCTCGGCTTCGCGCCAGGATTGTTCGGCTTTCTTGGTGTCGACGACTGTGTTTTGTATTCTGTATTTCATGGGGTGTTGGGTTGGTTGGGGTGGGTGAACGACCGCTCTGAGCAGTCATTCGAGAAGGCCGAGGTAACGGGCCACTTGCTGGAGGTGACTCACGCCATCGGATCGTGGGATGCCGGCATGTTTGTAACACCATGCAGAGGTAGGCAGTGCCCAGAGGTAGAACGCTTTGAGGCGTTCGGTTTCTTCCTGAAGACACGGATTGTCCGCAGCAACAGAAGTCATAATACACTGCGCCACCATTTGCAGGCAGGCGGTCCGCAGGTCTGCAAAGAACAGCCAGGCCGGCCAGTGGCGGTGCGCTAGAGCATAGTATTCCCGGACCTCTGGTATTTCGTGGAGTTCCGATGGATTGGAGTCATAGCCATCCACAGTGAAAAATACTTTCCCATGGAGTTCGCGGATTTTATCAGCCGGGATTTGCGGTCCGAAGTTGGCCATGAACCTCGAAATATTCCGTTTCTCCACTTCCTCCCTCGTCGCGACATAGAAGATGGCTTTCGGGCTTTTGACGAAAGGGTATCGAGCACTCTGAGGGGCCGTTGCGATGAGCCAATTTAACGTGTTTTCGTATTTCCCTGCGCCGGGCGAAATGACAGTCATTTGAGCAAAACCTCCATAATCATGCGCGTGAGATTCCAGGGCACTGCGGGCTCGCGGATGGACATCGGCTTTTCCGGATGCCGAGACATCCGGCGCCCCGTAGTTCCTGTGCGACGCCCGTTTCCCCGCCGGGACGGTTCCCCGGATCTGTTCCGCTGGGATTTTTCATCGGCGCTTTCTGTAGAACGATAAGTGGTGTTCGCACTCATGATTGCGGGAAGTCGATTTCCTTCGCCAGTGTCCGGATCTTTTTTGCGACTGAGTGGACGGTCTGGCTTATCGCGGACGGGCTCACTGCGAGCTTTCGCGCCATATCAGCCTGCGTCATCGTCTCATCAAGGAGAAGCGCCCTGACAATTTTGGCCGAAGCCTTGCTGGCCTGGCGCCTCTGCACAGATATTTGAAGCAGTTTCAGCGCAAGCACGTGTTTCAACGCGTTGGGTAACTGCCACAGCCTCGTGCTTGAGGCTGGCAGCACGTATGGCAGGCGAGGATACTCGTCGAGAATCTTTTCCAGCTTTTCCGCCTCCTTTTTCCGGCGCTCCCTGAGTTGCAGGTGACAGACTTTGAGGGCTGCCGCTATCGAGCGGTCCAGTTGATTGGCGATTTCCGCAATGTTTGCTGTCGCCGTCGCAGCGGTGAGCTCCCGGTTTCCGGCAAGATATTTGTCCAGGAGCAGGATTGCCGCGTTTTGACGGATCTCGGATTCCGTCCCCGGCATGCTTCGTCCGAGTGTTCCGGTCGGGAATTTCACCCTGAGAGCAAAATCAAGCTCCTGAGCGAAGCGGTTGAGTTTTGAGATGTCGCGAGGGCTGACGTTAAGCGCCAGCCAGGAAACGACGATGTTACCCGCTACCGAGGTAGCGGCCGATCTGGTGAATTTTTTTCTTTTCATTCACTGCCCCACTCCCGGCTCGTGGATAAAGCGGCGAGGGCCGGGGAAAGCCGGCCCAATCGCAACGCCCTGGTTTCTCTGCGCGGAAAAAATTCCGCCTTAACATTTCGTTCTTTTCGGCGTGGCAATTGTAGAATGACTACACCGCCAAAACTTATTGAGCTCATCGCCGAGCAATCGGACGAAAGCGATTCGCCGCAATCCATGCCTGAAGCACTCGGGCTACTTCGCATCCGCCTTCACCAGTTGGAAAGCGAACTTGCAAAACCCGAGGACGAACAAGATGCCGACGCCCTCTTTCAGGAGTTCGTCGCCATTTCTTCCATCGCAATGACGACCGTGGGGGCGCTCCTGCTTCCGGTCATCGAAAGGGGGCAACAATGAATTCAAGAAGATGGACTGAGCCAGAAATTGCCAAGGCACTCGGACTTCATGAGTCGGGGTTTCCTCCGGCCGAGATTGCCATGATGCTGAACCGGACAGAGTCATCCGTCAGGTTGAAATTTCTGAGCCTCGGGTATTCGAGCCGACGGATGGACGTGGATAAACCTATCGGTGTCGCGCCTGCAGCCACGTTGGAATTCCCAACAAGCATGGAGCGCGATCCGGAGATCCAGGCTCCCGACCCGGAGCCCGATTTCTACAGACTTCGCGCTGAAAAAGAACTGGAGCTTGGAAAAACTCGCCGCGAGGAACGCGAGAAGGTTGAGGAAGCCAAACGTGAGATTCTGGAGGACCGGATCGTCGAGGAATTCCGGCGCCATCTCTGTAATTTGCCCTCACGCATCGAGATCACGCCGCCTCCTCCCATTCCCTCAACTTCTCCTGCATCCGCCGTGCCGCTTACAGGGATACTGGTGCTCAGTGATATGCATGCCGGCCAGGTCGTGGATCCCCGCGAAACCGAGGGTCTCGGAGTTTACAATCCTGCCATCATGCTGGCTCGGCTTCACCATCTGGAGATGGAAGCGCGGAGAATTCTGGCGTCGCACCGGGTCGAGAAACTTCTCGTTCTTTTCGGTGGCGATATTCTCCATGGCCATCTGGGGCACACACTTGAAGACGATTTGACGATTCCCATCGCCACGCAGGTGGATCTGGCCCTGCACATGCTGTTCCCGTTCGTCATGTCGCTGGCCAGCGCGGTGCCCGCGCTGGAGATCCACGGAGTGGCGGGCAATCATGGCCGCTGGCCAGGCATGCGCAAAATGCCCACAGATCGCCGCTGGAGTAACCTCGACACGGTCCTCTACGGTGCTCTTTCCGCTCTCCTCCAGCAAACCGGGGCGGGCCATATTGTTTTTGACGACCGGATTTCTTCCCGGCGAACAATCGATGTCGGTGCCTTCCGGATTCAGCTCCTGCATGGAGACGAGATTCGCGGTGGCGCATTTTGCACTGGCGGAATGGCCAAAGAGGTTTCCAACTCAACGCTCCGACATGTGCAGCGCGGTTCGGCTCCGGCCAATTACTACGTCATGGGCGACAAGCATTTCACGGCTTCCGTTCCCTTTGGCACCGGAGCCTTTGTCGTCAATGGTTCCTTCGTCGGCCTCGACGGATTCGGCATGAATTTTCTGCCGGCCCCGCCGAGCCAGACACTGTTTTTCCTTCACCCGGAACACGGGAAAACCGAAACCCATGAGATCCGCTTGGATCACGCAGAGCCGGGAAATCCTCTGCCGTATCCCCTCAAGCCAGCGCTCGTCGAAATCATCAACCAATACCGCCATGACTGATACCACCCACCTTGCCAGCTTATTGACAATGCCCGCTGCGGACTTTGACCGCTACTGGACAGCCGTAAAACAAATCGCTTCCTGGAGGCAACTTCCTGCCGGTGACGTGGGGTCTCCCCCGATCAGTCCGGTGGAGCCATCTCCCGCAGCAAAACCGCTGGAACGGCATCCTCTCCCTCAACGCAATCCCATGCGGGCCCCAAAGCCCAGCTCATTGCGCGGAGCCATCCACGACCTCCTTCGGACTTCTGGAAAGCCACTGCAGAGAGCGCAGATCATCTCCGAGGTGGCCTCCCGACGCAACGACCGGATTACGGAAAACTACAAAGCCAAGGTGGGGGACCTTCTGACCAACCGCCACGATCCCTGCATCCGCCGCATTGGACACGGCATCTACGCCTACGCTCATGAATAATCCTTCACTCGCTTTGTATTTTGGACGTAAAGCCCTTGATGCGGCCGACATCGATGCCGATGAACGGGAGCTGATCTCCGGGTTTTTCAGGAATACATGGCTAATCGATGCCCTAACGGCACTAACGGTCATGCACAGTGGCTATCTGATTAGGGACGAGGAATATAATAGAGCAAACGAGCTGATGCTGGATTGGGCAAGCGAGACTGACTTTTTCCATGGAGAACTCAGTCAACATATCCGCAGCCGATTCATGGCAATCATTGTCATGACCGCAGCGCAGATACTCGACCATCAGGATACAATCGCACGAAACTGATGACCTACGAAATCATTGATCGGCACAAGTTTCAGATCGGTTTTTGCGAGGGTTGGCTTGCCGACAGGGGCAAACTTTACTTTGATCGGCCATTCCAGCCTTTCCTGCTGCATTCCAAGAAGGGGCCAGTGCTCTGCCGCGGTTCGTGGACTCAGGGGAAGTGCCTGCCAGAGGATGAGTATGAGGTACGGCCGATCCAACGTCAGCCATGGATGGATTTGGAGATCAACGATGTCATCAGCGCGATGGACCTCTGCAGCGAGTGCGCCATCGAGCTTCCCGAGAGGGGATTCTGCCGCCTGACTGTTTTATGACCCCCGGCGTTTTTGATCATCAGGCAGTTGTCTATCGGGAACTGGCCGAAACGGCCCGAGTGTTTTTCCACTCCGACTGGAGAAACCTGCCCATTCGCCCGAGGTTCTCAAGGTTCATCGCTGGGCCCACCGGCACCGGAAAATCGCACATGGTGACAGCACTCGGACGTGAGCTTTCGTTGCCTGTGTTTGCGATTACCGCCACGAGCTGGATCCCGTTTGGCGCATCACAGCGCGGGGCCAGGACAACCTGGATCGACCTCGTCGAATTCTGCCGGAGTCACACGAAAGGGATCATTTTTCTCGACGAGGTGGACAAGCTCATGGGGTGGTCCCCGTGGATGCAGTTCATCCGCACCGAGGCGTTTGCGTTGCTGGATAGCAGGGTTCCTGATACGGTCACCCTTTCCGGATCAGATTGTGATGGAGATGATCCGGATGAGCTCAAAGGCCGGGTGGAGACCGCCCGAATCCGTCTCACTGACAGCTTCCTGATCCTTGGCGCCGGAGCGTTTCAAGCCATCTGGCAGGGCAAGGCAACCAGCCCGATAGGCTTTGGATCGAAAGGGCCGCCCCCGTCTGCCCCCCTTGAGAAAGCGGAACTGGGAAACGTCATTCCGCCCGAAATCATCAACCGTTTTGCTTCCCCGATCCTCGTCCTCCACCCATTGCAGTCCGGTGATTATCGGTCGATTTTGGCGAAGGTCGTCTCGCAACTCGATGCTCCATTGAAGGGACTGGTCTCGCAAATCGGCGAATCCTCCATACCGGATGCCGTTAAAAATGGAACCGGATGCCGGTGGATTGAGGAGGTTGTGCTGCGGGCGCTCATGGACATGCCGAAGGAAGATTCACCCGAGCCCACCGTTGACATAGATCGGGACTTGGTTTGATCCGATGCCGCGTTTTCTTCTGCCAGGAAAATGTGGACTATCCACTTTGGGGGGGACGGGGCTCGGCAGGCAAGAGCGACGGGCTGAATTCCAGAGCGGATTGATCCGTGTCCCGTCCGGGTTGATCCCGAAACTCCGGAGAACCTTCCGCACCACCTCGGCCTCGATGTCCGTCGGCTGGGTTGCTGGGAGGATTCCAGCAAACCGGCCCTGCATGTCCGCAGCGCCGCCCCCTTGGTCTTCGCCCAGGGAGAAAAACTTCCCGTCCTTGTCTCGCTGGATTTCGTGCATGGCCAGGTATCCGTGACCGGGGATTTCGGCGTTCAGGCTGACGACCTCAATCCGGTCCGGTGCAGTGGATGGGCGGATGTCGGTATCAATGGATCCACGGGGAGGGGCATCCGAGCCCAAGCTTCCAGGATCAGGACGACAGCCGTGGAGCGGTTGGCTCGCGCCAGCAAGCGGCAGGCTCCAGCAAAGTCATCCTTCACCTGAGGGTGTGTCGTGCTGGTGGCAGAATGAAGGACCATCCCCTCTTCCGAAAAGGCCAGCATCATAGAAGGCACCCGCCCACTATCCCGGAGAAATCCCTCGGCGACAGCCCCACCGGTTGCTAGGAGATGCTGGATCTTCTCAGGCTGAGGCAGTGAGGAACGTCGCATGGGTGAAAGTGGCTACGGCATCCACCGGGTCCAGATCCGGGGCACCGGCTCCGGTTTTCGGAAGAGATTTCGCAGAAATGCAAAGAGAGCTTTCATGCGGGGGAATCAGTCGTGATTGCAGATGCCGCCCGTCGTCAAAAACCTCATGGAGTCTCCGCCGGGGGAGACAGAGACTTTTCGGACCCTCCTCGACTTGCCCGGCATCCGGCTGGAACAGATCGTCTCCAATGGCCAGGCCAGCGCGGGAACGGTTATGGTATGACCAGAAGAACCCGGAGTGGGTGATGCTGGTCTGTGGCGAGGCCTTGCTGCGGTCTGATCCCGGCGGGGATGTAGCTCTGAAATCCGGCGACATTCTTTTGATCTCAGCCAACACCCGGCACCGTGTGAAATCCGTGTCGGCGATGCGATCTGGCTGGCCCTGCATTTTACCGCCTGAGGCCCCCGATGAGATCGGGCGACTCCCTCCTTATCACTCGGTTGAGGAAAAATGAAAAAATAGGACTCCGGAAACGCTTGCGTTTACTTCGATTACATCGGATAGTGCGGTTATGAAAACTGTCGAGCTTTCCCCATATCGCCCGTCGAGTTCCGGTGACCTGGAACTTGCCCGCGATGCCTGCCGCCGCCTCGGTGTCCTACTGGGCACTGATTCAAGCGTCGATCTCCGGTTTCAGACCCGGAAAGCGAAACGCCCCGAGTCGGCCCCGATTCCGATGGCCGCATTCCGGATGTTGGTGCAGATCCTTTCGGAAATGGGCGAGGGAAATGCCGTCACGATGGTTCCCCTGCACCGGGAGATGACGACACAGGAAGCCGCAGAGTTTTTGGGAATGTCACGACCGTCCCTTTTGAAGCTGCTCGAACTTGGGGAAATCCGCTTTCGCAAGGTGGGCAAACACCGCCGTGTGCTTTTCCAGGATCTCGTCAAATACCGGAAACGCTCGATGTCCGACCGGCACGAAGCGCTTGATGAACTGGCCAAACAGGCCCAGCAACTTGGCCTCGGCTATTGAGGCATGGCCCGGGTCACGGCCATCTACGATGCATGCGTGCTCTACCCCGCGCCATTGCGGGACTTCCTTTTGCAGCTTGCCTGCGCAGATTTGTTCCGCGCGCGGTGGACGAACGCTATCCATGAAGAGTGGATCCGCAATCTTCTTGCAGAGCGCCCCGACTTGAGCGCCGTCGCCCTTGAGCGCACCAGACACCTCATGGATCGGGCCGTGCCGGACGCACTGATCCGAGGATATGAATCGCGCATCTGCCAACTCGTGCTCCCCGACCCCGACGACCGGCATGTGCTCGCGGCTGCCATCCAAGGCGGAGCGGGTGTGATCGTGACGTTCAACCTAAAAGATTTCCCATCGGCCAAGCTCAAGCCGCATGGGATCAGAGCGCAGCATCCCGACAAATTTATCGGCGAATGGATTGCCCGTGCGCCCGAAGCAATCTGCCTTGCCGCAAAAATGTGCCGTCAACGGCTGAAAAAGCCTCCGATGACGGCAGGTGATTACATTGCCTGCTTGGCGCGGCAGGGGCTCGGTTCGACTGCATCATTCCTTGCGGAAAATAACGCAGGGATCATGTAATTTGTCCGAGCGAACTCGTCTGCACCCAAGTGTATCTCTCGCTGTCTTGCGATCTGGCGACAGATATCCGGGGACTCTTCCTCCAAGATTCACTGATTTGTGCGAGACCAGCGTTGAAATTTGAAATCCCCGCTTGAGTGTGCCCTGTTTTTTGCTACGGTGTGCCCAGCAGGTGCTCATGATGCACAAACAGCACATGATGCTTATGCGAAAACCAGAAGCGAACAGGATATAAGTCATTTTCCTACAGTAAGTTGGAGAGGCTCATAACCTGAAGGTCGTAGGTTCAAATCCTACCCCCGCAACCAATTTTCAATAAACAACTTACGCAGATTTAAAAGCCCGGGGTTTCCGGGCTTTTTTCGTGTCCGTGACAAATTAGTGACAACCGAGGCTTCTCTGTTGTTTTTCAATTAGTTGCATTTGCGCAACCGGCGATCACCTTGCGCCTCCCTTGCACCCTCTCCTGCGATGGACTTCCGTCGCGTCAGGTTGGCAGACTTTCAGGAAATGGATTCTCACTTCATTGACACGCTACTGCATGTGATGAGCGAAAATTTTCAACCGGTCCGGTCGCAGCGGCGGCCAGCAAAGGGGCAGACCATCCAGGTCAAGGTCGGCTCGGTCTCGGTGCCGATCTACCGCTCAGAGAACAACGGCCTTCCAAGATTTTTTGTCGCGTTCTACCACAACGGGCAGCGCATCCGTCGCAGCTTCTCGGATCTGGAGGATGCGAAGAAGGAAGCCCGCAAGGCGGCTCAGAAAATCATGGCCGGTTTTTCTCATGCCAACGACCTCTCCAATTCCGAGCGGGAGGTTTACCTGAACGCCAAAAGCTGTCTAGAGAAAGCCGGTCTCGCTTTACTTCCTGCAGTGCAGGAATACGCCCAATGCCACGAGATGTTGGGCGGAGGATCTCTGCTCGGAGCGATCCGGGATTACGTCGAGCGCAACAAGGGAGTGCGGACGGGAGTGATGATGGAGGAAGCCATCCGCTCAGAAACGCGCGTTTTATAGCATGGCACAGAATAGAATGGCACGAAATGAAGGAGAACCTTAATAATCCAAGATTCAATTGACTTATTGTCTTGATGGCCTATTGCTACATCTCCGCCTTTGGATAATTATGAATACGACAACGGATGTTGAGTGTGGGGATATGGTCTTGCGCTATGTCCATGATGAGGCGATGCAGAGTGTGGGCATGACCCTCATCCCTTCGGCCCGTCTTGGGGATGTGGTGCCACATTGTGATGATTTGCGCCAACGGAGTATCGAGGGGGCAAATGTCGCCGTTGGCGGCGAGGCAATCCCGGCAGCGGTTGTGGATCCTCTCGTCCATCTGAAAGTGATGGGCAAGGAGTATCCGGGGGGATTCTCCCAGGGGCGCACCATGCGTGGTGCAGGCGGATTGCGCCATGCAGGCCAGAGCGTGCATGCGGAGACGGATGGGAAGGTGGTGCGGACACTCTTCGCCCACAAAACCGGGTTGGCGGCTGTTCATGAGGTTCGATGGCTGGCCGGGGATCCCTACTGCACAGTCCAAACGACCGTGGTCAACGAGGGCAAGGTTCCCGTGACACTGGAGGCTCTCACAAGCTTCTCGCTCGACGGCATTTCGCCTTTCGACGCGGACGATGCAGCGGAACGCCTATGGCTTCATCGTTTCCGGAGCGGATGGAGTGCGGAGGGACGCCTGGAAAGCACACCGGTCGAAATTGCCGGCCTGGATCGCGCATGGCTCGGCGGCGTCACGTTTTGCGAGCGGTTCGGCCAAATCGGCACGATGCCGGTTCGCGGCTTCTTTCCCAGGGTTCTTATCGAGGATCGTCCGGCCGGTGTCTATTGGGGGGCACAGGTTTGTTGGGCCGGCTCCTGGCAACTGGAAGTCTCCAGGCAGCATGACCATTTGTGCCTCTCGGGCGGGTTGGCGGACCGTGAATTCGGGCACTGGACGAAAACCCTACAGCCCGGCGAATCCCTCATGACGCCGAAGGTTGTTCTCACTGTCGCAAGCGGCTCTCTCGAGGATGCGTGCGACCGGCTGAATGCCCAAATGATCCCGGCGACCGGGCAACAACCGGCGGTGGAGCAGGATTTGCCCATTGTGTTCAACGAGTATTGCACCAGTTGGGGCAGTCCGAGCCATGATGAGATCGTGACTTTGGCCGACCGGCTGCAGGGGACCCCGGTGAAATATCTGGTTATCGACGCGGGCTGGTATGGCGCTCCGGGACAATGGGGGCTCGCTCACGGCGACTGGGAGGTCCACTCCCCCTCGTTCCCGCAAGGGCTCAAGGCCACGGCCGATGCGATTCGCTCCCGCGGGCTGATTCCCGGACTTTGGTTTGAAGCCGAGGTTGTCGGTCAAAATGCCGGCGCGGCTGCCGAAACGTCGCATCTCCTGCAGCGCGATGGCCATCCATTGATCGTCTCTGGCCGCAGGTTCTGGAACCTCCGGGATCCCTGGGTCCAAGATTACCTCGGAAAGCGGGTCATCGAACAACTCAAGGACAGTGGATTCGGTTACCTGAAGCTGGATTACAACGAGACCATCGGGCTGGGCTGCGATGGAGAGGAATCTCTTGGCGAAGGTTTGCGGCGGCATGTTGAGGAGGGGATCTATCCCTGGTTTGACAGCCTGCGGAGGGAATTGCCGGATTTGGTGATCGAGAACTGCGCCTCCGGCGGGCATCGGCACGAACCCTCCATCGTGGGACGCTGTGCGATGACGAGTTTTTCCGACGCGCATGAGACGGTGGATATTCCGATCATCGGGGCCAATTTGAGACGACTGCTGTTGGCAAGACAGATGCAGATGTGGGCGGTCTTGAGGACCGGCGATTCGAGCCGTCGGCTGGTCTATTCTCTTGCCGCCACATTCCTGGGGCGGAGCTGCCTGTCGGGCGATATCCACAAGCTGTCGGACGGGCAGTGGGCGCTGGTGCGGGAGGCGATGGATCTATACCGGGAGACGTGGCCGATCATCAAGCATGGCCAGGCCAGGCGGTTCGGGCCTCCCGTGTTGAACTATCACCACCCCAGGGGATGGCAGGCGGTGCTGACCCGGCATGCTGGCCAAATATTGGGTGTGATGCACTGCTTTGGCGATCCCCTGCCCGAGACGATCGAAATCGAGGTGCCGTGGAATGGGACGTGGAAAATCACAAAAACAATGACCTCCCCCGAAGAGCCCCATGGCTTCCAAATGGTCTCGGGGACGCAACTTCATTTTCAACCCAAACGGTTTTCCGGAGCGGTTTTTGTCCTGCAGGAAGCCGGAAGTTCACGGATGGCGTGATGGGCGGGGTGAACCCGGGCATCAAACGGGGCACTGCACCAGCAGCGCACTCCACGGCGGCAATGGCGGCAGAGGCAACGACCGGTAGGGACCGTCCGCATCGGCGGCGATGAGAGTGCTCCGGTCGCCCTGCATGTTGAGAGCGTGATATGACGCGGTCAGGTCGCAAGCCTTCAGCACCACACCCTCGGCGGAATCCATGCTCGCGTTGATGAGCACATAGGCCGGGCGTCCAGCCGCATCGCGTCGGCACCAGAGGGCGATGCGATGGTGGGACTCGATGTAGGCTGGCAGCCGATCGCGACTGAGCCAGCGGGTGACGTTGCGCAGTTGCGTCGTCTTCGCCAAGCTGCCCAGCATGTTCCACGGGCAATAGCCAAAGACAGCAACACGCCCGCCCATCCCATTCTCAAAGACACCGGCACAACAACCATAATTCGTGGGCGTGAAGTTCTCGCATTCCGCCAGCGGTCGTGCTGCGGTTGCAGTCGGTCGCAGCAGATACGTCGGCCGCGGAAAGAAAGACGGGCGACAGTCCCGGTGCCAGCCGGCGAACCGACCGTTGAGCGGGTCGGCGGTGAACCGCTCAATCGTGTCGACATCCCGGGTGCCGACAATTTCGAAACCGGCCCACCCGGCCAGTCCAAGCTCCGCAAGCCGTTGCAATGCCGGGCCATCGAGTAGGACGCCGCCTGCAAAGAATTCCCGCAACTGTTCCGTGGACCATTCGAGAACGTTGTCGCCGGTGAGGATCGTCAACGCGGCGCCGCCACGGGTGTAAGCCGCCGGCAATCCCAGGGTGAAAAGTTCATTGACCGCGTGGAAATCGCCACCCCAAACGCCCGGTCCAGGCCATTCGCCATCCGGGCCCAGCGCGGCGCTGTGATCGGGACCGAATGCCGTCCAGACTCCTTCGCATGAACTCCGGCCACAGGTTGCCACGAGTTCGTCGAAGAACGGACGGGCGTTTTTTACCGCGTCGAAATAGGGGCGATACTCCTCCAGCGGATCGCCGGAGATTCCGAGTGTGTTGAGCGCTACGCCGGTGCAACCGGCCGCGATGGCTCCGGCCATCTCGGCCAAATAGGCGGCGCGGCTCTTGTTCAGACGGATGTAAGGAAAGTTCTCGTGCTCATATTGAATGTCGGTGACGGCGGCTGGAACAAACGCATTCTGACGGCCGACGGAGTGGCACTTGGCCAAGAGGGCCGTCGGATTCTCGTCGGTATAAAATCCGCCGCCGGGCCGGAACTTCACGCTCAGCCGCTGCGAGCCGGCCATGGCGTCCGTCCAGACTTCGTAGCCCCAGCCGCTGATCGCCTCACCCGTCATAAGCCCCAGGCAGATGTCCGGCGCGACAATATCCGTGCCTGCCCTCGCCAGCCGCAGGATCCGCGCGACATACTGCCGACTGTGCTCCAGCCAGCGGCGCCGCAGCTCCATCCGTTGTGGAGAAGGCAATTCCTTGAACGCGGCCAACAGTCCCTCGCGCGTCCACGTCGCACCGGTTTCGATGCCAAAATCCGCCAGACAAAACGGGCAGAAACAGGCGAAGGAAATCGTGGGGGGGTGGGATTCAAGACGAACATCGTCGTCAATCCAGATGAACTCAGGACCGGCCGCCGCCAGCGCGGCATAACACTCGCGGATATACGTCTGAACAGCCGGATCCGCCGCGCAGTAACAACTCTTCGACACGGCCCCGGACATGTCCACCAGATGCTGCCAGGGTTCGTTCAGGGAATTTTCCGGATTCTCGTCGGTATGGCCGATGGTGGCCAGATGGTTGATCCCTACGCGCAAGCCGAGCGCTTTGTATTCCGGAATAATGGACTGAAGCAAAGCGGCGCGCCGGCGCAGTTCGACGAGCGGCAGTGGCGGATGGGTATCGCCGGTAAAAAACGCGACTTCATCGATGGTAGCGCGAAACTCGCGGAGCAAATCGAGTTGCTCCCGGCAGCGTTCCTCATCCGCCCACGTCCGGTAATGCACGCGCAGGGAATGGGTGTTGTTCAAGTGGTGATCAGGTGGGTTTTTCATCCTAAAAACCGAATTGGAACCACGGATTTCACGGATAAACACGGATTATCAATACTTTATGAAAACGGAATCCTTCACCCCACAGGTGGATGTTTCTTTGCATCAAATATTGCCGTAACATCCTGTATCCGTGCTCTCCGTGTCATTCGTGGTTCATTCCCATTTTCCCATTTATGTTCATGGGCTTCGTGAAATCCTTTCCGGGTCACCGGTTTTGGCTCGTCCGCATGGCATCCGGCACCAAAAGCAAAACGGCCGCCGACTTGTGTCGGCGACCGTTTATTTTCCCCCAGAAAAAATGCTTTTCCCCCTCTTGCGAGGGGAATGATTGTCAGGCGAGGGAGCGGCGGCGACGGAGGACCATCACGGTCGTGAGGCCGATGGCCAACATCGCCCATGTGGAGGGCTCGGGGATGGCGTTGAACGTGAGCGTGCCGTCGAGCAGCACCGTGCCCTGCTGATTTGCATAGCCGTCCCGCCAGAATTGAATCTCATCGCCGGCATTGACGTTCACACCGGTGGCGGTAAAGGTGGTCGAGTTGCCCAC
>Ga0247841_10006625_pt1 | contig 17760 bp, 23 predicted proteins | sample LaCruzMarch2015__2_FD_192410 | JGI IMG/M metagenome (GOLD analysis project Ga0247841, IMG submission 192410) | Freshwater microbial communities from meromictic Lake La Cruz, Castile-La Mancha, Spain - LaCruzMarch2015_18m | ecosystem: Environmental > Aquatic > Freshwater > Lake | place: Spain... | reverse complement strand
TATCATTAAGTCGTCATCTATTAATTCATTGATTTTTATTTTTTTAGAATCTGCATATGCACGCATTGTATTTATTTGTTTTTTACATATTTCAGAAAAAGAAAATTCAGAAAATAAAATTTCTTTTTTCTTATTATTTTGAGCTAGGAATAATAAATCATTAGAAAGATTAGTAAGACGATTTATTTCCTCTTTTGATTCTTCTATAAATTTTATATATTCATCTTCTGTTCGATTTTTTCTCAGTATTACTTCTGACCCAGCTTTTATTACTGCAAGTGGTGTTCGAAGTTCATGTGCGGCATCTGCTACAAAACGAGTTTGTTTTTTATAGGCAACCTCAAGCGGAGATAATGTTTTTTTTGAAGAATTATAAGCCATTATTAAAGCAAAAATTATTATAATTGCATCTGAAATTAAAAGTATATTTAACAAATCATCTTTGATTTCTAAAATATTATTTTCTTCAAATTCAAAATCATCTTCTATCTCAATACCTGTTAAACGTTCTTTATTTTCGTGCTCGAGTGTCTTAATATTATTTGTAAATAAACCATAAACCATAATATTAAAAATTGCTAAAATTATAAAAACTCCAGCTGTGTAATATAAGGTTAAAAGTATTGTGGCTTTTTTAAATTCACTTTGATTTGAATGTATAGCCAACCCCACGAATTGTTTGAATGTATTTTTCATTTGAGTCTTTTAATTTTTTTCTTAATTGTTTTATATAAACATCTGTTATGTTACTAAATGCACTATAAGCAAAATCCCAACAATGTTCAAGTAGCTGTTCTCTGGTTACAACTTTATCGATGTTTATTATTAGATATTCTAGGATGATGTATTCTTTTAATGTCAAAGATATAATTTTACCTTTTTGTATTGCAACATGCTTACTATTATCCAGTACAATATCTTGGGCTTCTAATTTTGTTAATAATTTATCTTGTGGACGACGCAACAAGGCTCGTGTTCTTGCTAATAATTCTTTCATATCGAAGGGTTTTACTAAATAATCATCTGCTCCGCTGTCTAACCCTAAGATTTTATCCCCAATTTCTCCTCTAGCCGTCATGATTATAATAGGCGTATTTATTGATTTTTCTCGTAAACTTTTACAAACAGAGATACCATCTTTTTTGGGAAGCATTATATCTAATATTATTAAATCATGATTATCTGATTGAGCTAGACGCTCACCTTGTTCTCCGTCAGATGAAATATCAACAGCATAACCCTCCTCTTCGAGCATTTGTTTAGTATATTTAGCTAATTTTTCATTGTCTTCTACTATTAATATTCTCATATTTATATAATGAATCTATTCATCTGTTATTCATTTTATTAATTTATACTATAAACATGATAGAAGAATTTGAATATAATGGCAAGGCAATGGGTACGGAATATTTTGTGACCGTTGTTTGTAATTCTAGGATTATTGCTAATAAAATAAATATAATGGTGAAGAAAAATATAGAGGATTATGAAAAAAAATTTTCTCGATTTTTAACTACAAGCGAATTATCAATTTTAAATAAAAATAAAAAAATGGTTGTTTCGCCAGTTTTTTTAGAAGTAACCTTAAGGGCATATCAATTATTTATTAAAACTAAGGGTATTTTTAATCCACTCGTTTCTATTTCAAGGTTGGGTTACGATAAAAATTTTAATGAAATAAAAAATGATAAGATGAATGAAATTAATGATATTTATGATATTGATTTTTCTACGGTTATAATAGATAAAGAAAAATCTATTATAAGCTTAAATGAAGGACAAAATTTAGATTATGGAGGTTTTTTGAAGGGATATTTAGCAGAATTAATCGTCAAAAAAATCAAAATGGAATTTGAAGAGGTTTCTGGAATTATTATTAATTTAGGAGGAGACATTTACACAGAGGGCCTAGATAAAGATGGTAAAAAGTTTATTTTTAATATTTATAATCCTATTTTAAATAATAACGATATAAATGTTACGTTGTATAATCAAGGATTAGCAACTAGTGGAACTTATAAAAGATCATGGATTAATTCCGGCGAAAAAGTTCATCATATTTTAGATATTTTTGGGAAAAAGAATCCAGAGACAGATATAATTTCTTCTAGTGTTATATGTGATAGTGGGGGAGAAGCTGAGGCATATACGAAAGTTTTTATGTCTATGGATAACGTTGAGGCTCGTCAATTATTGGATAATAAAGATATTCAATTTATAATTATTAAAAATAATAATGAAACAATAAAAAGTATTATATGAGTACATATTTCAAATTTATAAAATATTTTCAAGAGTTTTTAATTGTTATTTCTGTTTTTATTATGATGTGTCTACCGTTAATGCTTGTTTTTCGTACTGACATTATGACAAATAATGTTACTTTGAAACTATATTCTATTTCTCATTTTTTTCTTTTTTTTGTAATGGCTATAAGACCCCTAGCTGATATCTTTACGGAGAATAAATGGATTAGGCCATTAGTCATTCTTCGGAAGGGAACAGGAATTTTTTCTGCTTCAATTGTAGTTTCATTTATTTTATCAAAATTAATGGTTGATCCAGTTTTATATTTTAAAAGTTTTGGGGAATTAAGGTATTGGTCTATGGTAAATTATGCAGTATTGGCTCACTTAGCAGATATTTCTGCTATAATCCTTATAGTTACTTCTAATAGTTTTTCTAAAAGAGTTCTTGGTGATTGGTGGAAAATAATTCAGAATCTTTCTTATGTGTATTTTTATGGAAGTGTTTTGTATGTATACCTTTCTTATGGGAATATAGATTTACTTTTAGCTTTAATAGTAATTACGACTTTAACTTGGACGGCTTTTGTTATTAATAAGAAAAAATTAATTAATAATCAATTAATTCAAAATACTATATGAATATAAAAAAATTTAAAGGAGAAATAATAAAAGTTATAGATTTATCTAAAACTGCTAAGGAAATTGAAATTAAATTATCTGAACCGACTGATTTCCTTCCTGGGAGTTTTGTTAATTTGTTTATTGATATTAATGGTGAAACCATAAGGAGAGCATATTCTATCTCATCTTCTTCTTTATCACACAATACTTTGAAATTGAGTATTCGCTTAAGCCTTACGGGGGTTATGACTCAATTTTTATGGAGTGATAATTTAATTGGGAAAGAAGTAACTCTTATGGGGCCCTTAGGGTTAAATACTGTTGATAAGATGAAGCATGATAAGATATATTTATTTGCTTTTGGTATAGGAGTTGGTGTTGTAAAATCTATTGCTGATTATTTTGTAAATATAAAAAAGGTAAAAAATTTAACCATTTATACTGGGAGCAGGTCAGAAAATGAAATAATTTATAAAGAATATTTTGATAAATTATCTCAAGATTTTGATAATGTTGTTGTTAAATACATTGTCTCAAGTCCAATTGAGGGTTCAACTATATTAAAAGGATATATTCAAGATTATATAGATAATTTAGATTTTAATAATGCTGATATATATGTTTGTGGTCAAGAGAAAGCCTGTAATGATTTAATTAAAAAAATAAATTCTATAAATCCAAAAGATTGTAATTTTTACATAGAAGGTTTCCACTAATTATTAATTGTAAATATTTACTTGTAAAAGATTAGAATTTTTGGTCTAATAAGATTATTATGAATGATTGTATATTTTGTAAAATTGTAAAGAGTGAATCACCTAGTCATAAGATATGGGAAGATGATAATTATTTAGCTTTCTTATCCATTTTTCCTAATACTTTAGGAGTTACCGTTGTTATTCCAAAAACTCATTACTCGAGTTACGCTTTTAGTTTACCAGAAGAAGTTTTGTCTGGCTTAATTATCGCTACAAAAAAAGTTGCTAATCTTCTAGACCTAAAATTAGATGATGTGGGGCGCACGGCTATGGTTTTTGAAGGTTTTGGGGTTGACCATGTTCATGCAAAACTTTTTCCAATGCACGGCACAAAAGATATGATTAATTGGAAACCAATAGAATCAAACGTAGATAAATATTTTGATAAATATGAAGGTTATATTTCTTCTCATGATTATAAAAGAGCAGATGAAGATAAGTTGGCAGATCTAACTCGTAAAATAAGAGAGTAATGAGAGTCTTTAGATTCTATAAGTATAAGAAAGATTCGGAGCTGAAAATTTTCAGTTATTTTCGACAAGTAAAAAAGAAAGTTAAAAAAAGAAAAAATAAAGAATATTTATTACACAAAAAAGAAGCCCTACAATTAATAGAAGAAAGGATTAATTATTTTAATCAATTTTATGGTTATAAATGGAATAAAATTTTTATTAAGAATCAGAAAACACGGTGGGGTAGTTGCTCTAAAAGGGGTAATTTAAATTTTAATTATAAAATTATTAAATTATCAAAAGAAGTTGCTGATTATATTATTGTTCATGAATTATGCCACTTGAAAGAATTTAATCATTCTAAAAATTTTTGGTTTTTAATTGAAAAAACTATTCCAGACTATAAAAAATTAAGAAATACATTAAGATATAATCCTTTCAATTTAAACCAAAATGATGTAAGGTAATAATCTATATGGCTCACGGAGAAGTAGTAATACGTTTTGAAAAAGTTTCTTTTGAATATGGGCACAATAAATCGATTTTAGATTCGGTTGATTTTTCTATTCGCCGTGGAATGAAGGTTACTGTTATGGGTCAAAATGGAGCAGGAAAAAGTACTCTATTTTCTTTAATTACTGGCCAGAAAGAGCTAGAAAATGGGAAGATAAACTTAGCACAAAGAACAACCATCGCTTTGTCTCGTCAAGTTATACCTCGTGATGAGCTTGATTTAACCGTAAGAGAATTTTTTGAAAAGTGTTTTAAGGATAAAATTTATGATATAGATCCTAGGATAGATGATGTTCTTGAAGTTGTAAATTTGAAAGGACATACCAAGGTTCATGAGAGAATTATCTCATCTTTTTCTGGCGGTCAACAAGCACGACTTTTGCTTGCTTCTGCTTTGATTCAAGAACCAGATGTACTTCTTCTTGATGAGCCAACAAATAATTTAGATAAAGCAGGTATTTCACATTTAACAGATTTTCTTATCAAATATAAAAAAACAGTAATAGTAATTTCTCATGACGCTGACTTTTTAAATAAATTTACTGATGCAGTTTTGTATTTAGATGTCTATACGAAGAAAATTGAACAATATGTTGGAAATTATACAGACGTAAGAGATCAGATTACGGCTCGGATGGAACGCGAAAATCGCAAAAATGCTTTACTCTCAAAAGAAATTTTAGCTAAAAAAGAACAGGCCAATGCTTTTGCGATGAAAGGGGGAAATTTACGTGCGGTGGCTAAACGTATGCGTGATTTAGCAGAAGAATTAGAAGAAGAAAAAGTAGATGTTAGGAAAGAAGATAAAACTATAAAAAATTTTATTATTCCAGTTCAGGAGAATATTATAGGTGATCTTGTAAATTTTTCTTCTATTTTAATTTTTAAAAATCAAAAAATTAAAACAATAAAAGCAAATATTAAACTTCGTAAAAATAAGCATTTATTATTATCTGGGCCAAATGGGATAGGGAAGAGTACCTTGCTTGAGCTTATCGCAAAGCGTGATGCTTCGGGTATTTTTATATCACCGGATGTTCGGATTGGTTATTATCGTCAAGATTTTTCAACACTTAATTTTAATGACACCGTCTACGAATCACTTGCAAATACCACAAGAGAAGTTAGTGGAAAGGTCAATGAAGAAGCAATACGTTCTACGGTTGCAGGTTTTCTTATCACTGGTGATATGGTCCATACAAAAATAGGTAGTCTATCTGAGGGGCAAAAAGGATTGGTTGCTTTTGCAAAACTAGTACTTACTCGCCCAGGACTTCTTATTTTAGATGAGCCAACAAATCATATAAATTTTCGTCATTTGCCAATTATTGCAAAGGCTCTTTCTGATTACCAAGGAGCTATGATCCTTGTTTCTCACACTCCAGAATTTGTTGAACAAATTCGTATAGATGAAATTCTTGATTTAGATAAATAAAAAATTGGTTCACCTATAATAGTGAACCAATTTTTAAAATATAAACCTTAAAAGGTTTATTGAGGGGTATATGACACTAGCTAATTCTAATGTGCATATTAGAGTGCTCAAGGTAAAAAGAATAAATATCTTAAAATCTTTGTATTTATTCCAAGTTGGGTCTTTGTCTTTTTTACGTGAATTAATAACAAAAACCACCGGGTCAACAAAAATTAAGATCGTAGATAAAGAAAGATTTAGAAATTTTCTTAATCTTGGTGAAATTTTTACTGTGTAGAATTCAGAGTTTTGTTGGATATTATAATAAACAATAATAATTCCAGCTCTTATTATAAAACTAATCAAAAACATCAATAAAATACCAGTTTTAAAGTCAAAAAACCCAGCAACGACAGTTTCTATCATTTTTATTATAGAATTTAAGATAAATAATGATAGGATCCCAGCTCCTAGTTTTATTTTCAATTTAGACCTCCTTTTTAATTGTTTCTTTGTATACTAAACCTTTTATTAATTTTTACAAGTATATATTTGGGGTTCATTGTGTTATATTTAGAAAGGGAATATTAATTTTTTTTATGGATTTTATATTACAAAATTTAATACCATATATTTTATTTTATAAATATATCGCACTTTTTATAATTGCTTTTTTAGCAGCTTTTATTATTCCAATTCCTTCAGGGAATATATTGATGATTGCTTCAGGTTTTGCAAGTACTGGATATTTAAATATTTTTTGGATAATTATTATTTCTATTGCTGGTAATATATTGGGTGATAATTTAGGTTATTTTTTAGCAAGAAAGTATGGACAAGAGGTTTTGTCTCGTATAGGTTTTAGAAGAATATTGGAATCTAAAACTCTTAAAAAAATAGAAATTAAATTTAATGAACATCCCGGCTTTATCATATTATCTAGTCGGTTTGAAGTACTCTCAACTTTATCTGTGAATCTTCTGTCTGGAATTAGTAAGACCAATTATAAAAAATATTTATTATTTGAATCCATTGGAAGTATTATGCAGGTTACTTTTTATTCAATGGTTGGTTATTTATTTGTGACAAGTTTAGGGTCATTTAATCGTGAATTGAGCTTGATAATTTTTATTGTTTTTGTTGTGATTGTTGTAATTGTTTTTTTTAATAAAAGGATTAAAAAATATATTTTTAAGTAGAATTAATATAAATAGAATTTTTAGACAAATTGTGGTATTATGGTATAAGTTTATTTATCTTTAATTATATAAAGAAGTTATGAAAATATATTATGGTGGTGAAACAAAAAAAGCTTTAAAAAATTTCCCTTTTTCTACCCATTCAGTAAAAGAAGATTTTATCTTAGCTGTTGTAAAAATAAAAAAAGCAGCAGCAATTTCAAATTTTAAATCTGGAAATTTAGATTTAAAAGTTAAGGATGCAATAATAAAATCTTGTGATGAAATTTTAGACAAAAAACATACAGAACAATTTATGATGTCTAGCTTTCAAGGGGGAGCGGGGACTGCTATTAATATGAATATTAATGAAGTTATCGCAAATAGAGCAACTGAAATTTTAAAAAATAAAATAATGGTTCATGCAAATGACGAAGTTAATTGTAGTCAGTCGACTAACGATGTTAATCCTTCTGCTTTGAAAATATCGACATTTTTTTTGTTAAAAGATCTGGAATTAGTTTTAATTTCATCTATTAAAACATTAGAAAACAAGTCAGTTGAATTTAAAAATATTAGGAAACTTGGACGTACACATATCCAAGATGCTATTCCGACAACACTAGGTGCTGAGTTTTCTGCTTATGTAGATAATTTAAAAAAACATCAAAATAGAATAAAGGATATTTTGGGGATGACCTCTATTTTAAATTTAGGAGGAACTGCGATAGGGGATTCTGTGAATGCTAGTCCTAAATATATTAAAGATATTTATACAGAATTAAATAAAATAACAGGTTTTAAGTTTAAGAGAGCTGATAATTTAATGGCTAAAACAAGTAGTCATACTGATTTTCTTATTGTATCTCAATATCTTGTTAGTCTTTGCGTTGATTTATCTAAAATAGCTAATGATTTTAGATTTATGTCTTCTGGTCCAAATGGAGGAATAGGTGAAATAATATTACCAGAATTGCAAAAAGGCTCATCTATTATGCCCGGGAAAATTAATCCTGTTATTCCAGAAGCTGTTAATCAATTATATTATTTGGTTTCAGGTAACAATTTAATGATTGAAAAGGCGGCAGAAGCTGCTCAGATGGAATTGGGGGTAATGTTTCCTATTATTGCAGACAAACTACTTGAATCAATAAAGCTTACAACAGAGATTTTATATCAATTTGATAAGTCTTGTATTTCTGGAATTAAAGCTAATACAGAAAAATGTTTGTTCCATTTAGAAAATTCAACCGCTTATGCTACATTACTTGTTCCACGATTAGGTTATGATGTAGTATCAGAGATTGTAGAAAAGTCTTTAAAAACAAAAAGAACCTTAAGAGATATTGTAGTAGGCGATAATTATTTATCAGAGAAAGAATTTGATAAAATAGTTAGTTATGGTTTAAAGGTAATATCACATTAATAATTGTTAATAATTTATTTAAATTAAAAAATAAAATGAAAAAAGGATATAAAGAAAATATAGAAAAATTAACAATAGAAAATAATAATTTTCGCAAGGTTTTGTATACGGGAGAGTATTGCCAGCTTGTTTTAATGAGTTTATTAGCCAATGAAGAAATCGGGATGGAGGTTCATTCTGGCAATGATCAATTTTTCCGTTTTGAAGAAGGAAGTGGAAAAGTAATTATAAATGAAACAGAATATGAAGTAACAAATGGTGATGCTATTATAATTCCTTCTGGTTCAAATCATAACATAATTGCTGGTAGTAATGGGCTTAAAATGTACACGATATATTCTCCTGCTCATCATAAGGATGGTATTATACGTATTACCAAAAAAGAAGCAGAAGAAAATGGAGTAGATTTTGATGGAGTAACTACTGAAATATAAAAATGATAAGATTGTTATATAAAAAAATTTTAAAACCGATACTTTTTTTGTTTCCAGCTGATGATGTTCATACTTTTTTTCTTAAAATAGGTAACTTTATTGGAGGTTCCAATTTTTTCCGTTTTTTTACTAAAAAATTTTTATATTTTAAAAATCAAAATTTAAAACAAAAAATTTTTGATATTGATTTTGAAAACCCTATTGGGCTGGCGGCTGGATTTGATTATGATGCAGATTTGATAGATATATTACCTTCAGTTGGTTTTGGTTATCATACGATAGGGACTGTGACCTATTTATCTTATATTGGAAATGCTCGCCCAATGCTTGGTAGGCTTCCAAAATCAAAATCACTTTTAGTTAATAAAGGTTTTAAAAGTATGGGGATTGATTCAGTTTTGAAAAAAATAAATAAAAGAAAAAAAAGAATTCCACTTGGAATAAGTATTGGTTCGACAAATAAGTCATATAACACTATAGAAGAAATGATTAATGATATTTTTTATTCATTTCAGAGAGTTTTGAATGAAGACTATTTTGATTATTTTGAATTAAATATTAGTTGCCCTAATCTTATTAATACTGAAAGTTTAGATGATAAACTTGATACACCGAAAGGCTTTAAATTACTTCTTGATAAATTAAATACACTTTTAATAAATAAGCCATTGTTTATAAAAATGTATCTAGAAAAAGAAGAAGACGAAACATTAGCTTTGTGTGAAGTTGCTAATTTTTATCCATGGGTGAAAGGTTTTATTTTTTCTAACTTAGTTAAAAATCGTAAAAATCCATCTTTTGACAAAAAAGAGATAGAAAATGTTGGAAGAGGTAATTTTAGTGGCAAGCCGACAGAAAAAATAACCAATAATCTTATTGGTGTAGTTTATAAAAAATATAATGATAGGTTTATTATCATTGGGTGTGGGGGAGTATTTACTGGATTTGATGCATATGAAAAAATAAAAAGAGGGGCGACTTTAATTCAAATGATTACAGGCATGATTTATGAGGGGCCTAGTGTAATAGGAGAAATTAATAAAGAGCTTTCTTCTTTGCTTGAAAAAGATGGATATACAAATATTTCTGAAGCTGTAGGTGTTTATTATAAATAAAATCAGGCAAAACAAAAAGCAGTATTTCTACTGCTTTTTATAATCCGTGTTACTTGATTTGCTTTAATCTTTGGGGTACATAACGATACCCTTAGGATGATCTTTTTCAAATCGGGTGATTGTTTTTTGATGATTTTTGTCATCTTCTGAGGCAAAATGGAAGACAGGATGGGCGAATCCATTTTGTTGTCTAATTTGAATCATCTGTAATCTTCTCTCTTTTGCAGAGAGTTTTTTCTTTGTGACTAAAAGAATCTGACACATAGTCTTGTTTTTTTAATTAAACATTTATTGAACTGTTAACTATTTTTTAAAATACTACTCCATTTATAAAAATAGTCAATACCTGGAGGCTGATAACTTTTTATTTATAAACAATCGATGCTATAATTAAAAATATGAAAAAAGACCAAAAAAATTTTAAGAAAGATAAAAATATTTTATATACTGGCACCGGGGATAATGGAACTACTACTTTATATGACTGTAAACAAGGGCGAATATCTAAAAGCGCGACTTTAATAGAGGCTCTAGGTTCTATTGATGAGCTGAATGCTTATTTAGGAATAATTAAAGTTTATTCAGATATAGATAAAATAATATTAAAAACAACTAATTCAAAAATAAATAAAAAATTATTTTATAGTAAAATAATTGAAGATATACAACAAAATCTTTTTATCATTCAAGCGGAACTCGGGGGATCTTTGATGTTTGTTTCAAAAAAAGAATTAACTAAATTAGAAAATATTATAAATCAAGTTGGTGAAGTCTTACCACCAATTACTTCATTTACAATTTCTGGTGGGAGTATAATTAGTTCAGGTTTAGATTTTGCTAGAACTCTTGCTAGAAAAGGAGAGCGTCGAGTTATTTCAGTTTCGGAAGAAGGGATTAGGATTATTAATCCTGCAACTTTGTCATATTTAAATAGGCTCTCAAGTGTTTTATTTGCAATGTCTCGGTACGCAAATTATATTTTTTCTATTCCCGAAACACATCCCGATTATAATAAAAATTAGTTAATGCTTTTAAGTTTGTCGACTATAAAAATATAAATATAGTATAATAAAAAAATGCCAGATATAAAAAGAGAAAGAGAACTTGTTTGGGTTCAAATATTATATTTATATTTAATTCCAATATTACTTCTTTATTTTAAGGTTTTACCTACTGGTTTTCGTATCCCAGTTTTAATTTTTGTAGCTCTTCTAATGTATGGGATAGCTCGTTATGAAAAATGGACTAATGAAGATTTTGGTATTCAAAAAGATTGGAAAAAATATTTCTGGCCTTATTTTATCTTTACGGTTGCTGGTGTAATTTTTTTATTTATTGTAGAAGAATTTGAAATTGGAAAACCATTTTTAAATTGGTGGAAAAACATTAGATTTTTAATTTTATTTATTCCACTTAGTGTTATTCAAGAGATAATTTTTAGGGGAGTATTGATGAATATGTTAAGGAGAGTTTTTGTAAATCCTTGGTTTATTATAATTTTGAATGCAGCTCTTTTTGCTTTGATGCATGTTATTTATCTGAACGCGATGTTTGTTATCCCTGTTACTTTTATCGCAGGTCTTGGTTTTGCTTGGATGTATTATAAATATAAAAATCTTGTTTTAATATCTATTTCACACACAATTTTAAATTTTGTAGGCATGATAATGGGTTTCTTTATTATTAGGTAATTTTATTAAAAGATAATATAATTTTAATATGAAAAAAATAAAATCAACAATAAAGGGTCGTACCAATCGTATATCTTGGGATGAATGTTTTATGAAAATGGCAAACATTATTGCGGATAGATCTCAAGATCCTTCTACTCAAGCTGGAGCTGTGATTGTAAATCAAAAAAATGTTGTTATAGGGGTTGGATATAATGGATGGCCAAGAGGAATAAAGAGTGAAGATTTACCATGGGATAGGGAGGGTGATTTTATGAATACCAAATATGCCTATGTTTGCCATGCAGAAGAAAATGCTATTTATAATTCAAATAGTATGACAGAAGGGGGGAAAATATATTGCACACTTTTCCCTTGCAATGAATGTGCAAAAACAATAATACAGAATGGGATTAAAGAAGTTATTTATGAAAGCGATAAATATGCAGATGTTCCTGCTTTTATGGCTTCAAAAAAAATGCTTAAGTTAGCAAAAATTTCTCTTAGAAATTATATTATTAAAAAATAAAAAATATTATGTCTAAAATAATTTTAGGGCTTGTTGGTTCTCTTGCTAGTGGAAAAGAAACAACAAAAAAGTATTTAGCTGAAAAATATGATGCAAAGGATTGCAGATTTTCTTCTATTTTAAGAGATGTTCTTGACAGAATCGCTGTGTCTAATAGTCGTGATAATTTACAGAAATTATCTACGGTTCTAAGGGCAAATTTTGGAGAAAATTTACTTGCGAAGGCGATAGCTAATGATGCTTCAAAATTAGATTCGGACATAGTAGTTATTGATGGAGTTAGAAGGTTTACAGATATTGAACATTTAAATAAATTATCAAACTTTATTTTGGTAAAAATAGATGCTGACCCGAAGGTAAGATATGAAAGAATGAAATTAAGAAATGAAAACGAAGGAGATACTCAAAAAACTTTTGAAGAATTCTTGGCGGATCACGAGAAAGAGGCAGATAAACAGATTCCTGAAGTTATGAAAACCGCAAAATACTCGATTGATAACAGTGGAACACTTGAAGAATTATATAAACAAATTGATGAAATAATTGGAAAAGTTAAATAAAAAATAAACCCTCATATGAGGGTTTTATTTTTTATTATATATTACAAATTCGAGATTGTATTTATTTGATTCATCAGCGGGATGGAATTCACTTTTTGTTTTTTCCCATTTATCTTTATCTATGACGGGGAAGTATGTATCAGCTTCTGGGAATTCTGCATCTACGTGAGTGATGTATAATTTATTAGCTATAGATATAAAGAGTTTATATATTTGTCCTCCTCCAATTATAAAACATTCATCTCGTTCGTTTGTAGTTTCCTTTAACAATCCCATTAATTCTTCAACAGAGTACACAATCTCAATATTTTCTTGTTTAAAATTTTCATCTTTTGTAATAACTATATTTCTGCGGTTTGGAAGTGGTTTCCCAATTGATTCAAAAGTTTTTTGCCCCATAATAATTGGATGACCAGTAGTTGTATCTTTGAAATGTCTCATGTCGGCAGGCAAATTCCAAAGGAGAGTATTTTTCATACCGATTTCATTATTATTTCCAATTGCTGAGATTATAGATAAGATCATAATTTTTAAATTGCTATCTCAAAAGGAATCTTTTCATAACTTTGGTAATTTAATAATTTTGTATCCTCGGCATGCCAATCAAATATTGATTTCCAATTTTCTGTGTTTATTTGTGATAATGGATATTTTAATGGATCACGAGATAATTGTTCTTTTGCTCCTTCTACATGATTTTCATATATATGAACATCTGCTAGAAATCCAACAAGTTTTCCTTCTCCTAACCCTGATTCTTTGGCAAGTAAATGCAATAGAAGTGCATAACTAGCTATGTTGAAAGGAAGACCGAGCATGGTGTCGACGGATCTTTGATTCCAAAGGAGATTTAATTTACCGTCTATAACTGTTACTTGAAAAGAATAATGACAAGGTGGTAAAGCCATTTCATTAAATTGCAGTGGATTCCATGCATTAACTATCATTCTTCTATCTCTTGGATTTGTTTTAAGAGTCTCAACTATTTTTTTTAATTGATCAATACCCTTGTTTGTATAATCACTATTATATTTATCATAAGGAGCATTAAAATGTCTCCATTGAAAACCATAAATAGGACCCAAATCTCTTTCTTCTAGCATTTTTTTCTTTGATTCTTCATCATGTCCATAAGGAGCTAATTGTGGTTTTGCCCACTCATCCCATATGTGATTATTGTGATCTTGTAACCATTTTTTATCTGTTATTCCATTTATAAAAAATTCTAATTCAGAAGTAACAAGTTTAAACGGTGTTTTTTTTGTTGTTAATAAAGGAAATCCTTTTGACATATCATGCTCAAAAATTGCACCTGCTATAGTTATGGCTTTTATCCCAGTTCTAGTTTCTGATAATTTTCCTTCTTTTAATATTTTTTCAACAATATCTAAATAGCTTCTCATTGTCTTAGTATACTCCCATTTTTTTATACGGTAAACTGTATTTTAAAAATGTAGTCATTTAGGGACCTTTTCTTCTTTTTTGCCAAATATGATAAAATCAATTTATTATCAATCTAAACTATCAATAAATATGCGCGATAAACAAATAGAAAAACTTATAAAAGAAGAAGAGAAAAGACAGAAAAGTGTCATAAATCTTATCGCCTCGGAGAATTATGTTTCGGATGATGTTTTGAAGGCGCTTGGTTCAAAATTAACGAATAAATATGCTGAAGGATATCCAGGACGAAGATACTATGGTGGTAATGAAATTATTGATAAAGTAGAAAATCTTTGTATTGATCGCGCTCTTAAACTTTTTAAACTCAAGGGGGGAGATTGGCCCTTCACTCAGAAAGCTCAGGACCAAACAGTTAAAGATGTTTGGCATGTGAATGTTCAACTTCTCTCTGGTAGCCCTGCCAATTTTGCTTTATATTCTGCTCTTGTTCCAATTGGGGGAAAAATAATGGGAATGAAATTAACTTCAGGAGGACATCTTACTCATGGTCATCCTCTTTCGATGACGGGGAAGCTTTGGAAGTCAGTTCAGTTTGAGCTTGATCCTAAAACAGAAGTTATTGATTATGAAAAATTAAAAGAAATGATTTTAGAAGAAAAGCCAGATATCATTGTTTGCGGTTTTACTGCTTATCCTCGCATTGTTGATTTTAAAAAGTTTAGAGAAATTATTGATTCTTGTGCAATTATAAATGGAGGAGTTAAACCGATTTTGCATGCTGATATTTCTCATTTTGCAGGTCTTATTGCAGGTGGTGTTTACCCATCTCCATTTCCATATGCAGATTCTGTTATGACCACAACCCACAAATCTCTTCGTGGCCCAAGGCAAGCGATTTTATTTGTAAAAAAAGACGAGCGGGGTTTTGATAAGAAATTAGACAAGATGGTTATCCCAGGGCTTTTTGGAGGACCACATGAGAATAATATTGCAGGAGTTGCTGTTGCTTTACAAGAAGCAATGAAACCAGAATTTAAAAAGTATGCGAAGCAAGTTGTAAAAAATGCAAAAGTTTTGGCAAAAGAATTACAAAAATTTGGTTGGCATATTATTTCAGGGGGAACAGATTCACATCTAATACTTATGGATACTTGGATGGAAGGAAAAGGAGTTTCTGGTAAAGAGGCTAGCTCTTTACTTGAAAAAGCTGGAATAATAGTAAATATGAATACAATCCCAGGGGATACTCGTTCTGTTATGGATCCATCAGGGATTCGTCTTGGCACTTGTGCAGAGACAACCAGAGGTAAAAAAGAAAAAGACATGATAAGTATCGCCAAGAAAATTGATAAAATCTTAAGAAGTAAATAAAATGAAAATTTACTTTTCAGGATCAATTAGAGGGGGGGGGGAGAACATATTAGATGGTATGATTTTATTGTTAAAGAATTAAATAAATACGGGGAGGTTGTTAGCGAATTTGTTGCCGATAAATCACTTACTAGTTATGGAAGTCCCAATATGACAGATAAGGAAATATACGATCGAGATATTTCTTTCATAAATAAATCAGATATTATTATTGCCGATGTCACAATTCCTTCGCTCGGAGTTGGTTATGAAATTGCTTACGCAGAAAAATTAGATAAGAAAATTTTTTGTTTATACTACCAAGAAGAAGGAAAGAAAGTTTCAGCTATGATTAGCGGAAGTCCATTTTTAAAAGTTTTTTCTTATAAAAGTGAGGATGAAATATTGGTTATATTAAAGGATGTTTTTAAATAAAATTAATAAAAAAATACTACAAACTCTACCATGTAGGGTTTGTATTATTATGAATCATGTATTTTGAGATAGGGGAATATTTAGGTATAATTAAAATTATAAATATGGGAAAAATAAAACAAAAATACAAAGGAAAGTTGATTGTTATAGATGGGACAGATGGAAGTGGAAAAGCGACACAAGTTTCTTATCTTAATGAACATTTAAAAAAAGAAGGATATAAGGTAAAAATTGTAGATTTTCCAGAGTATTATAAAAATTTTTTTGGTAAATTTATTGGGCATTGTCTTTCTGAACAATATTATAATTTTTTAAACGTTCACCCTAAAATTGTTTCTATAATTTTTGCAGCTGATAGATGGGAATCTAGTCGTGAAATGAGAGAATGGTTAGAAAAAGGATATATTGTTATAGCTAATCGTTATGTTTCAGCGAATCAAATTCATCAAGGAGGTAAGGTTAAAAGTTCTAAAAAACGAGCTGATTTTATAAAATGGCTTAATCAAATGGAATATGAAGTTTTTGGTCTTCCTCGTCCTGATATAACTTTATATTTAAGTTTACCTATAAAAATTGTTTTAGAACTTCTCGAAAAACGTAATAGTAGTAAAATGAAGAGGGAATATCTAAAAAAGAAAAAAGATGTTCATGAAAGCGATGTTAATTTTTTAATTAATTCACGGAAAAGTGCTCTTAAATTAGAAAAAGAAGTTCCTAATTTTATAAAAATTGAATGTTCGCAAAAAGGAAAAATTCTTTCACGCGAAGATGTGCATGATATGGTTTATAAAGAAGTTAAAAAAATATTGAAATGAAAATAAAAATTAAAAAATTAAAAGATAACGCAAAATTGCCTAGCTATGCTCACCCTGGAGATGTGGGCATGGATTTGTATTCAATGGAAACCGTTACAATAAAACCAATGGAACATTATCGATTTTTTCATGGTTTTGCTATGGAATTTCCAATTGGAAATGCTGGAATTATAATGGATAAATCAAGTATTTCAAAAGCAGGACTTATTCATATGGGGGGAGTATTTGATGCTGGATATAGAGGAGAATACAATACTCACCTTGTAAATTTAGGGAGTGAACCATATACTGTAGAAGAGGGTGATAAGGTTTCTCAATTATTAATAATTCCAGTTGTAATTGCAGATATTGAGGAGACGGACACTCTTAGTGATTCATCTCGTGGAGTAGGTGCATTTGGTTCAACGGGCAAAAAATAATGAAAGAAAAAATTGATTATAAAATTAAAGAAGTTTTAAAAGACCTTGGTATTATAGAAAATAATTTTTCTATTGAGCATCCATCTGATTTTAAAAATGGAGATTATTCGACGAATGTGGCAATGATTTGTGCTAAAAAAATGGGCATAAATCCAAGAGATTTGGCTGAAAAAATAGTAATGATTCTTCGCGAAAATCAAGATAAATTTCCCGAAATACAAGAAATTCAAGTTGCTGGAGCTGGGTTTATAAATTTTTATTTGGACCGTAAATTTTTTAGCAATAAAATAAAAGAAATATTAGAAAAGGGAGATAATTGGGGGAAGAATTTAATTGGGAATAATAAAAAAGTTATTGTAGAATATTCTTCTCCAAATATTGCCAAACCTTTTACTGTTGGTCATTTACGTTCGAC
>Ga0247841_10006624_pt1 | contig 17760 bp, 18 predicted proteins | sample LaCruzMarch2015__2_FD_192410 | JGI IMG/M metagenome (GOLD analysis project Ga0247841, IMG submission 192410) | Freshwater microbial communities from meromictic Lake La Cruz, Castile-La Mancha, Spain - LaCruzMarch2015_18m | ecosystem: Environmental > Aquatic > Freshwater > Lake | place: Spain... | reverse complement strand
AAGACTTCCGATAGTGCTTGCCGATGTAAACCGCGCCTTATCCAGCCCGATAAACATACACTGCGACCATTCCGACACCATGATGGTAAAAGAGGCCGGGTGGATACAGATATTTTCCGAGAATGCCCAGGAAGCTTATGACAATATGATCCAGGCGATCAGGATAGCCGAAACAGCGAAACTACCCACAATGGTGACTACGGACGGTTTCATAATAAGCCATGGCATGGAGAGATTGGAAATAATGTCAGATGAGGATGTGAAGTCCTTTGTCGGCCAGTACAAGCCGAAGGATTACCTCCTGAACTTCGACCGGCTTATAACCGTCGGAGCTTTGGACCTTACGGATTATTATTTCGAACACAGGCGGCAGCATATAGAGGCGATACGGAATTCGAAAGGCATTATACTGGATGTGGCAAAAGATTATGCAAAGAAGACGGGCCGTTCTTATGGCCTGTTTGAACAATATAAGACCGAGGATGCCAAGGTGGCGATAGTTGCGATGGGTTCTACCGCCGGCACGGCAAAAGTGAAAGTAGACGAATTAAGGGCAAAGGGTCTGAAGGTCGGACTGCTTAAGCCCAGAGTATTCAGGCCCTTCCCGAAAGAAGAGATCGCCGAAGCACTTAAGGGTTTGGATGCGATAGCGGTCATGGACAGGTCCGATTCCGGCAACGGCCAGGAAGGCCCGCTATGCCTTGAGATAAAAGCGGCATTGTATGATAAGGGCGTTAATAAGACGATAATAAATTACATATACGGCCTGGGCGGCAGGGATATAAAGATGGAAGAGATAGAGTTGATATATAATGATCTGCTGGCAGCGGTAAAGGGCCAGAAAAAAGAACGTATAACGTACCTGGGCGTAAGGGAATAGACGATGAATGTAAAAGAAGTAGCAAAACAGAAAGAGTTATTCACCGGCGGACACCGTGCTTGCGCGGGATGCGGCGCCGCTATAGTGGCCCGCCAGGTATTGATGGCGGCCGGCCCGGATACGGTCGTTGTAAGCGCTACTGGATGCCTCGAAGTAGTTTCGACGATATTCCCATATACCGCCTGGAACGTTCCCTTTTTACACAGTGCTTTCGAGAACTCCGGGGCTACGATATCCGGCGTGGAATCGCTATATAAATCATGGACCAGACAGGGCAAATATAATAAGAAACTCAATTTTATAGCATTTGGCGGAGACGGCGGTACTTACGACATAGGATTACAGTCACTATCAGGAGCTATGGAACGCGGCCATAACATACTTTACGTCTGCTACAATAACGAAGCTTATATGAACACCGGCGTACAGCGTTCAGGAGCGACGCCGAGAGGAGCCGATACAACGACAGCTCCGGTGGGGAAGGTCAGAAAAGGTAAAGAGCAGTTCAGGAAGGACCTTACCGAGATAATGGTGGCGCATAAGATACCGTACGTGGCGCAGGCCGTCGTAGGAAACTGGCGTGATCTGACATCGAAGGTCGAAAAGGCGCTCGCTATAGAAGGGCCTAAATTCATAAACGTATTCCAACCGTGCCGTTTAGGGTGGTCTTACAAGCCGGAAGCTACATGCGAGATAGGGCGCCTTGCTGTTGAGACCTGCGTCTGGCCGCTATACGAAGTGACTAACGGTGTATATAAAGTTTCGAAGCCGAAAGAGAAGAAGCTGGTAGCAGAATGGATGGGCATGCAGGGAAGGTTCAGGCACCTGTCCAAACCTGAGAATAAACAGATCCTGGATTCAATACAGGCGAATATTGATTCGAACTGGCAGACATTACTCTCCAAAGAGCCGCCTCAAGCCCCGAAGTAATCTTTAAGATACCGATTTAACGGGAAGTTCTTCTGTAGGAACAATCCTTCTTATCGCAGATCGAGCACTGGCTTTTTCGTTTTGAAAATACTTTCGCAGGGCCTATTCCAATAATGCCGGAAACCGATTTTTTCGGGACCATCATAAAGCTAGAGGTAAGTTTTATACCAGCTTTCTTAAAAGAGAGTATCTTGTCGAGCTTCTTTTGCTGGCTTGTAGGCCACTCGCAGTAACCCGGCGAGAAACGGTTTGATACGCTCCTGTCCTTCGGAGCATATTTATCACGGAGGCCATCCTCGAAATTTTCAGCGGCATTCTCTACGGCAAAAGACCCGATCCTATCCAATAGGTATCCGCGTAGGTGATCACCGCTCTGCATAAGCTGGCTTGCTTCCTCTTCGAGAAGCCCGCCTATAGTTACTACAAATATGCATATTTTATTGGCGCCTTTTATGTAAGATGATATTTTTTTGCCTGGAGACAATTTTTTCAGGATATCCGGTGATTTTATAACCGATGCCGTTTTTGATCGAACCAGTTTTTTTGCCACTTCCAGGCATTCTTCGGTGCAGGTGATAAGCACTTTCTTTTGGACAGGGTCGCTTATCTTGCCGATACCTTCCTTCTCTAGGATCTCTTCTTTTACAATCGTCCAATTGATCATAGGGGATATTATATGCCCCACACAGCCGCCGAGCAACGAAAAACTTCCTTAACCTTAAACTGTTTGAAAAAATCCGCCTGGTATGCTACAATTTGGGCGTTGTTCTGCTCTTTGAAGGTACTTAATTTTACACTCCCCTGTAGCTCAGTCGGTAGAGCATCTGGCTGTGCACGAGGCACGAAGTGCCGAGTGCAAAACTCGGCGCACAGTGCCAGGAGCGTGAAGAGAGGAGGTGACGGTTGGCCGATAATCGAAAGTATAGCGATAGACGGCAGTATCTTATACGAGCCGTTCATGCCAGGCGAAAAAAAGTTCGTCAAATGGCCATTGAATATAAAGGCGGTAAGTGTGAGATATGCGGCTATGATAGCTGTGCCGATGCGCTCGAATTCCACCACAATGATCTTTCTGGTAAGAAATTCGGAATATCCGAAAAAGGGTATACGAGAAGCTGGAAAGAAGTTGAGAAGGAATTGGATAAATGCATCATGGTGTGCGCCAATTGTCACAGAGAACTTCACGCGAAGTTAGCAGCTCCTGCGGGAAACCGCGGGATGAAAAGCGAGTAAATTCAGGGAACGCCCGGATAACCCCGGGTCAATCCTGAGCCAAGCCTGTCAGCGATGGCAGGAAGGTGCAGAGACTAGAGACTCGCTACCTAAAGCCCAAATGGGCCATGGTAATGGTATAGTCCGACTCTCCGAGTAATCGGAGTCAGATCGTAACCAGAGTGTCCGAGGTTCGAGTCCTCGCGGGGGAGCCAGTTTGGACGGGAAGCCCTTTTCGTGAATAACGAGAAGGGCTTTCTGTATGTAGGATAAAGGGTTACGTCAATAAGGGAATAGTTCGAGGCTACGGCAGACGCAATTTTGGCCCTGTCTTCAATATTTGCTTTAACATATAGAGAATACAGGCGGTTAGAGAGTTCGAGGGTTTTACAGGCGTCCTCGTAAAAGTTAGGATTTACCGCCTTTGTATTGTCCATCTGGGCCTTTAATTCTATAAGTTGGCCCTTGTATTCATTCTCTTTTGTCTTGAATATGTCATCTGTAATCTCGCCGTCAATCTTCATGTCAAATAATTTACTAAGCCGATTATTCGCTTTATCATAATTATTTTTGAGTGGGCTTAAACGATTCTCCTGTAATCGAGAAGAGTTTTTACAGCTGTCTTTAAGCCCTTCTTTTATCCATTCAACAACATCCGCTTCTAAAGTAACGTCCTTAATAGGGCCTTTAAACAACTCCGATAATTTAGATTCTTTTATGTAGCGTCCTTTTTCATGCCGTCCTTTTGAAAAGGTGCAATGGTAATAGACATATTTATGTTTATGCCTTTCAGCGATGACTTTACATCCGCATACTCCACACGTTACAAGATTATGAAAGGCGAAGCCGTTTTGACGGATAGAAGGGCGGGCGTTCCCACTTAGCACGTCTTTGGCCTTATCAAATAATTCTTTTGTTATTAACGGCGTATGACTGCCTTGATAAATCGTATCTTTCCATTGAAAAGCCCCGTAATATATAGGATTCTTTAATATGTGGTCTAACGCACTCTTACCTATAGGGTTGCCTTTCTTGCCTCTAAAACCCTCGTTACAGAGCGTTTCCGCTATCATTCCAAGCGAATGAGAGCCAGAGGCCATAAGCATAAAAGCCCGCTTAACGTGAGGGGCCGTTACCTCGTCAACCTCTATTAGATGGGTTACAAGGTTATTCTTATATCCAAGCGGAGCCCAAGACGGATATAAACCCTGTTCGGCTTTTTCAAGCATACCCATCGAGGTTTTTCTTGATATATCGTTAGACATCTTTTTAGCAACGGCCACTTCAATATCAAGCATAAATTCGTCTTCGGAGCCGGAGGACTTATCAATGGTTTTGTTACTGCGGGAGAAGTGTATTTTTTTGTCATATAGTTTTATTAAGGTGTAAATCTTTATCTTGTCCATATCATTACGGGTCATCCTGTCCGTAACGTCAAAGATGATATGTTTTGCGTCATCGTGCTTTTTAGCGTATTCGAGCATTTCGCTAAAAGATGTTCGGTCTTCGCCCCAAGCGGATTCGGATACTTTCCAGCGTTTTACGATTTTAAGGTTATTGCGGATGGCGTAGTCATCGCCAAGCTTCTCTTGGGCGTCTAAAGAGTAGCCTTCTTTTTCCTGCTCTTTGCTCGATACTCGAACGTATAGAAGGGCATTGCTCATAGGGATTCTAATAACCTTATATATTCCTTAGCGGATTCGTATACCATAGATGATATGAAGTTAATAAACGGCGTATCGCTCTTAGGCTCAATCTGCGTCTTTTTAATGGTATTGATATAATCGTTCCTTAGCATTGGCGGAATAATTGTTATGACATAACCAGCCTGTAAGAGGGCCAGATTCATCAATAAACGCCCAGCCCTGCCGTTTCCATCGACAAAGGGGTGTATAGTAACAAGCTCTTTGTGAATACGGGCCGAAAACTCAACAGGATGATATTTCTTCCGCATAGCGGGGAGATTATCCGTAAACTTTTTCATAAGCTCCGGCACTTCCGAATGTGCTGGCGGTCTGAACGTTGAGCCTGTAATAAGGACATTTACCTTGCGGTATTTACCCGCATTATCTTCATCTATTCGGTAATAAAATAGATGATGAAGCTTTAATATATCGGCTTCTGTTATTGTTTTATTCTTCGCTAATTCATATAGAAAACTAAAGGCTTCGCTATGGCCCATCGCCTCATAATGGTCTTTCATCGGTTTTCCGCCAATAGTTAAGCCGTCTTCTATGACAATCTTCGTCTCTGTCTCGGTAAGCGAGTTTCCTTCAATAGCGTTGGACGAATAGGTGAGCCCGATACGATAGTATTCCTTTAACTGCTCAATGGCGTTTTGTGATAGCGGGCGGTGTTTGTCTATCTTTGTTTTAAGCTCATCTATTTCCTTGATTCGATTCTCATATTGCATAATTCCCCCTTAACGTTATGTTGATTTCTGGCTATCTTCTATCGTTTTTATCTCATCGCTATTTAACCCGTATAATTCATATACCAAAGCGTCTATTTGTTTATCAACAAGTTCTATTTTTCGTTGATATATTGTTTTGTCTTCTTCTTTTTTAGTAGAATGAAGTTCTTTTTGGATTTCAAGCATTTGTTGGGCAAAAGAAATAATCTTCTCTTGATTAACACGGTTGTATTGTTCAATAACTGGTATGGGCAAATGTTTCCAATCATCTGGAAACATGTCAATGCTATTTTGTGTAAGAAATCTTATATAGTATTTTATAAATTTGGAATTCAAAATACCAAGTAGGTAGTGCAAGCTAAAACTACGAGACGAATCTTCTAAGGTTTGTCTTGGTTTATTTAAGTTACGGAAATATTTATTAATGTTATTATTTACAATCCCATTTAGTTTGAAATAGGGAATACAGACGATAATAGTGTTATCAACAATATGTTTTTTATCATCTAATGCGACAACCTTTGTTTGTCTGCCTAACAATAGCTTTTCCGGTTCATAAAGTTCGGGGAAGGTGGGTCTTACTAATAATCGTGGACACCTATTCGTGCCCCATTCAACCCAAGAAGATTTTGTAATGTTATATCGTTTTAGATTTTTTCCCTCTGTAAATAATCTTATATTAATATTGGTTTTAACATCTGAAATCAAATCAGATTTCTTAAATATGTTTTTTGTATTAGATTTATCGCTGTTTAATCGCAGTCCATAAGACGTAAAGCAAATTTCCCCAAGGGGAATTGTTTTAGTTCTTATTGGGGCCAAATTTATTTTATTTTGCTTGAATAACTCTATATTGTGCTCTACAGTATCACCTTTATCTATAATTTTATAGTCTTTGCTATGAAAAAATCTTCTTACGGTTTGTAGCTTATGAGACTTACTGACAAAAATAATCGTATTTGTTATACCAACTACTTTATTCTGGGTTACAAAAATCTTTGAATTCGGGAAGAAATCAATCTGATAGACATAAAACTTTTTTACTAACCATTCTCGAAGCAATAAAGCGTAGTCAGATTTTTCAATTGTATCCGGCACTATCATTCCGATTGAGCCATTTTGTTTAAGTAGTTTAACTCCTTTTTCAAGAAATGGAATATACAAATCCCACATTTTATATAGAGTTTCATAGTTGGGGTTGTTGTTTAAATAATTTCTGTAGTATGTTTTATCTTTATCATAATCTCTTGCTTTTACATAAGGTGGATTGCCAATTATTACATCAAAACCACCGTTTTTTAATGTTTCAGGGAAATTCTTTTCCCAGTCAAAAGCATTTATTTTTTGCATTTCCTCATTATCAAGCAAGGAAAGGTTTTTATTTTGGTAGTAGTCAGGCCCGATGAGAGAGTTTCCGCATTTTATATTGCCTGATAAATTAGGCAGAAGTTTTATTTCGCTGTATCTAAAAAGATTTCCGGTGCTTTCTTGGCTTTCGCCTTCCATTAGTTTTAAGAAAAGAGAGAGTTTTGTTACCTCGACAGCCTGAGCGTCAATATCAACTCCAAAAATATTGTTTAACAGAATCCTTTGTTTTTCCTGAATCGTAAGAAGATAAACGTTTTTTGTTTGGTATAATATATTTTCTTTTAATGCTTTCTTTATGTTCTCAGGATTGCTTTTATAGTATTGCAGATGGTAGTTAAGAAGATAGGAATAGGCCCCTATAAGAAATGAGCCGGAACCGCAGGCTGGGTCAAGAATTTTTATCTTAGCTATTTCCTTGGGTGTTTTGTCCTTAATCTTCTCGCCGATAGTGTTTTTTACGATGTAGTCTACTATATATTGAGGAGTATAGTATACGCCACCCGCTTTTTTAACTTCCGGCTTATCCTCAATCCTCGACTGATGGGTAAGGGTGAGGTGAATAGTTTTGCCTAAAAAACATTCATAGATACTGCCTAATATATCAATAGGGAGGACGGAAAGTTCGTAAGGGCAGTCAGGATAGTAGAGGCTGTTTATGATGTCGCCCAGCGTATCATTATCAATTTTCAGTGATGTTAAGGTTTGTTCTTGTTTAAAAATCTCACTGTTATATTTTTTATCCGCTTTTACAAAATAATCATTTAAGGCTTTATATATGTCTTTTTCTTTGGCTAAGGCCAAGAGATTACCATAATTTTCTACGCCCTTATCCTCGCCAATTCGTAAGAATATGATTCTATCTATAATTTTTTGAACAGCATAATTTAGGCTTTGTATCGTGATTTTTTTGTTTTGCAGAGCGAGGTTTTGAGCGAGGTGCTTTCTCCAGTCTTCGATAAGCTCTAAAAATTCCTTATCTACTTCGGAAACGCCACGTTTAATTTGAGCCTTATCAAGATATTTATTAAGGCTTCCTGTTTTTATCGCTTCCTTTGAGAGGACATTGCGGATTGTTTCAAAGTTCTTTTCGTAATCTTCAAAGGTGCAGTAGAATATACGGGCAACTCCGGCCTTATCATTTTTATGCGGTTTTATCCTTGTGTCATAAATAGCTAATTGTTCAAAGTCGGTTAATACAGAGATAGGAAGCTTTGCGGAATATCCGTAACGTCTTACTTGATAGGCAGGGTCAAGAGCTTCTTTTATATCAATGGATGGTTTTTTGGCCTCAACAAAAAAGATTTTCTTTCCGCCAATTCTAAAGCTATAATCAGGGGCCTTTGGTTTTCCCGCTACTTCAACGGTGTCTTCCCTGATAACCTCTCTAAATTCTTGCGTTGCCCCTTCATCGTTTCGGACATCCCAATCGAGAGTTTCAAAAAATTTATCAATGAAGTCAACTCTTACATTGGCTTCATTGTAGCCGAAGTCCTTCAATTCTTTAAACTTTAACTTAAAGTTCTCAATAAGCTTTCTTAATTTTTCGATTTTCTCATAGTCAGTTGTAAGCGTTTCGTTAGGCATTCTTGAGCCCTTTTTTTAATAGTTTTTCGATATGATATACCTGCATTTTACTTGGCTTGGATTTGTTATTAAGCCAGCGATTGACAGTTGCGAACGTAACGTTGAGTTTTTCGGCAAGGGCCTCTTGGGTTAGCCTATTCTCCAATCGGTATATCTCTAATCTTTCTATGAGGTTTTTCATATATACTATCTTATAACATTCTATATAGCATTAGTCAAGCAAAATTTTCTTTATTTCCTCAAGCTTGGCTTCATCGGCTTTTAAGGGTTTTCCTGAAAAATCCATACCGCTTATTATCTCTGATAGCCTATAGGTAGTATAGTTTCCGTAAGAGGACAGCGTTGTCGCAACATGCTCGTGGCCAAAATTTTGGCTTACGGCCTTTATCTGCTCACCAGTCTTACAATGTTTAAGGGCCAAGTCCACCGCTAAATGCCTAAAGGTATGGGGAGCGAAATAGGGCAGGCCCGCTTCTTCGGCCCTCTCTTTAAATATCGCTCTCATTCGGCCCGCTCCTTGCCAAAATACTGGCTCTACTTCTTGGGCCCTCTCAAAGCTTAAATTATCGTCTCCCTGCTCTTTCTTGGAGCGAGGAAATAGCGGGTTTTGAGAGCCGAAGCCTTTAGTTTTTAAATGCGTCAGCCATTCTGTAACGTATTCGAGCAATTTACTATCGAATGTAAAAAGGGTAGAGGGTATATATTTTGAAAATTTTGTTTCAACGCCCTGTTTGGGATTCTGGTTAATAGATAACGCTTCCATATTAAAACAGCCCATAGGTAAAGTTACGATAGCCTTATCCCGCATACCGCTTAATAAAGTAAACGCTATTAACGCCCTATCTCTTTTATCTATTTCAGATATGGGCTTTATCGAATCCGTAAGCTTGATAACGTATTCTAAGGGCGGATAATTTCTGGGGGCCTGCTGTGTGGCAATTCGCTCCTCTTTTTCAGATATGCTTAAATAGTCCACCATATCAGGCGTTATCTTGCTTCTAAAGCCAGCCTGTTCAGATAGCCAATGAAAAAAGGTGCGAAGGTGTCTTAAATATGTGTGGTAGGTAGTAATGGCTATAACCTTACCCCTAAACTCTCTTTTTTTGAGCCATTTCTTAAACTCTATCGCTTTATCGGGCCGATATGTCGCAAGGTCAGCATATTTCGTAAATTCTTCATAAAGCAATATAGCTTTCTCGACATTATTAACAGTAGCGTCACAACGGCCCCTTGCTTCTTTGAGCCTTTTAAAAAATAACCTCTTCATCCGTTCATTTTTAATGTTAACTTTTATCATTTTTCACCTCTTTCTATGTCAGTATTTACGGAGCTATCTCCATTACCAATTAGTAACGTCCTATGTTCTGTTATAATCAGGCCCGTTTTCATTAATTCTTCTGCTTTTTTATCAGAATAAAAGAGTCGTAAAGGTTGCTTGCATGCCTCGCAAATGCCTCTTATGAAAGTCTGTTTACACGTTTTGCCAAGCTTCTTGTTTGTAGCCTCTATCGTCAGCTCATTATTGAGGCTTCTTCGTGGTTCTCTACACTTGACGCAGTAAAATTCGCCTTCTTTTAACGGATGTTTCCTGTTCTGGGCTATTTCCTTTAAGAATCGCCTTATTTCAGCCCCTATAAATAAGTACGGCCTCATAGCCTCGTCTATGGCTTTTAAGCCCGCCTTATGCCATAATTGGGCCGTTCTGGGGTGTATTTTGTATAGCTCGGCTATCTCGGCAAGGCTATAAGAGTGTTTTGCCTTTATTAGGTTAGGGTTATACTTTCGTTTATTCCTTGCCATATTTCCCCTCTAACTCAAAGAGCAGTTTATAAAGGCCGATAACACTATCCGCTATCTCTCTGGCGTCTTCAATAGACAGGGGAGTAGGGCTGTATGGTTGCCATACCTTTACGGTCTTCTCTAAAAATTCCTTCGAAAATTCAGCCATAAAACAGAAAACTCCGTAATTGTTCTTACAGAGTAAGAATAGCGTAATCTTAGTAGCTATTCACGGACGAATAACTTATAACTTATTTGTCCGGATTCTATGGTATTTTTTTGAGGACTCGGCTAAGCCTTTTTCGGCGGGTATCGTCGTCATCTATATATGAAAAGAGAGATTTTTCAAGATATTTCTTAGGCTTCCCCAAATGTTTTAGGATTAGAGCCTTATACTGGTTTTCCAATAGGTCAACTTGAGGTCGGGCGACGTTAATTTTATATAAAGTTCTGAAGATTCTTAAATTAAATCTTATCTCACTAATTATCTGTTCGTCGGGTTTATAATAATCAATCTCAACGAGAAGTTTTTTGGGTAATTTTGGTAGGGGGAGACTGTGTTGGAGCTTCTCATCATAATAATTAATGAGAGGAAGAAGTGTATTTGTTATTTTAGTCGCCTTATTGAGGGGTGGTTCCTTTAAGAAAGCAGAACAAAGAAAAGAATAAAGTTCCTCCGGAAACTGCTTATTGGTTGGGTTTTGTAACGGATGAAAACCCCATTTTATAGTAAAATAACTCCAAAGTTTTTTTTGTTTTTTTGTTGGGATGATATTTGAAAGCAGATTAAATTTTCTTCTGGTTTTAGCTGACATCGTGTAAACAAAGTTATAGGGGTGTATTTTGCCTTTTTTAATTAACTCCGACTGTAATTTGAAATCTTTTTGATACTCTGGCAGTCTTCTTAGCCAACGCCATAGTTTTTCAGTTATTTCTCCGACTTGTATTGTTTTGAGGGTTTTTGGAGACATATATTTTTGTCTCTCATTTTATAGCAAGGCATGAGATAAGACAAGGGGATTAACTGCTTCTGAAATAGCAGGGGTGTATTTAGGCCGAAAGTCTAAAAGGCGGTTCAATAGGCTAAAACAAGCCCTTTTGAAAGTTCGTTAAAGATAACCATCTCCTCGCTGTTAAGTAGCCATCGGCTAAATTCGTCAGCTATGGGGAGCCAAATTGGCCCGCTATTAATTTAGCGGGCCTTTTTCTTTATACAGCCAATTTGGCGTCTCTACTGAAGGACTCGAACCTCTAAAAAGGGGTTTCAGGGGGAAAGATAGTTTCCCCCTGAGCGTATCGCTTGACTGTGAAGGAAGGGGAACAGCGTCTGCATCGTATTTGGTATGAGCGTTAGGGGGAAACCATGAGGTTTCCCCCTAAGGAGCGACATCTATGACGGATTGTCGCGACAGGTTTGAGTCCTCGCCATCGCAGTGAGCCAAAAGCGACCCGAGCGCGGGGAGCAATAGAATCCTTGCGCAGGGTTATATTTAGGAGTAAGATTGTACGTATCGGGTGTACCAAAATAGGATGTCTACAAAACCTCTGGTATATGGGCTCGCATCTGCTGAGCTCATAGCCAAGCCGGAATTGGACTCGAAAGAGATAATCACCAGTATCAGGTACGATGGCGGCAGAAACTTAGCAATATTGCTGAGATAGAACCATAAGAAGCCAGGAGTAGGTCAAAAGCCTCCTCCTGGCTTCTTCGAAAACACTACACTAGAAAATCTCTTGAGTTAAAATCTTAAAGGACTTATAATATATCAACATAAACGATATTAAAATACATGGACATATGCCAGAATATAAGATAGAAAAAAAGAAAATCATATTCAACGCCGACTTCAAGGCCTCTGTCGATTTCTTCCCAAAACAATATGAGATGATGAAGGCGTTAAATTCTGATTACCCCAATTGGGAAGTGAGCGGATTAAGCTTTGTTATGCAGAATAAAGAAAATAACTGCTCCGCCACCCTCTCTCATAAAAAAATAATCTGTGAGTTTGACCAAACAAGCAATAGAGTTGAAGAATCTAAACAAAATATAATTAAAACGTTACAAATATATAATAAGTTTTTACCTATTTCGTCATTCAATAGAATCGGAGTACGATTCTTTATGTTTGTTCCAATGCAGGAAATAAAGAAGGAAGAATTAGCCGATATAATATTCTCTAAACTATTTGCGGTTAATAAAGATATAAAAGGAATGTTTGCTGAGAAAGTTAATGATTTAGCATATATAATTGATTATGACAAAGATGGTTTTTATTATCATTTAAAATGTGGTCCTATGCCGAACGAACACGTACCTGCTTGGGTTGATTTTGGAGAAGGAAAACATCGATTTAAATCTCCTAAAGATTTCAAAGATTATTTAGAGTCTTTTCCGGCTATGAGTATTTTTATTGATATGGATTGCTATAAAGCTGATGTTTTATTTACTGATATGGAAACATTTTTAAAAAAATCATTTGATAATTGCGCTCAAAATACAAGCATGTTAAAAAAATATATTTTGGGAGAATAATATGCCTGGTATCACGTCTGCGACAGCAGAAGAAAATAAAAGCAAACTCAAGACCCTGATGGGTTTCTCTCAGGACGGCGAGGGTTATAGTGCCGTCATTGAAGGTACATTTGGGGTAAATGAAATCAGGCAAGAACAACACACGAAAATTCGTAATAGATTAGCTATAAAGGATTACGGAATCACAACCACCTTGGACGAAGAAGATACGGCCATCCTGGAAAAAGAAAGAAAATTTTACAAAAAGGAATATCCGGAATGGCTATTAACTAAAATAGTTACTCCTTATTCAGATGAGTATATTAGAATAATACGTAAAAAACATATTTCAACTATGTTAGAGGAAATTGATAAAATAAAAGAAAGCTTAGGAGATCCAACGTTATGTAAAATGTTTACCGCTATTTTTTTTAATGAAATAACAGATGTGTATAAAACTTTTTTAGAAACGAAGCAAGATGAGCATTTTTTAACAGTAATAAACCTAATCGAAGATATTCTTAAAAGAAATGAGATTAACAAACAAATTTTAAAAGAGTGCCATTCTTTATTAAAAGATATCAGAAATAAAGATGATATTGAATTCAATGATTATGAAAATGCCGTTGGAAGATTTTTTGAAATAGGTATTGATATGGTAAGTATCGAAGAAAAGCCTGATGAGAAGTAATGTCGAAAAGATTCTATTTAGATACCTCTGTTGTACATTCTCGCCTTGTTGGCCACGTTTCTATACGTAATCGCTTATCAAGCAAACTAAAAAATCAAAAGAGAATTACATCTCATTTTGTGAAAATGGAGTTTGAAAGAAACTTCGTTTGCGATCTGATAGAATTTTATTTTGTTCTTAAAGATCAAAGATCTGTTATCGAAGCAAAGAAGTACTGGGCAGAGCATTATCAAAAGCGAAAAATTAAGAATATTTTATCAATCGATGATGTTTTTACAGATATTGATGATGATGACACTGAGCGTGCTTTATTTAAATTAAGAAGTCAAATCAAGACAATAATAATATGTTTTAAACATTTGATACATAGGTATGAAAATGACAATGTTGGTTGCTTTTTTTCAAACGTAGATTTAAATTTTAGTATTTGTGATAGTGCTGAAGAAATTGAAAAAGCATTCGTAGCTTTTTATGCTTATTTCGATAAAAAAAATTATATTGATAAATGCAAAATCGTTGTGTTATTTAAAGTAAAATATGATGCTATTAAAAAAATTACACAATATGATTATAAGAGCGATGGATTTGAGGCACAAAAAGAGAAATTAAATAGCATAATAGAGGGAAAAAAGAAGCTATCTTGTAATTCCTGCAAAGAAATAGGAGACACTATTATTGCGTTAGAGTGTCCAGAGTACGCAATATTATTAACAACTGATGATTCTTTTATGGGCTTGTGTAAAGCTTTGAACTTACAATATGAAATTATTCCAAGCGTTCGCAGTATGGTGCGGATTGGTGATGTGCTCGCAAAATTAACAAAAATTGTGGGGCGCAGGTAAAATGTATTTTTAAATGAGAATATGTGTAGAATACCAGACGTCCTATTTAGGTACACTCTGCCAAACTCACAACCAGTTTTCCCGCCTCCGTCATATACAGAAACCCCGGGCAAATTTTGTTTGGGGTTTTGTGTTTTAAGAGTTATAATCTAAACTTATAGACGGTTCCTTTTTAGGGTCATATTGCAAAACAAGGGATAACGATGGAGCAATGCGGAATTTGCGGCAGTCATAAAAAGATTTGTCACGCATGCGGCGCCGAACTGCATAAGCGATTTGATGATTTTATAGTACGGGCTGAAGTCATATATGCAATATTTATGGCTTGGGGGTATGCATCTTCTGCCGAGGCGGTCATAAAGGCGCAAAATTGGGGAACTTTCCCGCTTCTGGTCATAAGTACGTTTATATTGATAAGATTTTTCTTCGCACCCACACGCAATTTATATACTGCTGCATTACTCGCAGAGAAGCGTAAAGAATGGCGCTGGATCGTATTTATTTTTGATTTTCCGATCTTAATATTCCATTCTTTTGCTTACTACACTATGTGCATTGCCGTTGCGGGAGGCAATGAAAACGCATATAGATTTTTCCAGTGGCTTATAATACTTTTGTCGGCTAATATCATCTGGCTTATATCAATTGCGGTGAGGATGCGGATCTCCAGCAGACATAAGCATTTTTGGACTTTTATCAAATGGTGCATCAATAATGCCGTTTCGATTGTGTTATTTTACGCGGCGTTCTCTATCTTTAGCGGTAATGCCGGTGCATTTTTTGAATTCTTTATCACTAAAAAGCTTCCGTTTGTGGTAAATCCAAGCAGTTTGATTTATTGGGCGTTTTTTTGGATAGCCCTTATTAATTGCTGCCTGGATGTAATACTCACAGCTTCCGATTATCTCGGATTCGATACCTAGGATTACACCTTAAAGCATATAACTGAGTGAATAGTAGACGTCTCATTCATGCGAAAGAAGCCGTGCTTATGCCTAAAAAAGTTATAGTCCTTAATGGCAGTCCGAAGAAACGCGGCAATACAGAAGCTATTGTAAACTGGTTTTCTGATGGTGCGCGCTCTAATGGCGCCGCCATCGAGATAGTGCACACCGCTTTTCTCAGCTACAAAACCAACGGCTGTACATCCTGCAGGAGATGCCAGACGATAAAAGAATATGAGTGCGTGATAAAAGACGCTGCTCAGACTGTCCTCAGGAAGATGGCAAAAGCAGATGTTATAGTCTTCGCTACGCCGCTATATTTCTATGGGCCTAGCGCGCAGCTTAAACTTATCGTGGACAGGATGTTCTCCTTGTATAAATGGGATAACACGACGAATACTTTTGAGTCGCCGATGAAGGGTAAGACGATGGTGCTCTTGCTGAGCGCTTACGAAAACGTAGGGCTTGAAATCGTTGAAAAATCCTTTGCGCTGATAGCTGAATATTCCGGCATGAAATTTAAATCCCTGCTTGTCCCGAATGCGGGTGAATCGGGCAGTATTAGAAAAAGAGAGGATATCCGTAAAAAGGTTGTCGCATTCGGCAGGACAATTAAATGAGGATCCTATGAGTATTTATCCGGTATCTGAAAAGAAGCAGCAGGATCTTAGGAATAAGATGGAACGGCTCGGGATCTTTGAGCAGGATCTCGAGGAATCATTCGTGCGCTCCGCGGGGCCCGGAGGTCAGAATGTCAACAAAGTATCCACATGTGTTGTCTTAAAACACAGGCCCACGGGTCTTATCATCAAATGTCAGAAAGAACGCATGCAGGCCCAAAACCGGTACCTGGCGCGCCGGATGCTTGCCGAAAGACTGGAAGCGCGGATCCTCGGCAGGGATAGCGATGAGGCAAAGCGGATCGCCAAGATCCGCCGGCAGAAACGCAAACGTTCCAAGCGCGCCAAGGATAAAATGCTTACTGCCAAGCAGAGGCATGGTGCGCTTAAAAAACTCCGTTCCAGACCTATGGAGGAGTAGATAATAAATATGAGTTATATATTTAAGATCCTAATGATATCTTCTGTTATGGCGTTATCGGCCCTGCCTGTATCTGCTCAGGACGACGAAGGTTTTATCCCGAAAATGTGGAAAAAGTTTGCTGTAAAAAATAATCCGGCCCAGGCATCCTCATCGGCTCCTGTTGCTCCGAATCAAAAAAAGTACCAGAAGACTTCTAATAAGCCGATGCCTGCAATGACCAAAGAAGAGATGATCCGGCAGATAAAGGATACTATAGGTTTTGACGAGGGTGTCCTGGGCAATATTCCGGAGCTTAAAAAACGTAAAGACAAGGACGGAAAAGAGTTTTATGCGTATTTAGACGGTAAACAAGAAATAAGACTAGAGGATCTTGATACGAATAGATTGACAAAGCTTTTAAGTAACGTGCAGATTCAGGCAAATGCTTATCAGGCCAGTATGGTGGCGCAGCAGATGGAGGTTGTGAGGGAATCTCAAAGGGTTTCCATGGTGCAGCAGCAGATGCCGCGCACGCCTCCGCCTCAGCCGCCGCGTCCTCCCGCGCCCCCGCCTCAGCCGCCGAGGCGTTAGCCGGTAGTCATTAATCTTTAACGATATTTGTGGTATACTTTACAGGAATGAAGCAGATAAGATCTATCTACTGGATATTGGTAAGAATAGCGGCAGTTATCGAACTATTCATCGGCTCGATAACAATCTTAGGGCTTACTTTCTATCCGATTTTTTTTATCTCCAAGAAACCTGCCTCAATCTTCATATTCGTTCTCATCTCTTCCGTAATATCGTCTATTCTTGGTTACGGGATTATCAGATTACGGGAATGGGCAAGACATCTTTTGGTATTCTTCTCCGGCTATGTTGTATTTACCAAGATTTTGCTCTTTATGGGATTGCTGGAATTTACGGGAGAGATAGTGACAGTGCCTCCATCATGGCTTAAGAACGGCGTTTCACTCGTATATCACATTTTACTGATAGTTTTACTCGAGAACAAGATGGTGAAAAAAGAATTCAGCCGGGGTTATTAAGAATGAAACCTTCTCAAAAAGAGTATATAACAAAAAATATATCTCTTAAGACCGCCAGGCAGATAGCTGACGAATTGGGTCTGAGGGAGAGGAGCGTGTTGAAATATATTAAGAAGAGCGGCCTGCGAGAGAAACAGCCCATGAGACAGTATGCTGCGGAAGAGGTTGTAGGGAAGGCGCCTGTTGTAAAGAAGCGGATGCATTTATTGTCGATCGTAATCATATTGATCCTTGTCTTTGCGGCTTATTCCAATGCCATTCACAATGGTTTCATATGGGATGATGAATATCTAGTAAGAGATAATACAGCTATAAACAGCTTCAGCAACGCAGCGAGTATATTCAGAACATATCTTGCGGCTACAAGCGGCAACATAAATAATTTCTACAGGCCTCTGCAGGAACTGTCGTATATGATTGATCATTTCCTGTGGGGCAGGCTCCCGCTAGGCTTTCATCTGACAAACATATTACTGCATGCGCTATGTGCGTTACTCTTATATGTACTTTCGTTAAAGATCTTTAAAAATTGG
>Ga0247841_10006620_pt1 | contig 17766 bp, 22 predicted proteins | sample LaCruzMarch2015__2_FD_192410 | JGI IMG/M metagenome (GOLD analysis project Ga0247841, IMG submission 192410) | Freshwater microbial communities from meromictic Lake La Cruz, Castile-La Mancha, Spain - LaCruzMarch2015_18m | ecosystem: Environmental > Aquatic > Freshwater > Lake | place: Spain... | reverse complement strand
ATAAAAAGGACGTAGTGGATATAATCTCGCGTTATAAGGTGATTTTTGAAGATTATATCCGCAAGTACCCCGAACAATGGTATATGTTCCGTAAATTCTGGGTGGAGCGTTAAAAAATGAAAACCTGCGTAATCATCCCGACATATAACGAATCCAAGAAAATCGGCGAATTAATAAAACAGATCCGCGCCCAAGACTTGGATGTCATGGTTATTGATGACGGTTCTCAGGATAACACCAGCCAGATCGCCAAAGATAACGGAGCCACTGTTTTACGCAACGAAAAAAACCAGGGTAAAGGCGCGTCACTAATCAGGGGGTTTGAGTATATTCTAAACAAAGATTATCAAGCGGTAATCACCATGGACGGCGACGGCCAACACCTTGCCGAAGACATACCGTATTTCATACGCCTGGCTAAATATTCAAACAGCGGAGTGCTGGTCGGGAACAGGATGCATAAACCCAAAAATATGCCGCTTGTAAGGATACTGACCAATAAAATCATGTCTTTCATCATATCCAGGATAGCCGGACAAGAGATTCCCGATACCCAATGCGGTTTCCGGCTTATAAAAAAAGAGGTGCTAGAAAAACTTAAACTTAAAACCCGCAACTATGAGATCGAATCGGAAGTATTGATCAATACATCGCGCTTGGGATTTAAAATAGAGTCGGTAGCTATCAAAACCATATACCGGGATGAAAAAAGCCAAATCAATCCCTTCGTGGACGCCCTAAGATTTATCCGGTTCATCTCCAAAGAACTATGGACTACGCGGCATTAAGAAAAAGGATGGCCCAGGAACAGTTAATGCCCAGGGGCATTAAGGATAAGAGGGTCATTGCTGCCTTTGAAAAAATAGAACGCCATAAATTCGTTCCTGAAAATTTGCTATCCGAAGCCTACGCTGATTTCCCTGTGCCCATCGGTAAAAACCAAACTATTTCTCAACCCTATATTGTGGCGTTAATGACGGAAAACCTCTGCCTGAGCGGAGAAGAAAAAATCCTGGAAATCGGAACAGGCTCGGGCTATCAAACCGCAATACTGGCAGAATTAGCCAAAGAGGTCTACAGTATAGAGAGGCTGGATTATTTAAGCAATAAAGCGGAGGCAACACTTAAAGGGATGGGTTACAATAATATAAGCCTTAAGGTAGGAGACGGGACCCTGGGTTGGCCGGAAGAAGCACCCTTTGACAGGATTATTATCACCGCGGCAAGCCCCCAAATCCCTTTGCCTTTGACTGAACAGTTAAAAGAAAACGGCAAGCTAATCCTGCCGTTAGGAGAAAACCTGGGCCAGGTCTTAACATTAGTGGAAAAGAGAAAAGGAAAACTCGAATCAATCAGGATATGCGGATGCGTTTTCGTCCCTTTAATAGGTAAACACGGATATAAGGATATCACGGAGGCCAATTGATACAAGTATATACCGGTCGAGGCAAGGGAAAAACTACCGCAGCATTGGGGCTGGCCTTGCGGGCAGCAGGAGCCGGTTTGAATGTTTATATCGCCCAGTTTGTCAAAGGCAAAGCCTGCAGCGAACACAGGGCTTTAAAAAAATTTAAGAACATAAAGATCGAGCAATTCGGCAGCGGATGTTTCGTGAAAAAAATAAAAAAAGAAGATGAGAAGATATTTAAATCCGGCTTGGCGGCGGTAAAGAAAGCCCTGAAGAACAAAAAGTATGATCTGGTGATAATGGACGAAATGAACGTAGCTTTAAAGCTTGGCCTTTTGGATTGCAATGAGCTTATCCGGATTTTAAAAGGAGTCCCCAGAAATAGAGAAGTGGTCCTGACCGGACGCGATGCTCCTTGCGGGATTTTAGAACTGGCGGATTTAGTCAGCGAAATTAAAGAGGTAAAGCATTATTTCCGTAAAGGTGTACCGGCAAGAAAAGGGATAGAGTATTAAAATTTGCTTGACTTGTGAATGGTATTGCGATATTGTAGTTTTAACATAGATATAGGAAGAGGGAAGTCCGTTAAAATCGGACACAGTCCCGCTGCTGTAAAAGAGGGCGAAAGCCGCGTAATATAACCACTGCTCCGGAATCCGGAGCGGGAAGGTTGAGGCAAGTAGATTAACTCTTGAGTCAGAAGACCTGCCTATATCAAGATATTACCTCGTGGAAAGGGCCAAGATAAATAAGGGTGCAACCCGCCAAAATTTTGTGGCGGGTTTTTTGTTTGGGTGTAGAGATATATGAAAAAAATATTATTAACCGCGGTTTTAGTTTTAGCTTGCGCTGGGCCATCTTTTGCGGAAAGGTATATTTCCCTGGCTCCATCAACTACCGAAATCTTATTCGCATTGGGGTTGGATAATGAGATAGCCGGAGTCAGCTCTTATTGCAATTATCCGCCAAAGGCAAAAACTAAGGAAAGCGTGGGTAATTTCAGCAATCCCAATATAGAAAAAATCCTTTTTCTAAAACCGGATTATATTTTCTGTACCGGGCTGGAACAGGCTCCGATAGTAACCGAATTAAAACGCCTGGGGTTAAAAGTCTATATCAGCGACCCTCGGAACATAAAGGAACTCTTTGAATCAATCGGGGATATAGGCAAAATCACCCAAAAAGACAAAGAAGCAGAAAATTTAATCAGGGATATGCAAACTCAAATCGATGATATTACATCCCAGGTAAAATCAATCCCTGAGAATAAAAGGCTGAAGGTATTTATTGAAATCTTTGATGACCCCCTGACCACGGCAGGACGGGGTACTTTTATTGACGAATTAATCACTATGGCAGGAGGGATTAATATTGCCGGCGATACCAAAAGAGCCTATACCATTTTTAGCCAGGAGGAAGTAATCAAGCGTAACCCTGACTGCATAATCATCGCTTACATGGGCCGGAAAAACCCCGAGAAACTTATGCTTGAGCGTTTCGCCTGGGACTCTATTTCAGCGGTAAAAAATAACCGCTTATACAATGATATTGACCCCGATACCTTGTTACGGCCCGGGCCAAGAGTAGTCCTGGGCCTTAAAGAAATATACGCGAGGTTATATAACAAATGAACAGGCGGCTAAAAAGAAGGTTACTCGTCCTATCCGGAATATTGGCGATAGTGGCGCTATGCGGAATTTTAAAAGGCTCAGTCAATATTCCTTTTACTCAATTGCTGCTCAAAGAGAACCAGCCAATTGTAAACTTGCGTATTATGCGCATCCTGGTAGCGATTGTAGCCGGAAGCGGGCTGGCCGCCTCAGGCATAGTGCTGCAGGCAATCTTAAGGAATCCCCTGGCCGAGCCATACCTGTTGGGGACCTCCAGCGGAGCGGGATTGGGGGCGGTAATCGCGATCATCATCGGAGCCTCCGGGCTTTATCTGCCGCTGGCAGCATTCATAGGCGCCATATCAAGCATAGTTTTAGTTTATAACCTCGCCCGCCAAAATAATAAAATTCCCGAGCAATCATTGATACTCTCCGGGGTGATTATTTCCGTAGCACTTTCCGCGATTATGGTGTTTCTGATCTCCATATCCAGCAATGAAGTATTACACAGCATCACCTGGTGGCTATGGGGAAACCTCCAGGTATATGACGTAGGGCTCCTGATTACAGCAGGCATAATAGTCTTTTCCGGTATCATCGCGATTTATATTTTTTCCCAGGATTTAAATGCCATCAGCATGGGAGAAGAAGAGGCGATACATTTAGGCATAGATGTAGAAGCAACAAAAAAAATCATATCCAGCGTGGTCTGTATCTGCGGGATAATAGGTTTCGTGGGGCTAATGATACCGCATATGATGCGTTTAGTGGTCGGCCCGAATCACAGAGTCCTTATTCCGGCTACCTGCCTGGCGGCAGCGGTATTTATGGTTGCCTGCGATATTTTAGCGCGGACTATATTTCCGCCGTTAGAAATCCCCATAGGGGTAATCACCGCGATACTGGGCGCGCCGACATTTATCTTTTTACTGAAACGCAGCCAGAGGGCCAGATGAACACTGATACCTTATTGAAAATAAACGGCCTTAGCGGCGGCTATCATCGCGAAGCGATAGTAAAAGATATCTCATTAGATATAAAAAAGGGCGACTTTTTAGGCATCATCGGGCCAAACGGCTCAGGGAAAACTACCCTGCTGCGCCTGCTTAGCCGGATTTTAGCCCCCCAGAAAGGGAATATACTGCTTGAAGGAAACGATATAAAAAGTATGGATTTAAAGAAATTCTGCCAAAAGGCCGCTTTTGTCTCGGAAGACACCAGGATCAACTTCTCGTTTTCTGTTTTAGAGGTGGTATTGATGGGCAGGATCCCCCACCTGGCCAGGCTCCAGGTTGAAACTAAAGAAGATTTCGCGATAGCCGAAAAATCCCTGGATATAACAGACGCCCTGGGATTAAAAGAAAAAATGATCGATGAACTCAGCGCCGGAGAACGCCAGCGGGTAATTATCGCCAAAGCCCTCGCCCAGCAGCCCGCGCTGTTATTTCTGGATGAGCCGACTTCTCATTTGGATATCGGGCACAAAATTCAGGTATTGGATTTATTAAAGAGGCTCAACCGCCAGGAAAACCTTACCATAGTAATGGTCCTGCACGATTTGAATTTAGCCAGCGAATATTGCAACCGCATCGTTCTATTAGACCAGGGCAGGATATTTAAACAAGGCACACCCCGGGAAGTATTGACTTACCAGAATATAGAAACGGTATACAAAACAGTTGTGGTAGTAAACGATAACCCGATTAATTCTAAACCCTATGTAATCCTGGTCTCAAAGGAAAAATAAATGCCCACTAAATTGATTTTAATCAGGCACGGAGAAACCGATTTAAACTTAAAAAAGAGGTACTGCGGCTTTCTGGATATCGATATCAATGGCAGGGGCAGAAAACAGGCAGGCAAACTTTGCAAAAGGTTAACCGGGGAGAAGGTTGATAAGGTCTACTCCAGCGACAGAAAACGCGCGGTACAAACCGCCAAAATAATCTTTAAGAAAACAAAGATTGAAAAAATTTCCGGGTTAAGAGAGATGCATTTCGGTATCTTTGAAGGCCTGACCTATAAACAAATCATGAAAAAGTATCCGCTAGTCTACACAAGATGGCTTAAACAACCTTATAGCCTGACAATACCGAAAGGCGAAGGTTTACCGGGATTTAAAAAAAGGGTGCTCGCAGCCTTAACAAAAGTTATCCGGCTCAATAAAAATAAAACTATAGCGGTAGTAGCGCATGGCGGAGTAATCAGCGCGTTTTTAAACCATATTTTAAAATCCAAAGACTTCTGGGGGCATATACCTAAATCAAGTAGCCTGAGCGTCATTGAGTTTAGAAAAGACAGGCCGAAGATAAAATTATTTAACGATACTCAGCATTTAAGCTGAAGAAAGCTATGGCAAAAATAACATTCATTCTTGGCGGGGCAAGGAGCGGGAAAAGCTCCTACGCCCTTAAATTGGCCCGCGAATATGGCGGTAAAGTTGCATTTATTGCTACCTGCCAGCCGCTTGACGCTGAAATGAAAAAACGTATTGGGCTGCATAAAAAATCAAGGCCAACCCAATGGCAGACTTTTGAAGAACCCAAAGATGCGGCTTCATTATTAAAAAAGATAGGCGCGAAATTCGACAGCATAATTATAGACTGCCTGACCCTGTTAATCTGCAACCTGATGATGGATAATCAAGGTGAAGCCGCTGTTGAAAAAAAATTAAAGGATATGCTAAACACGCTGGATAAAATCAAAGCTCAAGCTATTATTGTTTCTAATGAGGTAGGGCTGGGATTAGTCCCTGCGAATAAGCTGGGCAGGGAGTTCCGCGATATCGCCGGTAAAGCAAATCAGATTGTCGCAAGTAAAGCAAATAAGGTTTTGTTCATGGTAGCTGGGCTGCCAATGATTATTAAAGAGAAGGAAGAATAGAAAAAGGAGGATGCCGTGAATACAAAGAAGAAAAAGAACGCTGCAAAGACCAATCCTGATACTCAATCGCAGGCAGGCAACATTGCTTACCGCCTTAAATGCGCCAAAACTGCTAATGGGCTTTCGCACTTTGTGATGTATGGGGATGTACGCAAGGATAAAGCGCTGCTTTGAAACATATGGGAATGACGGCTAAAGGTTTACATATCTGGAAAAACAATGGCGGCTCTGTCATTGTAGACGCGGACAGCCTTTTCTGGGCGCAGGTAAAAGGCATCTCTCAGGATTCAATTTTTATCCCCGAGGATGTCCTGGCTTTGTATGAAAAGCACAGAGAGGGACTCCTGAAGCGTATGAATGATTTTCGCTCCAGCAAAGAGCTTACCGCTGTCTATATCGACCCTACGGACAGGTGCAATGCCAGTTGCGCGTATTGCTATCTCCCCGTGAAGTCGAGAAAGTCCGGCCGTTCGATGACGGATAAAGAGCTCGATTTTATCCTTATTAAACTGGCGCGGTATTTCAAGGGGAACGGGAGAAAACAAGTTATAATCTTCCACGCCAGCGAGCCGCTTCTGGTAAAAGATATTATTTTTCGGGCGATAAAAAAATACAAGAATATCTTTAAGTTCGGGCTGCAAACAAACGCACTTCTCTTAGAGAAAAGGGACGTTGATTTTTTAAAAGAGAATCTTGTGGGAGTGGGCGTTTCCCTTGATTCCTACCGGCCTTCGATTAATCAACGCCAGAGGCCCTCCGGGTTGCAAGGAAGTAATTTCGCTGGAGTTGTTAAGGCGCTTGATTGGTTTGATGGATATGACGGCCTAAATGTTATCGCAACGGTAACTAAGCACAACGTAAAAGACCTGCCGGGGTTGGTGCGTTTTTTGCATAAAAAGAAGGTCCCCTGTGTTCTCTTAAATCCGGTGCGATTTACACGCGTTTCTGTTCCTCTTTTAAAACCAGATGAAAATGATTTCGCAAAGTATTTTATTCAAGCCGTAGAGAAAGCAGTCGAGCTTACCTCCGGCACCGGCCGAAAGATTATCGTTGGTAATTTTACCAATACTATTCTTGCCATCGTCGCGCCCCAAGCCCGCAGGCTGATGTGCGATATTTCACCTTGCGGCGGAGGAAGATGTTTTTTTACCATCACAGCGGCCGGAGAGATGGTCCCTTGCGGCGAATTTTCCGGGATGAAGGGGTTTTCCGGAGGAAATATCTTTAGGGATGGCATAGATAAGGCAATGCGGTCGCCTGCTTTTGTTTCTGTGCGCGCCAGAAGAGTAGAAAAGATAGATGAATGCGACCGGTGCGTATTAAGGAATATTTGCGGCGCCCCGTGTCCGGCGGAGCTGCATTCCCGCGGTGATATGTATCAGAAATCGGTATTTTGCGATTTTTACAAGCAAGTTATTCAATACGCCTTTAAAGTGATAGCACAAGGAAAAGTTAAATATCTTCTGCGCGATGATCCGTTGCAGGATCTTAAATATGAATATAATTTACAATAGTTACACCAGCAAAGAAAAGAAAAATGAAAAAACTAAGCGAAATAGTCAAAAAAATTACTGAGCCCAATTATAAACTCATGGAGGCCACGCAGCTAAGGTTGAATAACCTTACTAAACCCTTAGGAAGCCTGGGAAGGTTAGAGGAACTGGCAAAGCAGATTGCCGGCATCACCGGAAATGAAAATCCTGTCTTAAAAAATAAAGTCATTTTCACCCTGGCCGCAGACCACGGGGTAACTGAAGAAGGCATAAGCGCCTATCCCAAAGAAGTCACTGCCCAGATGGTCTATAATTTCTTGGACGGCGGCTCCGGAATAAACGTCCTGGCAAATCACGCGAAAGCAAAAGTGGTAGTGGTGGATATAGGAGTAGCCTCTAAACTTAAGCCCAGCCGGAAGTTGATTATTAAAAAAATAGGTTACGGCACAAAGAATATGAGCAAGGGCCCGGCGATGACCAGAGATGAAGCCATCAGAGCGGTTGAAACAGGGGTGGAGATATTCGAATCCGAATTCCGCAAGGGAATTGATATTATAGGCACCGGAGAAATGGGCATCGGCAATACCACTGCCGCAAGCGCCATAACTGCCAGCATCACCCAAAAACCGGTTGAAGAGATCACCGGCAGGGGAGCAGGCCTTAATGACGAAGGGCTAAATAACAAAATCCGGGTAATAAAAAAATCGCTGGCCATCAATAACCCTGACCCCAGTGACCCCATAGACGTCCTTTCGAAAGTCGGCGGTTTTGAAATAGGGGGATTAGCCGGAATAATTTTAGCCGCGGCATCCAAAAAGGTGCCGATAGTAATTGACGGCTTCATATCCGGGTCAGCAGCATTGATTGCCTACGCAATAGAACCTAAAACCAAAGATTACATGATTGCCAGCCATTGCTCGGTGGAAAAAGGACACAAAATTATACTAGAATATATCGGCCTCAAACCCCTGCTAGATTTAAACCTACGGCTAGGAGAAGGCACGGGTGCTGCGCTGGGAATAAATTTAGCTGAAGCAGCAACAAGAATCTTGACCCAAATGGCTACTTTTAAAAGCGCTAAAGTTTCAGAGAGGATTAAGAAATGAAAAAAATCTTGCTCGCCTTACAATTTTTAACCATCATTCCGATTAAAGTAAAATCTGCTGATGACAAAGAAATCGCCGATTCTTTAATATACTTTCCCATAGCCGGACTTTTTATCGGCCTGGCCCTGGCGGGAATCAATGGCTTGCTGGGATTTTTTAATTTTCCAAGGTTAGCAACCGATGTCATCTTGATAGTCTCGCTGATAGCCATAACAGGAGGGATGCATTTGGATGGACTAGCCGATACATCTGACGCATTACTTAGCGTGAGGAACAAAGACGAAATGCTTAAAATTATGCGCGACCCGCACATCGGCGTAATGGGAGTTATCGGAATAGTAAGCATATTACTTTTAAAAATCGCCTTCCTTTTTTCCCTTGACCCGTCTTTAGTGCCGGTGGGATTAATCCTTATGTGCGTCTTAAGCAGATGGTCTCTGGTGCTTTCTCTATTTTTATTCCCTTACGCCAGGCAGGAAGGTAAGGCGAAAATTTTCTCCGAAGGGATTAATTCTAGAATATTTATCCTGGCCGCCATAATCGCTTTTGTTTGCGCGCTGGTAACCGCGGGATTAAGAGGGTTGCTCATCCTGGGAATCATCACACTCTGCGCCTGCCTTATCAATAAACTGATAACAAAAAGAATCGGGGGGATAACCGGTGACACTCTCGGCGCAACCGGTGAGATTAATGAAACGCTTACGCTATTCTGCACCTTGCTCATTTAATAAGAGGTTTTAATCATATGCACGCCAAGGCAATACAAATTTGTGGTACCGGTTCAGGCGTTGGCAAAAGCGTTATGGTCAGCGCCTTATGCAGGATTTTTTTACAGGACGGTTATAAAGTCTGCCCATTCAAGGCGCAAAATATGGCCTTGAATTCTTTCGTGACTAAAGAGCGGGGAGAGATCGGCCGCGCCCAGGCTACCCAGGCCGAGGCCTGCCGCATAGAACCCAGCGTAGACATGAATCCGGTTTTGATCAAACCTTCAAGCGACGTGGGAGCACAGATAATTGTGCAAGGCAAACCTATCGGCAATATGAATGCCCTGCGTTACACAAAATACAAGAGCAGGCTTAAGACAGTGATAAGGCAATCTTACAAGAGGCTGTCCGATAAATATCAGCTTGTAGTATTAGAAGGGGCGGGCAGCCCTGCCGAGATAAACTTGAAATCACATGACCTGGTCAACCTAAAGATGGCTTCCTACGCCAAAGCCCCGGTCATACTGGTAGGCGACATAGACAAAGGCGGAGTCTTTGCCTGGATTGTCGGGACATTAGAGTTGCTCACCGCCAGGGAAAGAAAAATGATCAAAGGAATAATCATAAATAAATTCCGCGGAGACAAAAGCCTGCTTATGCCGGGAATAGATTTCCTGGAGAAAAAAACAGGCATCAAAGTCTTAGGGGTTATTCCTTACTATAGAAACATAAAAATCCCCGAAGAAGACGCTGTCCCGCTGGACAGCTTCAAAAGCAAGGCTCCTGAAAAACAGACTAGGCTTAACATAGATGTGATTTATTTGCCCCATATCTCTAATTTTACAGATTTTGACGGGCTGGAAAAAGAACCCGATGTGCGTTTACGCTACCTGAAAAGCCCGGAAGAATTTGACAATCCCGACGTAATAATTATTCCCGGGACAAAAAATACCATTTCAGACTTAAAATACCTGCGCAAATCCGGGTTTGCAGAAAAAATCCTATCTATTTTTAATTCCTGCGCTATGACGCAGATAGTGGGAATATGCGGCGGGTATCAGATGTTAGGCAGTAAAATCCGCGATAAGAACGGGCTGGAGTCTGGCTGCAGGCAAACACGGGGATTAAATATCCTGCCGGTTGAGACCAACCTGAAAACAGACAAAATCCTCTCTCAAGTAAAAGCCAAAGACTTACTTTCGGGGCTTGGATTAACCGGATACGAAATCCATCACGGCCGCACAAAAATCACCGGTAATTGCCAACCGGCTTTTGAAGTATTTGAGCGCAACGATAAAAAAATAAGATATACGGAAGGAGCAGCCACTGACGACAGGCGTATTTTGGGGACATATATCCACGGCATATTCGATACCGAACCGTTCAGGAGGGACTTTCTAAACCGGTTAAGGGAAAAAAAAGGATGGCCTGTTCTAACCGCAAGCGGTAATTTTAATCTGGATAAGGAATTTGATAAACTGGCTAAATTAGTAAGAGATAACATTGATACGGGTTTATTGTACAAAATCCTGGCAGGAGGGATAAGATGAAAGTCGTATGCCTCTGGAGCGGCGGCAAAGACAGCTGTTTCGCCTGTTATAAAGCCAAAATCTCAGGCCATAAAATCCTGGGTTTGTTTAATTTTACCGAAACCGAAGGCAATAAGTCCTTGTCCCACGGACTGCCCGCGGAACTTATCGTAAAACAGGCAAAACTTATCGGTATTCCGCTCGTGCAAAAAGCAATGCCTAAAGAAAAATACGAAGAAGAATTCAAATCACTGGTCTCTGAATGGAAAAAGAAAAAGGGTATCGAGGGGATAGTCTTCGGCGATATATACCTGAAAGAGCACAAGGACTGGATAGACAGAGTTTGCCGGGAATTAAAAGTCAAACCGATCCTGCCTTTATGGAAGAGGGATACTGCCCAGCTTATCCTGGAGATGCTTGACCGCGGTTTTGAGTCAATAGTGGTCGCCACGAAAGCTGATATATTGGGAAAAGAATGGCTGGGCCGCAAGATAGATAAGGAATTTGTCAGGGGGCTGAACCCTAAAATTGACCCCTGCGGGGAGAAAGGAGAATTCCATACTTTAGTGGTTGATGGGCCGATGTTCAGCAAGCCGATAAAAATAATAGAAGCTGAACCTGTAATCAAGGAACGTTTTGGCAAACACTGGTTCTTAAACATAAAAAAATACAACTAGTATTTACGGATTGGAAAACCAGATAAGCGAAGGAAGTCTTGGTGCAATCCCAGGCACTGCCTGCGCAACGGTAAACCCTTTTAAAAGGGCGAGTCCGGTCTATCGCTTATCAGGGGAAGTACTTTCGTAAGGAAAGGAAAGAACTAAAATGAAAATAAATATCGCAGCGTTGTTGGTATTGTTCTTATTATTAGCCCATGAATCTCGGGCAGGAGACATTGATTTAGATAAAATTGTAGTCACCCCTTCAAGGATAGAAGAGAGCAGCGGAGATGTCCCCCGTAATGTGAATGTGGTCACCTCCAATGATATCGAATCCTCTCAGGCAGAAAATATATCAGCGGTCATCACCGACCTTACTTCGGTAAATATCAGCAGCTACGGAGGCCCGGGCAATAACGAAACAGTGAGGATGCGTGGTTCAACCGCAGCGCAAGTCCTGGTCATGGTCGACGGAAGGCCGGTAAACAGCCCCCGGGACGGCCAGATAAACTTAAGCACCCTCCCCCTGGACAACATAAGCCGGATAGAGGTCCTGCACGGCCCGGGTTCAAGCCTTTATGGTTCAGCGGGCATGGGAGGAGTAGTCAATATTATCACCAAGAATCCTCCCAAGAAAGGCCAGAAGACCGAACTTTATTCCGGCTTTGGGACAAACCACACTTTTATCGACCGCCTGTCGCAAGGAGCCAGGCTTGGTAAGTTCGGTTACCTGGTAAACGGAAGCTATGAAAGCTCCAATGGCTTCAGGCCTAACTCTAAATTTAATTCAAAGGACTTTAACACAAAATTTGAATACAAGCTTAATAACGACAATAATCTATTCATAAATTCGGGTTTTTACAAAAGCTGGCTTGGGCTTCCCGGAGCGCTGAATGATTTTGATATAGACAATAAACAGCTGAATATCAAAAATTTTGTTGATTTCGGATGGAATTTCTCACCCGATAATACGCTAGGATTAAAAATAAGGGCATACAATAACCACGAGAGGCTGGAATTTATGCCCAATACGCTTGATTCAGCATTTGAAATGATAGGGTGGGATGCTACCACAAAAAGCGTCCAATCTACCGATTCAAGAGGGCTTGATTTTCAATTCGATAAGCAGTTGTTTAACAAGTACCGTTTTCTTTTCGGTTTTAATTACGTGGGAAATTATAATAACAGCACTGATTCCGCAAAGCACAAATATAACGTGCACGCCTGGTATTTAGATAACCAATTTGATTTGACCAAAGATTTAAAGTTCACCCTGGGCGCAAGAGTTGATGACTACTCTAATTTCGGCTGCCAGGTCAGCCCCAACACAAGCCTGGCCTATAATCTGAGGGAAAATATTAAATTGCACGCTTCGGTCAGCAGGTCATTCCGTGCACCTACGTTTAACGATTTATACTGGCCCAACCAGGGCAACCCTAACCTGAAACCGGAAAAAGGGATCACTGCGGAGACAGGAGTTAAAAGTGAACTCAACAAATACATTACTTCGGGGATCAGCTATTACTGGAGCCACTCTATCGAATTGATAAACTGGGCCCCTGACTCAAACGGCATATGGCACCCCACGAATATCGGCTCCACCACAGTAAACGGCATAGAACTGGAGAATAGGATTAACCTGACTGATAATCTTCAGGCAGGTGTAAATTATTCTTTTATGCTCGCAAAAGACGATAAAACGAATAAATTTTTAATTTACCAGCCGGAGAATAAGGTAGACTTTTCCCTGAAATATACCGGACTAAAGGGATTTTCGGTAGAGATAAAAGGACAATTTACCGGCTTAAGATTCGACAATGCGGAAAATACTACTAAGGTAAAACCGTTCTTCGTTCTTGGTTTAAGCGCATCTAAAAAAATAGGCTCTAATTTCACCTATTTTATTTCGATGGATAACCTGTTGAACAGAAAATACCAGGTTATATTGGATTATCCCATGCCTGGATTTTCCCTAACCAGCGGTTTAAAATTAGAATTCTAATTCCGAGACAGGGGCGGTCCTTGACAAGGGCCGCCCCTGATGGTATCCTAACCCTACCATGCATTCCGACAAAGCATTTCAGATAGCTTTCATAGTTTCACTGGCGGCCCACAGCGTCATCCTGTCCCAGAACCCGAATTTCAGCATTTTTCCCATATCTAAAAATGCTAAGAATGTCGAGATAAATTACGTGCGGACGCCGCAGGAAAAAAAAGCCATCCTGAAGCTTCAGCCGATACCTAAAAAAGAAATCACCTCAAAACTGCTTCCCAAAATCATCTCCGGCAAAAGGCCGCCCCCACCTTTTATAGATAGGGAAATGTTTAAAACCAGCAAGATAACCTCTTCCCGCAATTCCGGCTTCACTAAGCCCGAACTTACAAAACCGGATATTATCGCAGTCAAGAAGAAGATTACCCTTCCGCCGGTAGATATGGATAAAATCAACAATGCCTCTTATATAAGCTATTACCAGATTGTCCGCGAAAAAATCAGGCGCGCCGCCTACCAGAATTTTACCAGGACCGAAACAGGAGAGGTGTACATGACTTTCATCATATCCAAGGAAGGCAATTTGATAGTGTCGCGGCTGGTGGAGGAAAAATCATCGTTTAGCCCATACCTGAGGCAGACTGCCCTGAGAAGCATAAAGGAAGCCTCGCCTTTCCCCGTTTTCCCCAAAGAACTGGATTACCCCCAGCTCACTTTCAACGTTGTCATCTCTTTTGAGGTGGAATAAGGTTGACACCTGTTAAAATCAATGCTATATTAACTTTCTGATTTAGCTGTTTACAATCAAATTTACATAGAAAGGGGATGATACTAGTGCCGGAAATTGAAATAAGGAAGGATGAATCATTTGAATCAGCGCTTCGACGCTTCAAGAAGAAAATCGAACAGGAAGGCATCTTAAGAGAAGTAAGGGACCGCAAGCATTACGAGAAGCCCAGCGAACGCAAAAGAAAAAGGGCGAAGAAAAGATAAGAGATGGGATTGACGCTTTCTACGTCATGGAACGCATTCCGCTGTCTTGATGGGAACAAACTGATCTTTGAAATAAAATCCTTGGGGTTCGAAGAAATAGAGCTAAGCTTCAACCTAACCGGCTCTATGGTAAGGGACATTGAGAAGCTGGTAAAAGAAAAACAGGTAAAAGTCAGAAGCCTGCATAATTTCTGCCCCATACCCGACGGGTTAAAACGGAGAGAAGCCCTGCCTGATTACTACTCTATGGCCTCACTTAATGAAAAGGAAAGAAAAACCTCTGTAAAGCAGACAAAAAATACCATAGATACCGCGGTAAAGCTGAGAGCCAAGGCCGTAGTCCTGCACTCCGGCAGAGTAGAAATCCCGGATAGGACCAGAGAATTAATAGCACTTTTCTCTATCGGCCTGAAAGAATCCCGGAAATTTAAAGCGCTTAAAGATAAGGCTATCAAAGAAAGGGCCAACGCGGCCAAGCCGTTCTTTGAAAATACGCTTAGAAGCCTGGAAGAACTGAACAGTTACGCGCAAAATAAAAAGATTTTCCTGGGGATTGAGAATCGCTTTTATTACCGCGAGATTCCTTCCTTTGACGAAATAAAGATTATCCTTAATAAATTTAAAGGCTCCAACCTGTTTTACTGGCATGACACAGGGCACGCGCAAATCATGGAAAATCTTGGGTATGCCAGGCATAAAGAATACCTGGAATCATACGGCAAAACCATGATCGGCATCCATCTACATGATATCTGCGGATGCCAGGACCATATGGCGCCTTCTCAGGGAAAATTTGATTTCAGCATTTTAAAACCCTATCTGAAGAAAAAAACCCTGAAAGTAATCGAAGCACATCATCCTGCTACAGGTGCTGATATAAAAAAGAGCAACAAATTTCTACAAACAGTTTTAAATGGAAAAATTTAAGACACGAAAACCCGCGGTAGCCGGCCAGTTTTATCCTTTATCCAGCCAGGAACTAAAAGAGCAAATAAGCGCACTTATTGATAAAAACGCAGAGCCACAGGATGCTGTTGCCTGCATGCTTCCCCACGCGGGCTATGTTTATTCGGGGTTGGTAGCCGGCCAGACCGTATCCCGGATCAAAATCAGAGATAGAATAATACTTTTAGGCCCCAATCATACCGGCTATGGAGTGGGCTTTAGCATTATGGGGGAAGGGGCATGGCAGACGCCTTTGGGCGAAATAGAAATTGACAGCGCGCTGGCAAAACAGCTGTTAAAAAACTCCAGCCATCTTGAAAACGACCTGCTCGCTCATCAGTTCGAACATTCGCTGGAAGTAGAATTGCCATTTTTGCAATATTTTAAGCATGATTTTAAAATGGTGCCTATCACCATTCTGTCTGACGACTTCGAGGCGCTGAAAGAAACCGGAAAAGAGATTGCCTCGGCCATAAAACAAGCGGGAATGCAGGATTCAACACTGATTGTAGCCAGTTCTGATATGACCCACTACGAACCCCTGGGCCAGGCCCAAAAAAAAGATAACGAAGCCATAGAGGCGATACTGGAACTAAACGAAGATAAACTTATAGAGAAAGTTAAAAAACTTAACATAACCATGTGCGGATACGCCCCGGTCATAACCATGCTTGCCGCGGCTAAGGCATTAGGAGCTACAAACGGAAAATTAATCAAATATCAAACCAGCGGCGAGATAACCCGGGATAATGACAGCGTTGTGGGCTACGCCGGCATCATAATCAATTAAACCTATGGACGAGATAAGAAAGAACAGCGACGAAAATTGGAAAGAAACAGTAGGTAAAGAAAAGGAAGACCTGAAGAAAGAAAACAAGTTTGTCCCTCCAGAACCTGATTTCAGCTTCTTTATCACCACTCTTTCCCTTCAGGCATCTATCGGATTAGGCGTTATGGCCAATCCGGTGACAAATAAAAAAGAAGAAGACCTGACCCAGGCAAAGTTCATTATTGATACCCTGGGGATGTTAAAAGAAAAAACCAAGGGGAACCTGAACCCGGATGAAGCAAGCCTTCTGGAAAACCTGCTTTATGAACTAAGGTTGCAATATGTCTCTAAAACAAAGGGAGAGGTAAAGTGATAGACAAAGAATTGCTGGATATCCTGGCCTGCCCGGCCTGCAAAGGAGACGTAGAACTTAAAGATAATAAAATAATCTGCAAAAAATGCGGGAAAAAATACCCCGTAAAAGACGGGATACCGGTAATGCTCGTTGATGAGGCGGAAGGATAAAAGATGAAAAAAATACTGGTAATACACGGGCCGAACCTTGACTTACTGGGGCAGAGAGAGCCCGGTATATACGGCAGGACAACCCTCAAAGAAATAAATAACCAACTGGAAAAAATAGCTAAAAAAAACCGGCTGGCCCTTAAAATCATCCAGTCCAATCACGAAGGAAAAATCGTAGACCTTATCGGCAGGGGAAAGAACAAATATGCCGGATTATTGATAAACCCCGCGGCTTACACCCATACCAGCGTGGCAATCAGGGACGCCATTGCCGCTTCAGGCATATTAACGGTTGAAGTGCATCTTTCCAATATTTACTCCCGGGAGGAATTCAGGCAAAAATCCCTGATCAGCCCGGTAGTAAAGGGCACGGTATTGGGCTTTGGACCAAAAAGTTATACCCTGGGGCTCTTGGCGCTGATAGACTTAATGAGCGCATAACTTGATGCTGAATGAATCCACAAATAAAAACCATCCACACGAGACTAAAGAAAGAAAATATAGACGGCCTGATTGTTTCAAAACAAGCCAATATATCTTACCTTACCGGATATATCAGCCGTGATTCCTGCCTTTTAGTATCAAAAAAGAAAAACATCTATTTCACCGATTCCAGGTATATTGAAGAGGCAAAACATAGCCTCAAAGGCTGGGCGATAAAACAAATCAATGGCTCTATCATTGAAACAATTGCCACTGCCTGCAATAAACTGGGGCTTAAGCGTATCGGCTTTGAAGAAAAATATACCAGCTTTGCCGAATACGGCAAGATAAAAAAATCCCTGGATAAAACAGCGGAGTTAATCCCTACCCAGGGCTTGACTGAAGAACAAAGACAGCTAAAATGCCAGCCGGAATTAGAGAATATAAGCCGGGCAGTAGAAATAACCATAGGGGCTTTGAATTTCATCGAAGATTTCATATCCCCGGGCAAGAGAGAAATAGAAATCGCCGCGGAACTGGAACGCTTTATCAGGTACAACGGCGCAACCAGCTCCAGTTTCGGGATAATTGTTGCCTCCGGGCCGAATTCAAGCTATCCCCACCATATGACTTCCCAAAGAATAATCAGGGACAATGAACCGGTACTAATAGATATCGGGGTAAGCTTCAATGGCTACAAATCCGACTTGACAAGGGTATTCT
>Ga0247841_10006619_pt1 | contig 17767 bp, 16 predicted proteins | sample LaCruzMarch2015__2_FD_192410 | JGI IMG/M metagenome (GOLD analysis project Ga0247841, IMG submission 192410) | Freshwater microbial communities from meromictic Lake La Cruz, Castile-La Mancha, Spain - LaCruzMarch2015_18m | ecosystem: Environmental > Aquatic > Freshwater > Lake | place: Spain... | reverse complement strand
GGCAAGGGAGGAATTCGTGTCGCCGGTTAAGGCAATCAGGGTAGCCCCGATTTCACGGACGCTTGTTACGATGAGATTTAGCTCATTGGTTTCGCCGCTGTTGGAGATGGCCAGGACGATGTCGTTCTTCGTTACAATTCCGAGATCTCCGTGCATTCCTTCGACGGGATGAAGAAAAATGGCTTGGGTCCCCGTGCTGGTCAGGGTGGCGACGATTTTCTTGCCAATTAGCCCGGATTTTCCTATGCCAGTGACAATGACCCGACCATTGGATTTGTAGATCGTATCCACTGCTTTTGTGAAATTGTCGTCCAATTTATCGATGAGGCCGGAGATGCTTTCGGCCTCGATTTTCAGGACATCCTTTGCAAGCTGGATGGACAGGTCCTTTTTCTTTACCATTGTTAACCCCTTATTATGGTGAACTGGGAAAGGGACGCTATCAGAATTTATTTTTTCTGACAAGGAAGTTTTTCCTCATGAATGTTTCATTGACAGCGGGAAGCTCCACATCTATATTCGACCTATGAGGAGGCATGATGACTGTAAATAGCTTTCCCTGGTCCCGAATCATCGGAGGGGTACTGATTGTAATTTTTCTGGTACTCCTGGCGTTCCGTATGGATATTTTTACCCTGCCGGCAGCGGAGAACAGTCAGTTGGAAAAGACCGCCGTCATGACGCGGGAGGCCAAAGACACGTGGATGAATATTTACCAGCAGGGCCGTAAAATCGGCTACACCCACCGGACTTTCTCCCGCCGGGAGCAGGGCTTCGGATTAAGGGAAGAAGTATTTATGCGGATTCAGACCATGGGCGTCGTCCAGGGCATTTCTCTGAAGACCGAGGGCGCCCTGAATCAGGACATGACCTTGGCTGCTTTTGACTTTGATCTGACGTCCAACCTTTTTAGTTTTCATGCCCGGGGAAAGGTCGATAGAGACCGGATGTCCATTGTTACGAAGGTCGAGGGCGACGAACGGCGTTATGAGCTGCCCCTGAAAGAGCAGGTTCAACTTTCCCAGGGCGTATTCGCCAGGGCTCTCCACGCAGATCTGAAACCGGGGCAGGAGCTCACCGTATCCGTCTTCGATCCTATGACCATGGGTTCGCGGCCGGTGCGCCTGTCTTTCGTAGGAGAGGAAACCCTTACGATCATGGGCCGCCGCCAGACACTGAAAAAGTATGCCGTCGATTTCATGGGAGCACGTCAATATGCATGGCTCGATCCGGAAGGCGAAGTGGTTCGAGAGGAGGGCATTCTGGGGATGGCCCTTGAGAAGACAACCCGGGAAGAGGCCCTTGCGGGTCTGGCCGCAAGTGGGTCGGCAGATCTTACCGACCTGGCCTCCGTCGATGCCCGGGTCCAGATTCCCGATCCGGCGGGATTGCAGGTTCTCAAGGTAAAACTCTCCAACATCAATGCCGGCGCCCTGATGCTTGCCGGGGGCAGACAAACCTATGCCCGTGGCCTGTTGACGGTCAGCAAGGAGAAGCAGGCTGGCGTCGACCAGCCCGGCGATCGGGTGTTGAAAGATCGTGAGACCTACCTTGCTTCGACGCCTTTCATTCAGACCTCAAATCCCGCGATCCGCACCCAGGCTGGGGCGATCGTTTCCAGAGACGATAGAGATGAAGAGAAGGCGCGCAAGATTGTCGCCTGGGTATTCAAAAATATTGGAAAACGCCCCGTCCTATCGGTTTCCAATGCCGTGGAGACCCTGAAGAATCGCGCCGGCGACTGCACGGAACACGCGGTCCTGGTGGCCGCGCTGGCCCGGGCGGCGGGGATCCCGACCACCATCGAAACGGGCCTGGTCTATCAGCGGGGGCGGTTTTACTACCATGCCTGGAACGCCTGCTGGCTGGGCGGCTGGGGTGGGTGGGTTACGGCCGACGCCGTGATGAATCAGCTTCCCGCCGACGTGACCCATCTGCGCTTCGTGAGGGGAGAGGTGGAAAAGCAACTTGATCTCATGGGGGTGGTGGGAAAGATCAAACTACAGGTAATAGGGATGTCGCAATGATCGAACTCAAAGGTCTTACCAAACACTATGATAAAACACTGGCGGTAAACAATCTTAACCTTGTAATTACCAAGGGCGAGATCTTCGGATTCATCGGCCCCAACGGGGCGGGAAAAACCACCACCATCCGCATGATGGGCGGGATTCTGGCCCCCTCCTCAGGGGCGGTGATCATCGACGGTCAATCCCTGGCGGAACACCCGGTGGAGGTCAAGAAAAAGATCGGCTTCATCCCGGACCGGCCGTATCTCTATGAAAAACTTACGGGCTGGGAGTTTATGCGTTTTTCAGCGGATCTCTTCGGGGTTGAGGAAGGGACGTTCGCCTCAAAGGCGGCGGAGCTCCTGAATACCTTCTCCCTTTTTAACTGGCGTCAGGAACTTATTGAGGCTTACTCGCACGGCATGAAACAGCGCCTGATCATTGCCGCGGCCCTTCTCCATGATCCGACGGTGATCATCGTCGATGAACCAATGGTCGGTCTCGATCCCGGGGCCATCCGCATGGTAAAGGATATCCTGCGCGCCTTGGCGGCGCAGGGGACGACAATATTCATGTCCACCCATACTTTGGTCGTGGCTGAGGACCTCTGTGACCGGATTGGCGTCATCCACAGGGGAGTCATGATTGCCTTGGGCACCATGAGGGAACTGAAAAAGTCCGCCCAGATGCGGGAAGGGGACCTTGAAGACATTTTTCTTCGACTAACAGATGGTGAGGCTATGGAATGAAGGCGGTCCTCACCCTGATGAAGCCGCGGCTCTGGGCTTTTTTAAACGGCAAGATCTCCCGGGGGGCCTGGGACAGCCGGGCGCGTCTTTATTTCTTCAGCATCATCGGTTTCGTCTTCTGGTTCGGCATCTACATGATGTTTTACCGGGTCCTGACCTATTTCAAGGGCGTTGAGGGGTTTGGCCATATCCTGGCGGCGAAGCTAATGTCCATGGTGGTGATGACCTTTTTTACGTTGCTACTGTTCAGCAGCGTCATTGTGACGCTCTCAAAGCTATACATCAGCCGGGACCTTCCCCTAATCCATTCCCTCCCCGTCGCGGCGGAACAGATCTTTCTGGCCCGCTGGCTGGAGAGCCTGATCGACAGCTCCTGGATGGTGATCCTGTTCAGCCTGCCCATCTTTCTATCCTACGGTATGGTATTCAAGGCGGGGATATTTTTCTACGGGATGTCGTTTTTGTCTATCTTTTCTCTCTGTCTCATCGCCTCGGGACTGAGCACCTTGGCCGTGATGGGGGCGGCGACGATCCTACCTGCCGGGCGGATCCGCACCATCTCCGTCTTCTTCGGGGTTCTCCTAATCCTGATTCTGGTCATTGTCGTGCGGGTGATGCGGCCGGAACAGCTTGTCAACCCCGAGGCCTTCAACTCCGTGGCCATTTATCTCAAATCCCTGGAGACCACCGGCTCGCCCCTGTTGCCTACGACCTGGATCTATGACGGCATTCAGGCCAGTCTCCTGGGAAGGAAGGGGCAGGCTTTCTTTAATCTTGCCTTGTCTATCACCGGGGGCATGGCTCTCATTTTTGTAAATGTATGGATTTCGGAAAGATGGTATTTTCGCGGCTATTCACAGGCGCAGACCACGCCGGCCAGCATTTTTTTCTCCTCTCCGACGGGAAGGGGATGGGATAAACTGCTGTCGTTTCTCCCGGCCCCGGTGAAGGCCCTGGCCGTCAAGGAGATCAAGACCTTCTTCCGGGATCAGACCCAATGGCCCCAGTTGTTTCTCCTCCTCGCCCTGATCGTGGTTTATCTTTATAATTTTTCGGTTCTCCCCCTCGACCGGACGCCGATAAAAACCGTTTATCTGCAAAATCTCTTTTCTTTCCTGAACATGGGACTGGCGACGTTTGTCCTGACGGCCATTGCGGCGCGCTTTGTCTTCCCGGCGATAAGCCTGGAGGGGCAGTCCTTCTGGATCATCCGCTCCTCCCCGGTTTCCATCCGCACCTTCCTGTGGATAAAGTTTTTCATCTATTATCTGCCCCTTGTAATCCTGAGTGAGGTCCTGATTGTGGTCTCCAATATTCTCCTGGAGGTGACCCCCTTCATGATGGTCCTTTCTGTGACCACCGTCTTTTTCATGGTTCCGGGAATCGTGGCACTGGGGATCGGCTTCGGGGCCGCCTATCCTGATTTTGCTTCGGAAAACCCCACTCAGACGGTGACCAGCTTCGGGGGGCTCCTCTATATGACCATCTGTGCGGGCTTTATTGCTCTGGTTATCGTTCTGGAGGCGGGACCGGTCTATGCAGTGTTCATGGCCGGCATCAGAGGGCGGGCTCTTGATATGCTGCAATGGGCCTGGCTCATCGGGTCCTTTTGTCTGGTCTTCATACTATGCGCCCTTGCCGTGGCGATTCCTATGAAGATGGGGGAGAAGCGCCTGAGGAGGTGAGAAAAACGAGACTATTTGTCAGTGCTATGCATAAAAGTCTTGACTATTATGCAACTTCATAAATTATATTCCCGAACGGTAATTATTGTCTTGCAATCAGTGGACAGAATCGCTATTATTCCCTCACGGGAATAAATGGATCAGGAGGGAATTTTGAAGGAAAAGATTGAGTCAGCGGCTGATATCGGTCGCTTGGTGAGAAAAAAGCGGAAGGAAGACGGCCTGACTATTGCCGACACCGCTGCTTTATGTGGCGTGGGATACCGGTTCCTCTCGAATCTGGAAAACGGCAAGGAAACGGCGGAACTTGGGAAAACCATCCAGGTGCTGGCGGGGCTGGGTCTGGAAGTAGTCATTGGTCCCAAGGAATGGCCCGAGTAATCTGGGGACACCATGTTAATTTCCGTGGAGTATAGAAGGGTGTCCCCAGATTACCAGCAGGGGGATAGAGAGGGATTTATCTAATGAAAAATGTCCTGAATGTCTATTTACGGGAAGATCTGGCGGGGCGTCTATGGCTGGACGAAGGGCGCCGTTTTGTCTTCCAGTATGATCCCGACTGGCTATATGGAGTAAAGGCAATGCCTTTGTCATTTTCTCTACCCCTTCGGGAGGCTCCTTATCTTGACGATCAATCCCGGCCCTTTTTTGCCAATCTGCTTCCAGAAGCGGAGATCCGCAGAATGATTGCCCGCCGTCTGAGAATTTCGGCAGCGAACGATTTTGATATGCTCCGGGCCATTGGCGGCGAATGCGCCGGCGCCGTATCCCTCCTTCGGGAAGGGGTGCAGCCGGTAGAAGAACCTGGATACCGGGAACTCACTGAAAATGAGCTGCAAACCATGATTTCCGAACTTCCGGGGAAGCCTTTTTTAGTCGGAGAAAAGGGAATCCGCCTTTCCTTGGCCGGAGCTCAGAACAAACTGCCCGTTTACCTGGAAGATGCGCGGATTTTTATCCCCACCGTAAACGCCCCCAGTACCCATATCCTGAAACCGCCCATCCCCGGTCTTGCCGGTACGGTGGCAAATGAAACTTTTTGCATGATGCTGGCGGCAAGGATGGGCCTGAACGTCCCCGCCGCTGTTATGCGCAGGGGCACGGAAAGCCTTTATGTCGTGGAGCGTTATGATCGTTGGCGTGATGGTGAGGGACATGTCGTCCGCCTGCACCAGGATGATTTCTGCCAGGCCCTCGGGATGCTGCCGGATCAGAAGTATGAAGGCGAAGGCGGGCCCTCCCTCGCGACATGTTTTTCCCTGCTCAAGAAAAGCTCCAGCCCGGCGGCGGATCAAAAAGCGCTTCTTTCCTGGGTAATATTCAATGTCCTCATCGGCAATGCCGATGCCCATGCCAAGAACCTCTCCATCCTCTATACGGTCAAGGGACCCCGGATAGCACCGTTTTATGACCTCCTCTGCATCGAAATTTATCCCGGGTTGACCGGCCGGCTGGCCATGAAGATCGGTGGGGAAAACCGAGCCGCATGGCTGCAAGCGCGTCATTGGGAAAGACTGGGCAACGAAACGGGCGTCAAGAACAGACTGATCCGGCAACTTATGACAGCGATGGCCCCAAAGATCATTCCGGCTGTGGCAGCAACGGTTCAGGATTTCAGCAATCTATACGGCGAATCGGAAGTTATCGTTGAAATATATGATTTCATTAGAAAAAGAGCGGCGATGATGATGTCTGTTTTTGAGGAGAGTTAGGACAATCGAACTGATCAGGGAGGAACACAGATAAACATAAAATAGTTATTGATTCCGAGAGGTAACAATTATCTTATGATTATTTCTATCTTGACCTGTAAATAGAATCCATATATGGTTAGCCAGCATCAAAGGTGAGGAGGGTCCGAACGCCATGCTTCAGAGAGACAGATTTTGGTTGCCGTTGTGCGTCTTCATTTTCGTTGCATTTATTTTTGTGTATCCCGCCTTTGGGGAGATCAAGGTTTTTGAGCAGGAGGTAGAAGAAGCTGTCAGCCGCGGGCAAAGCCAGGAGCAGGTAGAGGCCTTTGCTCTTCAAAAGGCCAAGCGCCTTGCCGTGGAAGAGGCGGGGACCTACATCTCTTCCCTGACAGTGGTCCGGAATTATCAGCTCCAGAAAGATGAAGTGACAGCCCTTGCCTCTGGTGTCGTCCAAGCGAAAGTTGTGGGCGTCCCTGCCGTTTGGGTGGAAAACGGCGTCGTCCATGTCAAGGTGAAGGCCCGGATTGACGTGGACACGAGCGTCCTCGACCGTCAGGTACAGGAGATCATGAAGGAGAAGGGGACTCTGAAGAAGCTGGAGGAGGAACGAACGAAGAACAAGGAACTGGAAGAAAAACTCGCCAACCTGAAAAGCTCGGAGCTGAAGCGATTGGGGGAACTCAACGCCCAAGCCCTGGCCCTGGAGCGGGAGCGGGACCGCCAGCGCCTCTTCCGGGAAGAGCAGTCCCTGAAGGCGAAGGGCGAACTCAGCCAAGCCGAGGCGGATCGCCTGGCGAAAGAACGTGAAATGCAAGATCGGATCAGCCGTACCCTGGTGGTGCAGGAGAAGGCCAAACGGGAAGAGGCGGCGGCGTTGACGGCGGAACAGGACCGGATCAAACGCGCCCAATTGGAAAATGAGCAGCGGTGGAATGATCTGGCGAGGAAGTCGCAATTAACGCAGGATCAATGGGTGGCCATCGACGATAGTCTTTCCCTGAAGCAGGCCGTGTCTGAAGTGATGGACATGAAAAAGGAAATTGCCAACCTGAAGGGTCGTCTCGATTACCAGTACCAAGAGAACACAAAAAACCTGAAGGCCGCCTACTCTCAGCAACGCACCCTGACGACGGCAAAACTGCCGTCTGCACCGGCCCCGAAGGATGCCTTCGAATCCACGGCAGAATATAATGCACGCATCTCGGCCTACGAGCGGCAGGTGCGAGCGGCGCAGCGTAATACCGGTGAGGCAGTGGTAAACCTGAAAAAGGAGGAGAACCTGAAACTCGCCGAGGCGAAGGTAGAGTATTTGGGACAGCAGCTCCGGGTTCTGGAACCTTTCGTTACGCGCCTTCAGGACTTGCAGGCCCGCAAGTTTACCCTTCCCGAGGGGGGTAACGTGACGGTTGAACTGGCGGTGCCGGATGCGGACAATAACCGGTTCCCCATCAACCTGCAGTACAACGGCAAATCCTGGTCAACCTATTGGAATTACACAGATCGTAACAGCGCCAAAGACTTCTACCGGACGAGGACACACCTGAAGGCCGAGGGACTCTTCCAGATAGAAGAAGCGGCAAAACTCCGTCCAAAACTGACGGCGGTGCGGGTGACGCATCTGGCTACTAAGGAAACGCGGGAATTCGGCCTGGAGACGCCAAGAAAATTCAGTGAAATCGATCAGTTCGCGAAATTCCAGCAAGAGAAGGCAACGGCCAAGGCGTCACGTGAAACGGCGGCAAAGATGCTCATCGTGAAGGAAATTGGGAATGACGGCCGATTTGTCGCATATGACGACGAGACAGTTCTGGACAAGGAGTCGGGGTTCATGTGGGCAGCAATGGACAATGGGGAAAATATTGAATGGCAGGGTGCCAAGAGCTATTGTGAGAATTATCGGGGGGGCGGCTATACCGACTGGCGGCTGCCGACGCAAGATGAGCTGGCAGGGTTGTATGACCGGTCAAAAACTTATAAGTCTGCTTGTGGCAACCGGGTTCATTTGACGGAATTGATTCGTCTTACATGTTATTGGGTTTGGGCGTCAGAGACCCGCGGTTCCATCGCCGCCCGCTTATATTTCGGCGACGGCGGACGGATCTGGGGTCCCCAGTCAGGCAGCAACGGAGGCCGGGTTCTCCCGGTACGTTCTGGCAAATAGGTTCTATGGTCAATTTCTTTTTGTGTGCAAGGCGGAGCCCCCCGAATATCCAAGTCTCATTACCTTCGGCTGTGATTGTCATCCCGGCTTATGAGCCCGATCCGGAGGAATGGGTAAACGGAAGAAACAGGATGTGATTAAAATGCAATGTCCATTTTGTGGGGGCGAATCAGTCAAGGAAACCGTTACCTTCACTTACGAGGAGGATGACAGATACATCTTTGTCGAGCATTTCCCTGCTGATGTATGTGCGCGATGGGGAGATAAAATGTATGGACCGGAACTCCCTGATGAACTGTTGAGGATTGCCTGGAAAGAGCTTAAGCACGCGAGAAAGATCGAAGTTCCCGTATACGAGTTTCGATTAATCAATGAAGACATAACTCGTGGCACATTACGAATGCCTTCATATCTATCGAGAGGCGTTTAAATCCTGTAATTTTGGGACCATGCACATATGAATACTGTTAAGAAGCGTGCTCCGCGTTGACGTAGCAAGAAGAAAGGACGGTAATAGTGTGCTCAGAAAAAGATCAGGCAGGAAGTAATGTAAAAGTACGAGGCTGCTGGATATGTGGCTTACCGGCAAACAGTCGCGAACACAAGATTAAGCGGTCAGATTTTGTGCGGCGTTACGGAAGGCAGTCCTTCCAGAGCTTGGGTGGAATGCTGCACTTCTTGGCTGGAGAAGCCCATGAAGTGCAGGGACCGAACGACAAGCGTCTCACATATGACCCCATGATATGCTCTGACTGTAATAACACGAAGTCGCAGCCCTGGGATAAGGCTTATGAACAGTTCGAGCGGTGGGTATTCGAACACTCGCGGGAAACACTGAAAAGGCGATTCATTTTGATGGAAGAAGTATTTGGTTCGGACAATTTCTCTTCCGCATGCCCGGCTTTCTATAAGTATTTCGTTAAGGCGTTCGGATGTCGGCTTGTGAACTCAGGCATGGCGGTACCAGATGATTTGGTAAGTCTGTTGTCTAAGGATCAATTTCGCACCAAATTGCGGCTTACTTTTGCAGTTAACAAGACAGTATTCCTCCTGGAGGGAAACGACCGAGAGAACTACCTGGGTTTAGGAGATTTGATCCGTATGGACAGCCGAAGCATGGGTAAGATGGAGCGATACCTGTGGCACATGCAGATCGGCTGGCTTCGCGTGTGGTTCTTCTATAACACGGATGTGCCGTGCGGTATTGGCTCCGCGTGGACCTCCGACTCCGCATGTGTCTACTTGGGCGAATTCGAAACCGTATCCATTGATCAGCTAATCGAGGATGCCCGCCGCGACGGGAGGGGCTCAGCCCTTGCTCGTCTTGAAGCGTTGAGAGACCAAGGTGGGATCAAAATCGAGTAGTCTGAACAGGCCACTGGCCGCAAATGGCTTTACGTCGCTCGCTCCGCGAGGTTGTTCACTTTTGTCCTTCCTTCCAACCCATGACCCTCTTCCTGCTACCTGCCCATCACTCAACAGTTTATGTCAAGTCAACCAAGGCTCGGTTCAACAGATTATCAAATCAAAAGCACGCATGAACCGGATAAACCACAAAAAAATCCACCGGACGCTCGTTCCTCGCTCCGGTGATTTATTGGTTATGTTATGCACAGCGCGGAGGACATCTGCGGAAGCATAGCGAATGTGATTTTCAGCCCTTTTCCGTTCGGTCTAGATTGCCGCTGGGTGTGTCTCCGACGTCGCCATTAAAAATATCGTGGTCCGATCATAGTTAACTCTTTGATATTCTTATAGCGAAAATCGAACATGTTGTAATAATTGATAATATCGCAATATAGCCATAAAATAGCAATAAAGTCAAGTGTATGGATGATCGCTGATCGCACACACCTGAGCGTCTGATGAGGGGATCGTATCAAGGCGAATTGGCTGACGCCGGTCAGTTTTTTCCTGACCGGCGCGGTGTCCTGAACCCGACGGATTTATTTCTGCTTGCCTTTCTGTTTTTCCATGGATTTCACAAAGGCATCCTGAATGTCATTGGTATTGAAGAAGGCTGCATTCCACGTGGCGCCCACGAGTACTTCGGTGTGGATATCCTCGCCACGATCAAGGAAGAAACCATCGGCTTCGACGGCATGAAGACCGCTTCGAAAAGAAAATACGGGCCACCTTAGATCGCGTATGGGGGGAGGCAAGTGCGAATAACGCTTGACATTACTATCGCTGCCCGTTAGTATTTATCCATGATCTCGACATTCAAGTGCTCCGACACGGAAGCCCTGTTCAATGGCAAGCGGGTTGCCCGTTTCGTGAATATTCAAGTCGTGGCCCTGCGCAAACTGGCGATGCTCAACCGGGCGGAAAACTTAGGAGATCTGCGTATTCCGCCCAATAACAGGTTGGAGCAGTTGCAGCGTGACCGAGTCGGGCAATGGAGCATCCGCATCAACGATCAATGGCGCGTGTACTTTCACTTCGAAGGCGGCCATGCCTATGACGTTGAGATCGTCGATTATCATTGAAGGAGAATCATCATGCCGCGTGAAATACCTTACCCTGCCCCCGGCGAAATCTTGCTGGAGGAATTTTTAAAGCCCATGGGGATTACCCAGTATCGGCTCGCCAAGGAAATCGGGGTGCCGCAACGGCGCATCGGAGAGATCGTCGCCGGCAAGCGGGCCGTGACTGTCGACACCGGCCTACGCCTATCCCGCTTTTTTGGCACCAGCGACGCATTCTGGGTCGGCTTGCAGACCGATTACGATACAGCGCAAGCTAAAGACGCCCTCGCTGATGTGCTGTCGCGCATTCATCGTTACGAGCCTGCTCACGTTTAACAAGTTGAAATAAAAGGTCATCTCACTTGATACCGACCGGTCCCGAGGGAACCTGAAATGTAAAAAGGAGGATAAAATTCGTGAATGACAAGGTTTTAGCCGTTTTTGAAAACTACAAAATCCGTCGTCATTACGACGAGGAAAATGAAATGTGGTATTTTTCGGTAGTCGATATTGTCGCTGTTCTGATACAACAGCCGGATCATCAGTCGGCACGCAACTATTGGAAAGTCTTGAAAAATCGATTAAATAAGGAAGGCAGTGAAACGGTTACAAAATGTAACCGTTTGAAGATGGTTGCAGAAGACGGCAAGATGCGCCTTACCGACGTTGCCGATCCGGAAACGCTGCTGCGCCTGATACAGTCTGTTCCGAGTCCCAAGGCTGAACCGATCAAGCTCTGGCTGGCAAAAGTCGGTTATGAACGCCTGCAGGATATGAGCGACCCTGCCCGTTCGCTGGACCGCGCCCGTGAATATTGGCAGCAGCACGGAAGAAGTGCGAAATGGATCCAGCAACGCATGATGGGGCAGGAAACCCGCAACAAGCTTACCGATTACTGGAAAGAACATGAAATAACCAAAGAAGATGAGTACGCCATTCTGACAAATATCATTCATCAGGAATGGAGCGGTGTTTCAGTGAAGAAACACAAAGATATCAAAGGACTTAAAACGCAGAATTTGCGTGATCACATGACTGAATCGGAGCTTATCTTCACGGCTCTGGCGGAACTGTCAACACGGCAAATTGCCGAAAGCGTCAATGCCACAGGTATGCCTGAAAATAAAGACGCCGGAATTAAAGGCGGCAGGATAGCAAAAAATGCCCGCCGGGAACTGGAAACAAAAACGGGTAAAAGCGTAATTACCGGTGAGAACTATCTTCCTCCTGCGAAGAAGCCAAAGCAGATCACAAAAACGTGAGAATAAATGGGAAGAATACTTGAAATGTATTTTCTCATGGCCTTATTACAGATTACGTGGCTGACACCGGCCAGTTTTTTACTGACCGGCGTCAGCCACGAAGCCAGCGAATTTATTTGTGCTTGCCTTTCTGTTTCTCCATGGATTTCACAAAGGCATCCTGAATGTCCTTCGTATTGAAAAAGGCAGCATTCCAGGCGGCGACGTATTTCAGGCCATCATCTACAGAGTGATCTTCCATGTAGTTAAGGATCTTCTTTGTCCCTTTGACCGCCGCGGAGGAGTTGTCGGCGATTTCTTCCGCCAGTTTCAGCGCTCCCGCCATCAGGCTTTCCTGATTTTCATAGATCTCGTTAATGAGCCCCATGCGCAGGCACTCGTCGGCGTTGAAATCACGACCCGTATAGGCCATCATGCGGGTATTTCCCTGCCCGATGATCTGGGGCAGGCGGTTAAGACTCCCCATATCGGCTACGATGGCGATCTTCGTTTCCCGGAGGGAGACGATAGCGTCTTTGGTGGCCAGGCGGAGATCGCAGGCGGACATGAGATCGAGACCGGCCCCGATGCAATGACGGTGGGCGGCGCCGATATAGATATTCTCCCCGTTGGCCATCCGGCTGAAGCCTTCCTGCATCTGGAGGATTAACTTTTGAAATTCTTCCCTTTTATCCGGCGTGGCTCCCTGAATGATCTCTGAGAAGGCGGTAAAAAAATCGAAGACATCGATGCCGACACTGAAAGATTTACCCTTTCCGGCGACAACGACGACCCGGATATCGGGATCCTTTTCCAGGTCAGCTACAACAAAATCGAGATCCCGCCAGAATGGCCAGTTCATGGCATTGAGCTTATCCGCACGGTTCAGGTACAGAATGGCTATTTTCTTGTCCGATATTTTTTCTACTTCGAAGAATGGGTAATTGTTCATCTTCTGTAAACTCCTTTCAATATTGACGTAGATATTCCTTCCTACCATGTTTTCCCATTGATGGATAGAGACAGTTTTTTGAAGGTTCTTGGAGGTTGATCATCTTGGTTATCTTTGCTATGAGGTTATTATGATCCCAATTCAAGAAATCAAGCCCAAAAACCAGGAAACTCCCCTGCGTTGTCTTTTTCTTGCGGACGCCCACCTTAGAGATGAACAGGATACCCATTATCAGGCTCTTCTGCAATTCCTTTCCCATATTAAAGGACGAGACTCAGCACAGGAGCCAAGTAGGGCCGTGGGGCATCGCTTCACATCGGAGAGCGATATAATCATCGACCACCTTTTTATCCTGGGGGATTTTTTTGATTTCTGGTTTAGCTGCCGAAGTAAGATTTATCCGGGATTCCGGCCGATTGTGGACCGTTTGATTCACCTGAAAAAAGAGGGTGTCACGATTCACTTCTGCGAAGGGAACCACGATTTCCTAATGAAGCCATATTTTTGCCGCATCCTCGGGATGAATGTCCATGAGGATTGGGCGTCCCTCAATCTTGAGGGCAGAAGGATACTCATTGGTCATGGCGATCTGGTGGACCTGACAAACCGTAAATATTTGTTTTTAAGGAAAATCCTCAGGAGCAGGTCTTTTTTCTTTTTGCAGAAGCTGCTGCCCCTCTCCGTGCTATGGGCTTTTGCCCGGAAGAGTTCCCTGGCAAGTCAGGAGTTGATGGGTGGCGCCCAGGAGGCGATTATGGCCAGGATGGTTGCTTTTGCCGAGAAAAGTTTTCAGAAGGGATATGACGCCGTAATTCTGGGACACTGCCATAAGCCTCAGCTCCAGGAATTTGTCGCGGGGGGCGAAACGAAAACTTTTGTTACCCTCGGGGACTGGATCGCTCATTACACTTATCTTCTTTACGATGATCATGGCTTTCATTTGCTATGTTACCATGAGGAGAAGGGAGGATAAACCTGGACATGGAGCGAGGTGCGTGGTAAGCACGCGCATCCACATCATCCCATCTTAAGGAGCCGCTTATGAATTTCGGAGGTATTGAGCCGGAATGTGCAGCATACGACAGTGCGACGTTCGCCGTCATCCCCATTCCCTATGATCTCACGTCAACTTACCAGTCCGGTTCGCGCCAGGGGCCAGCAGCGATTTTAGCGGCCTCGGCCAACATGGAACTCTACGATGAGGAGCTCCAGAAAGTTACCTACCGGGAAGGTATATTTACGGCCCCCCCAATTGAAGTAGATGCCCGAGGGCCGGACAAAATGGTTGGCGCCATCCGTCAGGTGGTTTCTGATGTTCTGATGGACCGGAAGATCCCTGTCATACTGGGCGGAGAGCACAGTGTTACTCTGGGAGCCGTACAGGCAATACAGGCTGCCTTTCCCACTTTGACCGTTCTCCAGCTCGATGCCCATGCGGATCTGCGCGAATCTTATCAAGGCACGCCTTACAGTCATGCCTGTATCGCCCGCCGCATCCAGGAATTCTGTCCCCTCGTACAGGCTGGTATTCGCAGCATGAGCGAGGAGGAGGCCCTCTTTATTAAAGAAAGGGCCATCAAAACCTTTTCCGCCGATTTTATCCTCGATGAACCCGCATGGATAGACAAAATATGCGAACATCTCACCGGAGACGTGTATATAACTATTGATCTCGATGTGCTGGACCCTGCCTTTATGCCTTCAACGGGCACTCCGGAACCGGGGGGAATCTCCTGGCGCGATGTCCTGAAGCTTATCAAAGGGGTATCGAAAAAATGCCGGATCCGTGGATTTGATGTGGTTGAACTCTCGCCCATTCCGGGGCATGTCGCTCCTGATTTTTTGGCGGCAAAACTGATCTATCGCATCATGGGTTATCTGACCGGGCAAGCAAAGATTTAAGAGGGGGATGGGATAAATTCTGTGATGACTTCATAAACTCCAACCTCACCCGAGCTCTCTCCCTCCAAGAGCGGGGATTTTTGGCAAAGGGGCGATCATGGACAGTCTGCAAGTCTCCAACATCTCGGTCATTCCGCCGGTCCTCGGTTTCTTTGTCCTTACTGGTCTGTCTCTCCTCTCCATCCTCCGGGGGGGCCGGAAGGCGACCAACATCCTTTTTGCCGCAATCTGCTTCATGGGCGCCCTTATTAACGCTGATGTGGCCCTAGTGAATATCATTCCGGATAAGGATCTCGCCATCAAGGTCGACCGGCTCACCTATATGGTTTTTGTCTTCAGTCTCCCTGTCTACATCCAATTTGTTCATTATTTCCTGGGAATATCGCGACGCCGCTGGCTGGAGTATGTGGCCTACGGTTTAAGTGCGATTTTTCTCTTGCTGACACCGACGGACCTATTCATCAAAGGGTTTGCCCGGTTTGATTTCGGCATCATTGCCCAAGCGGGCATGGCCTTTCATTTCTTTTCCGTCCTGGTCAGCTTTACCGTCTGCTATTGTCTCTATACCCTCTTCATGGGGATGAAGAAAACCAAGGATAACCAGAAGAAGAACCGTATCAAGTACATCCTGTGTGGATTAGGACTCAGCTCGTTTCTCATTTCTCTTAATATCCTTCCTGTTAGCGGGTTCAATATTTATCCAATGGGGAACTTCAGCTTCATTCCCGCCATTGTGCTGGCCTTCGGGGTTTTGAAATACGATCTCCTGGATATGGGGGCGGTGATCCGCAGAGGGACCATCTATTTCCTCCTGACAATCGTTCTGACCCTCTTTTATGTCCTGATTATCGCTTTTTTTAATGCCCTGTTCATCAGGAGCGGACAGGACCACACGCTGCTGTTGCCTTTTGTTCTCGCTCTGTTTATGGTCATTCTGTTTAATCCGATTCGGGAAAAGGTCCGGGTATTTATCGATCAGCTATTTTTCCGGGGAAAATATGACTATCAACGTTTGTTAAAAGAAGTAAGCGCTCAGATGACAACTCTTTTGCGGATTGATGAGGTCACTGATCTCCTCCTAAGATCAGTTGAAGAAACACTAAAGACCGACCATGTAGAGTTACTGGTCTTTGATGAAAAAAGCAGTCGATTTCAAACAAAACAGTTGGGAGTGCGTGTAGTTGAGAATCCTTTGGAAGAAATTGATCGGGATCATCCGCTGGTTGCCTATTTAGAGGAGGTCAAAAGACCGCTGAGTGCCGCTCTGATTGAGCGTTCAAGATTATCGAAACATGAGAAGGAGACCATCATTCATTTGATCGGGGCTTGGAGGTCATCGCTGGTTGTGCCGATGTATTCCAAGGGGAAACTGGTCGGTATCCTCGCGCTTGGACAGAAAAAATCGGGGGAACTATTCGTCCACGAGGATATGGAATTGTTATCCACCTTGGCCAACCAGAGCGCTACCGCCCTGGATAATGCCAAGATGTATAGTGAACTTGAAAAGATGAATCAGGAACTCGAAAGGAAGGTCGAAGAGAGAACTGCTGATTTGCGGCAGGCCTTGAGCGAGAAGGAAAGGACACAGAAGCAGCTGATCCAATCCGAAAGCCTGGCTGCCATTGGCCAACTTGTCGCCGGGACGGCCCACGAATTGAACAATCCCCTCGCCAGCGCAGCAAGCCTTTTGCAGAACAGCACCGAAACAATAAGTGACTGGCCGGAAACGTTCAAGGAGCGAGAAGAAGTGATAGATGATCTGACCTTTTCCCTGAAAGAACTGAAAAGAGCAGGGGATATCGTGAAGAGCCTTCTGGGGTTATCACGCCAGACCCAGACCTACGTTGAGCCGGTTAATATCAATGTCGCCATTGATGACGCCCTGCGGGTTCTCCACAACCAGTTTAAGACGCTCCCCATATCCATCGAGAAGGACTATGAAGAAGCAATACCGCCGGTAGAGGGTAATTTTGCCAATCTGGGACAGGTATTCATCAATATAATCAAGAATGCCCTGCAATCACTGCCGGATGGAAAAGGGGAGATCAACCTCAAGACGAGCTATCGAAGGGAAACCGATTCCGTTCTTTTCGAATGCCGGGATACGGGAGAAGGAATACCGGTGGTGCATATCAAAGATATTTTTAAACCTTTTTATACATCGAAACCGGTAGGAAAGGGAACGGGGTTGGGGTTATACATTTCCCATGAAATTATCAAACGACATGGTGGAGACATCTCTGTGTCCACTGAACCGGGGAAGGGGGCGGTCTTTGCAATCGAACTTCCCTGTAAAAGGAGGGAAGGATGATCGTCCTGGTTGTGGATGATGAAGAAGGGGTAAGAAGATCGCTGAAAAAGGTCCTTGAGAGGGATTTATACACGATTCTTCTGGCGGAAAGCGGACAGGAGGCCATCGAACTTGTGCGGACGAATAACCGCGATATCGAGACAGTAATCTCCGATTTCAAGATGCCGGGGCTCAATGGTCTGGAGACGCTTATCGAAATCGGGAGGCTCAATCCGGAAGTTACGCGGATCATTCTGACGGGTTATGCCACGATGGAAAGCGCTATTGAGTCCGTAAATGCCGGGATCGACGGGTTTTTGACCAAGCCCTTTGACAATGCGGAACTGCGGGCCAAGGTGAAGGAATACAATATCAAAAAAAGGCTCAAACAGTTTGTTTCCGAACCTGTCCTCAATGAACTGCAGCGAGACACCAGCGACATGTATCCAAGAAAGCAGACAGTAAGCGTCATGTTTACCGATATTCGCGGTTTTGCAAAGATGGCGGAGGGCATGTCTCCAAAAGAGTTGTCCGAACTTATCAATCGCCATTATTTTTCCCCCCTTGACCAGATCATCTATGACTATCGCGGTACCCTCGATAAACACATTGGGGA
>Ga0247841_10006617_pt1 | contig 17775 bp, 13 predicted proteins | sample LaCruzMarch2015__2_FD_192410 | JGI IMG/M metagenome (GOLD analysis project Ga0247841, IMG submission 192410) | Freshwater microbial communities from meromictic Lake La Cruz, Castile-La Mancha, Spain - LaCruzMarch2015_18m | ecosystem: Environmental > Aquatic > Freshwater > Lake | place: Spain... | reverse complement strand
TGTGATCCTGTTATAATCCTGATCATCCAGACGTTCGCGGTGCCCGCTGTCAAGCAAATGTTGTTCGCAATTTGGGATTTTACCAAACCAGTCGTTGCATTCAGGTAAGTCGTGCGGTTTGCGCGGGATAATATGAAGATGAAGATGAGAAACGGTTTGCCCGGCCGAAACGCCATCCTGGATTGACCAGTCGAAACTGTCGCAACTGAAAACAGTTTTTAACAATTGAGTAACTTTACGTGCAAAAATCATCATTTCGCTAAGCTCAGCGTCCGTTAGTTCCATAAGGGATTCAACATGTCTTTCGGGAATTATCAACGAATGCCCTGCAAGTATCGGGGCAATATTATAAATGGCTTTGAAGTGGGGCGAAGCAAGAAAAAAATTATCGGCTATTAGTTTGTTGCAAAAAGGACATTTGTCAATTTGCTGACAATCAGTATTTTTCATTAAGATGAGATAAAATAATAGAAGCTATTTCGGAAAATTTCCGGTAATCTTCGACATAAAGCGATGAAATGCATGAAAGGATTTGACCGGTTTGGTGAACATTAAGATGCATCTGTCGTTGATCACATTTATGCTTTTCCCATCGAGCAGTTTCATTACTTCTTTGTTCGAAGCGCCCTGTTGTAGCCATATGTGTTCGATCCCGGTTTTTAATGCGCCTTCAACAATTTTTACAGTTGCTTCTGGAGGCGTACAAACGACCACTGCTTTCACATCGCGTGGCAGGGTTTCGATAGTACTGAAGCATGTATCCCCATCGAAATCAATCATATGCGGATTAATAGGGATTACTTTGATGCCTTTCTGCTTCAAAGTCCGGTAAACGGTATTGCCAAATTTATTTTTTGCACGCGATACTCCGGCAACAGCAATCTGCGGCTGCTGAATGAAGAGTTGAATAGAATCAATTGCTTTCATATTTCTGAATTTTAGATTTATTCAAAGTAAATCAAAATTTCTACCCGGTTATTTTTCTTGCGCCCTTCTGAGGTATCATTGGGAGCAATGGGCATTGTTTGCCCGAACCACTCTGTTTTAATACGCTGCGGGTCAACACCTTTATTGACAAGATAATTCTTAACCGCCATGGTACGTTTTTCCGACAGGGTACTATTCGTTTCTTCATTCCCACTGTTATCAGTATGACCTGAAAGCGATAATTTGTATTCGGTTTGTTCAATCATCATATCGGAAAGTGCATTCAGAGAAACAAATGACTTACTTTTTATGATCGCTTTGTTGGGTTCAAATTCCAGGTTCTCAAAAGCCATCTTTACCTTTTCCTGATCTTCCTTTCTTATTTCGGGGCAGCCGTTATTTTCCTGCACACCCCTGATGGTGGGGCAGAGATCGTATTTATCAGGCACCGAATCACGATCAGTATCCGGGCATCCCCTGTACAGGACATCGCCGAAAATATTTGGGCAATCGTCGTCTTTATCGGGAACGTTATCGTGGTCAGTATCCAGATAGGGACAACCATGGTTTTCGGAAGGGCCAAAAACACTTGGACAAAAGTCTTCTTCATCAATAAGCCCATCGTTGTCGCTGTCAATATACGGGCATCCCCTGTTTTCGCGATTGCCTGCAACCGTGGGACAGTTATCATCCTTGTCGGGAATGCCATCACCATCCTGATCGGGGCAACCTGCGAGTGATACCAGGCCTGCATTGTTGGGGCAGGCATCATCCTGATCAATTATACTGTCACCATCGCTATCAGGGCAACCGGCAAATTGGGCAAGACCTTTTACATCCGGGCAACGGTCGTTTTCGTCAATTATCCCATCGCCATCCGTATCAGGACAGCCATCTAACTCTTTAAGTCCTGCCACATTGGGACATTTGTCTGCATTGTCGGTTATCCCGTCCCAATCGCTATCCGGGCAACCCTGCATATCAAAAATTCCCGGTACATCCGGGCAAAGGTCTTTTTTATCCGAAACCTTGTCATTATCCTTGTCCCTATACCTTTTATACAAGACCGGGACTTTCAGCACCGCCGAAAAGGCTGAGCCATATCTGACTTTTCCTGTTGACAGGGTCGAAAAAAGGTCGTTCGAGCCTAACCATAAAGGTCCGAGCCTCACCCCTAACCCAATATTCAGTTGTTTATAGGAATTGTATTGCACAGGGAACGAAATCCCGAACCATTTCAGGTCGTAGCGGGGTATCAGGTTGAACGATGAAAGATAATGCACTTTGTTTTCGTCGTGGGTACCTTGTTTAAGCGCAAGAAAAGGGGTAAAATTCAGGTAAAGGCCTTTTGCTATCCTCACATCTGCCTGGAAACTAATGGCCGTGGGCAAATTCATATTATACTTTGAAGGTACGGTTTCAAGGTTAAAATTTTCCTGGATGATCGTATCAATGTCAGCAACGGATTCAGCGCCCATGTCGCCAATGTACATGTTGTGGACGTTGGCAACAAAATCCCTGCTCAGTTCATTGCGTTTATACCTGACGCTGCCCAGGTCGGAAATGGTAACCCCTAACCTGAACAGGTATTTATCCTCATCTTTTTGCCAGATGTTCGTTTGGCCATCCAGGTCATATTTGTAATGCATCCAGGCTGGACGGTATTCGTACACCGCTCCCAGGTCGAAACAAAGTGAAGGGTTAGCATCAAAATGGTATTTGATATCTGTTCCGAAATTACCCGATGCACCATAACTGGCGTAAGAATTGTACAATGAAAGGGTATCATTGTTGGTGAATTCATAGTTTAAATCTTTAACAAACATATATGCCGCACCCAAGCCCTGTACTATTTTCATAGTAACCCCGGCTTTGAGAAAATGTTTTTCCTTATCGGCTATCACACGGGCATAGGTAAAGCCATATTCGAGCCATGAATTCATCTGAAGGCTGAAATTTGCGTTTTCGAGTGGCACATTCCACAACTCATGGTAAACCAGTCCACTGTCTGCCAGCCGGGCAAGGTCTTCAGAAATATTGTCGAAGTTAATAATGGTGCGCACAGAAGGGGTAAAAGCAATCGCTTCCTTATCCGAAATCTGGAACATAAAACTCAAAAAATCCTGTTTCATGCTGATGAGTAACGATTTGGGGTCGCCATTAATATTGCGGGTAAGATTGGTTTTCCAAAAATCTTTGCTGTCAAATGATTCCGGATGCCAGATCACATAGGGGTCAATTCCGTAAAATGTGTTTGCAAAGCCAAAACTGGTAGCAGAAACTGCCATATCGAACTTATAACGGCTGTCCACAGCCGAGGCCGGTTGCAGGTGAAGGCCGGTTACCCCGGCATAATTGCTTGAAGCAAATGGCAGAAATTCCTGTGCTTTAATGCTGAATGAAAGAAGAATCAGGAATGTTGATATGCATAGGAATCGGTTCATGTGCTGAAGGGTTGAATAAAAATTTTATCAAAAATAGTGAATTTGAATACATTTTATATGTTGCTCTAAGGAAATTTTTATAAAAATGTTGATTTCCAAATATCTTTGCAGGATAAATATAAAAAATCCATAGGATTGAAAACAGGTACGATCCGTAAGTTGTTTCACGATATAGTTTTGAAAATCAAGGCAATATATCCTGAACATGAAGCCTTGTCCATCGCCAACAGGTTGTTTGAACATTATCTGGACCTCACTCCTTCTCAACGGATTCTTTCAGGTCACAAATTTCCTGATGCCGAAAAAACCAACCATGTGAACGAAGCCATACAAAAACTTCTCAGGCACGAACCCTTGCAATACGTACTGCGAAAAGCCTATTTTATGGATATGGAGTTTGAAGTTAACCCTTCGGTGCTGATACCCCGCCAGGAAACCGAGGAATTGGCAGGCATGATCATCGAAGAAATAAAAGTGCGGACGTTAACACAAAAAGTCAAAATCCTGGATATCGGGACCGGAAGCGGGTGCATTGCCATCGCTCTGAAACACTATGTGCCTCATTCCGAAGTATTTGCCCTTGATGTTTCAGCGCCAACACTAGTGACAGCAAGGGCGAATGCAGCTAAATACCAAGCTGAAATAAATTTCCTGGAATTAGATATCCTCGACAGCAATTGCTGGAAGCAATTACCCGAATTCGATATTATCGTGAGCAACCCGCCTTATGTTACCGAAAGCGATAAGAAATGGATGCAGCCTAATGTGCTTCAATATGAGCCAGCTATTGCCTTATTTGTAACGGATGCTGATCCGTTGGTTTTCTACAGGACGATTGCAGCATTTGCAAAAGCAAATCTGGTAAAAAATGGAAGTTTATGGTTCGAAATCAACGAGCAATTCGGTAGCCTAACAAAGAAAATGCTTATCAATGAGGGGTTTACGGAATCAAATATTTTTTCCGATATTCACGAAAAAGAACGATTTTTGCACACAACTATGTGATTTTCACCTTAACACTAATCATAAAACAACAAAAAGATGACAGAGCGAATTAGACAAACTTTACGAGAATCGAAAACCGCCCGATGGACTGCCCTCGGTGTGGTTGCGTTCACCATGCTTTGCGGTTATTACCTGGCCGATGTTATGGCTCCTCTCAAACCTCTGCTTGAAAGCCAGAAGGGCTGGTCAAGTACAGAATACGGATTTTTTACAAGTGCCTATGGATGGTTCAATGTTTTCCTGATGATGCTCATTCTTGGAGGAATTATCCTCGACAAGATGGGTGTCCGATTTACGGGTATGATGGCCGCGATGATCATGGTAATAGGTACTGCTGTAAAGTATTATGCTATTTCGACCCATTCGCTTGATGGCATGATGTTATTTGGTTGGAAAGCTCAGGTGATGGTGGCTGCTTTGGGGTATGCTACTTTCGGAGTCGGGGTTGAGATTGCTGGTATCACCGTATCAAAAATCATTGTCAAATGGTTCAAAGGCAAAGAAATGGCTTTGGCCATGGGCCTCGAAATGGCAACAGCCCGTATGGGAACAGCGCTTGCATTGTCAACTTCGGCACCTATTGCCCAGGCCATGCACGATGTATCGGTGCCTATCCTTATCTGCCTCATTATGTTATGTATCGGGCTTATTTCGTTCTTCCTTTACACCTTTATGGATAAGAAACTCGATGCTTCTATTGTAGCCGACAATAAAGGCCGTGAAGTTGAACCTGAAGAAGAATTCAAGCTTTCTGACATTAAGTTCATCTTTATGAATAAAGGCTGGTGGTATATCGCCATTTTGTGCGTTCTGTTTTATTCGGCAGTATTCCCCTTCCTGAAATATGCTTCCGACCTGATGGTGAACAAATTTGGCGTGAAAGAATCCCTTGCCGGACTTATCCCAAGCCTCCTTCCATTTGGCACCATGATACTTACACCTACTTTTGGTAACCTTTACGACCGTAAAGGCAAAGGTGCTTCCATCATGATTTTAGGAGCTATCCTGCTTATCCTCGTTCATGCCATGTTTGCCATTCCTTTCTTTAACAACTGGATATTTGCCATTTTCCTTATCATTGTTTTAGGTATCGGTTTCTCGCTGGTTCCTTCGGCTATGTGGCCTTCGGTTCCCAAAATTATCCCTGAAAAACAGCTTGGTACCGCTTATGCCATGATTTTTTGGGTGCAAAACTGGGGTTTGATGGGAGTTCCCGCCCTTATTGGCTGGGTTCTCGACAGGTACTGCATCATCGTTCCCAGACAAGAAGTTGATGGAATAATAACTCCTCCAACCTACAACTACACAATCCCAATGTTGATTTTCATGTCGCTTGGATTTTTAGCACTTATTTTTGCGTTCCTGCTTAAAGCTGAAGACAAGAAAAAAGGGTATGGTCTCGAGTTGCCAAATATTCAAAAATAAGGCATTGGTAAACAATGTTATTTCATTCATAAATGGCCCGGACGAAGTATCAGCACTTCGTCCGGCTTATTTTTACACCTCCCCATAAACATCCTTCAACCAAACTTTGTTCTATTTTTGTAAAAATCCAAAACCATGAAAAAATACTCTATCTCATTATTCATACTGCTGTTGATTACGCCAATCTTGTTTGCTGGCAGCAGCAACGAAGGTAAAAAGAAACCCAAACCTCCCAAAAATATTATCCTGATGATTGGCGATGGCATGGGAACCGCCCAGGTTTACGCCGGGTTTACCGCCAAACATGGCAAAATGAATATCACCTCGATGCCGGTAAGCGGCTTTGTAACTACCTATTCGGCTGATGACTATATTACCGACTCAGGAGCTGGTGGCACTGCTTTTGCTACCGGGCATAAAACCAACAACGGGTATATTGGCGTTGATCCCCAAGGCAAAAAAATGCCTTCAATACTCGAAATGGCTGAAAATAAAGGTCTTGCTACCGGATTGGTTGCAACTTCGGCAATTACCCATGCTACCCCTGCCTCGTTTATCGCACATACAAGCAACCGGGCCGAATATGCCAACATCGCTTTTGATTTCCTGAAAACCGATATTGATGTTTTTATCGGTGGCGGATACAACCACTTTGCGAGGCGTGCCGATAGCCTGAATTTGATTGATAGCCTGATGGCACATGGATATTTCATTGCCCGCGACCTGAAAGATGTGGATGTTCCGACTACCAAAAAACTGGCTGCCTTGCTGGCAGACGAACATATGTCCCGTATGTCGAAAGGCCGTGGAAACATGCTGCCTGATGCAACCGTTATGGCTATTAAAATGGTAAAGAAGAATAAAAAAGGATTTTTTATGATGATCGAAGGCTCACAGATTGACTGGGGCGGGCACGACAACGACCTGAACTACATCGTGGACGAAGTGGTTGATTTTGACAACGCTGTCGGCAAGGCTATCGAATTTGCTGCAAAAAATGGTGAAACACTGGTTATTGTTACGGCCGATCACGAAACAGGTGGGCTGGGGCTTATCGGGGGCAATATTGAAAAAGGGGAAGTTCAGGGAGCTTTCATTCGCAAGGATCATACCGCCACTATGGTACCGCTTTTTGCTTTTGGCCCCGGAGCCGAAAAATTTACCGGCTTGCAGGACAATACCGATATTTTCAAAAAATGCGTCGAACTTCTTGGGCTAAATAAATAATAAGTTTTAATGTAGCTATTTGAAATTCAGTTTTCAAAAAACCAAATCTCAAGTCCAAAGCCACAAGTTCCAAGCCCCAAATCCCAAATCCCAATCCCCAACCCCTAAACCCCAACCCCTATCTCCCAGATGAAGCTTCTCATCGTTTCAGCAACTTCCCTCGAAATCAAGCCATTGATTCTTGCATTGGGCACAGGTAAAACAATGCCAGATCGGGTTACGCGGTTCAGGTATCATAAGTTCACGGTTGATGTGCTCGTTACCGGGGTCGGGATGATACCCACGGCAGTTTATACCAGCATGTTATTGAGCAGGCAAACTTATGATGCCGTAATCAATGCAGGTATTTGCGGAAGTTTCAACCGACAGTTTTCATTAGGAGAGGTACTGAATGTGACAAATGACAGCCTTCCGGAAACCGGTGCCGAAGATGGCGAGCATTTTCTGTCACTCATTGATTTGCAATTAATTGACCAGGATGAATACCCTTACGAAGGTGGAATATTGAAAAACCATTCGGTTTTTGAAAGCAAACTTCTCAGCGGATTGCGCTTAGCAACGGGAGCCACGGTAAACCGAGTTCTTGGCAGCAGGCAAAGCATTGCATCATTTGTAGCAACGCATAATGCCGACATTGAAACAATGGAAGGGGCTGCTTTTATATTCGCCTGTAAAGTGCATAACGTCAGGTTCATCCAAATCAGGAGTGTCTCCAATTATGTGGAAGAACGCGATAAAACGAAATGGAATATCCCGATGGCGATGCAAAACCTGAACAATTTGCTTATCGGGTTGTTAAACGAATAATAATTAGCTTTCAGATGAAGAAACTAACCCTTGGTTTTTCACCCTGCCCAAACGATACGTACATTTTTGATGCCATGGTTCACCATAAAGTGGATACCGAAGGCCTTGAATTTAAGTATTTTATGGCTGATGTTGAAAAACTTAACGAAAGGGCTTTCGCCGAAATGCCGGATATTACCAAACTCAGTTTTCATGCATTCCTGTTTCTGGCCGGTCGTTACCTTTTGTTAGATTCCGGTGCAGCACTTGGTTTTGGCACCGGGCCGTTGGTGGTAAGCAAGTATCTGGCCCATTTTAATGAACTTCAAGGTAAGGTTGTTGCCATTCCTGGTGTCTATACCACCGCAAACCTCCTTTTTTCACTGGCAGCCGGAGGTAATGTGGTCAAAAAAGAGATGTTGTTTTCTGAAATTGAAAATTCAATTTTAAACGGTGATGTGGATGCGGGGGTAATTATTCATGAAAGCAGGTTCACTTACCAACAGAAAGGCCTTCATAAATTGCTTGATCTGGGTGAATACTGGGAGCGACTTACGGGCTTACCCGTTCCGCTGGGAGGGATAGCTGCTCACCAACGTCTTGATGTTGAAACGATTGCCAAGATCAACCGCATTGTCAGGCGCAGCATTGAATATGCAAATGCTCAAAAAGGCAAACTCAGCGATTTTGTCCGTTGCAATGCCCAGGAGATGGACGCTGCCGTGATGGAAAAGCATATTAACCTGTATGTGAATGAATTTACACTAAGTCTTGGACAGCAAGGAAGAACAGCGGTGCATGAAATGTTTGAACAAGCTCTTTCGAAAGGGATCATTCCAAAAATGCCCGAACTGATATTTGCTGATACATGGGATTGATTGATTTAGAGAAAAGAATGAAGTTTCCTCTTTATCAATTCCCACTGATACAACCAAAGAAATCTGGAGAAATTCTCTGAAAACCAGATTGGTAACCAATTTTCTTCAACAGGTTGCAACCTGACTGTTATCCAGAAATAATCCTTTCAGCCTGGTCCGGTTTACCATGCACTCTTCATCCGTTTGATTTTATTTTTCAATAAAGCCAATTTGCCGATATCCGGCCAAGTGAGGTACCCGATAAATTTTTGACCCGTTCTGAGATAGGATTGTGTAAAAGTCCGGGAGGAAATTCCCCATTTGAGCAGAAAGGTTTTGCGGCCTTTGTTCTTTTTGATCCTTTTCGTTGATTTTGAACCAAAGTGATAGACAAGGCTATTACCTATGCCTTTAAAATATCTGACACCTGCCTCAAAAAGTTTTCTCGCAAAATCGGGATCGGAGTACATTCCGGGACTAAATTCAATGCTTAAACCGCCCACCAAATCCCATAAATCAATATGAACCACATTGGGCGGCCATGTGCTTCCGTTCCAGTCGGAAACGAATAAGTCTGCATATTCCTTTAATAAAGTAGCTTCATCAAAACTATTTATGTCTTTCCCATAGTTTCTCGCAACCACACATAAATTGCCCGAATCTTCCGGCTCGATCATGGTTCCTGAAAGCAAAAAGTTCTTATGTCCGATACTTCCGATTTCATTATAAAGGGCAAAATCCCATCCCGGGAGCATGTACATGTCATCGTTAACGTAAACAATGTATTCTGATTTTATCAAAGAGCGGGCAATATTCAGCCCATAGCAAATCCCAATGTTTTGCCTGGCATGCACAAAATCAATCTCTTTTTGTTGCGAAACCCATTCCAGCGTCCCATCGTTGCCTTCGTTGACGATTAGTATCAATTGGTTTTCAAAATGCGAGTTTTTGAGAATACTGTTTACGCAAAGTTTAAGGTATTCGAGATTGTTCCAGGTGGGTATTAAAATACAAAATGGATAGGTGTTTTTACTGCTTCGTTGGGTTTTTGTGATGCTCTCGATCATCTTATAATTTTATTATAACGCATTGATTTTCACAAGATTGAAATATAAATTTTAAAAAATCAGCTATGCTTTCCCTTCTTTGTTTCTCCTTTGAATATCCATCAGATAAACATATTTCATAAAAACGGTAAAAGAAGAAATTTTCGCGATCAGGTACCCTTCGTATCCATCGCGGAAACCCTGTTTCAGGAAATAGAGTTTAATAAAATTTAAAGCCGGGTTGACGATAATGTTGCAGAGGCTGCTGCGTTTGCCCTGTGAATATAGTGCCACAGCCGACATGGAGGCAAACTTTTTCTGTTGTGCAAAGTGCCCGTCCAGCGAGTAATAGGAGTAATGATGCAAGTCGCCTTTCAAGTACCTGACTGCGGAACTTTGGTGCAAAACCACCTTTTCGTGAACTATATTGTCGTCCCATTTTCCTTTTCTAATATCCCATAACCGGAGTTTTGCATCGGGATACCAAGCATGCCTGATCCATTTTCCACAATAATTGGTCAGGCGGTTCATGTAATAGCCATCGGCATCCCAGTCTTTTTTCACCCCGAGGATTGATTGTTGCAGTTCTGACGAAAGTGCTTCATCGGCATCCAACGAAAGCACATAGTGATATTTTGCCTGTAGGGCAGCAAAATTCTTTTGTTCGTTGTAGCTGGTAAAAGAACGCTCCACAAAACGGGTACCGAACCTGAGACAAATTTCTTTGGTGCGGTCAGTCGAAACAGAATCTACCACAACTATTTCATCAGCAATACCTTGCAGCGAAGCAAGGCATCTTTCAATATTTATTTCCTCGTTAAATGTGATGATGACCGCCGATATTTGTACCATGCCCGAACTTGAATATATTTTGCAAATATCAGATTATTTTGGCAATGAAATAATAATCGGTCAATCCCTTTGCCTAACAAATCAAATATGCTCAATGTTTATATTGACAAAGATGACCTAACTTAAATCGCTCCTTCCTAGCAGTGTCTCTTTTTGCCTGGCAGGTGCGGTGGAAAAGGACGCTTCTGATTTTCGGGTGTACATGTTTAATCCTACGATGAATTACCCTTCAAAAATACAGATTACATCCGCTTTGTGATGCTTTTAATATTGTTTGATTATATTCGCTTTTGCAACAGTTACACCAAAGGATTGCAATCGCACCAGATAAATACCTGGCGGCCAGTTTGAGCAATTGACTATGGAACTCCCGGTTCCGGCAGGTAATTCGGTTTCATATACTTTTCGTCCAAACAGATCGTAAGACAGCAACTTAGCAACAGGTAACGGCTTAAAGGTAACTGTAAAAGCCACTTTTTCATGGTAAGGCCAACTTGCGTAAAGAAACAATACTAAAAATATATATTATTTTGTAATGTGCTGATAATGTGTATTATATAAAATTTGACAAAAATATTATTTAGGGTCTGCTGAAAAACTCAATATCTATTTTTTCTATTTCCTTTTTCCTTTGTGATTCTTCGAGCTTCTTTGTGAACCTCTGTGTAATGGCATTATAAACAATATGTTACACAAAGTTGCACAAAGGAGGCACAAAGTTGCACAAAAAGTTTTCAATAGAGTGTCATAAGTAAATGCAGGCTTTTTCTACTGAATTAAATAAAAACCTTGCACTAAAATATAATCACTTCCTCGTAATCTATTGATCTTCAAATAAAGCAATGTTTTTCAGCAGGCCCTATCCTAATCTTTAGACAGGAAATCCTCACATTTTGTCAGGACCTGCCCTTTTCAGGGGAAGAAAACTGCTTCCGGGGCACAGATAGCTAAACCAACGGTTTAAGAAGGGACATGATTGACAGGAAATGAACTCAGAAATACTTCTTTTCCACCAGGAATTCGGTAACATACTCATACACGCCTTCTTCGAGGGTGTAAAACGGTGTGGGGTAGCCGGCTGACCGGGTGAGTTTGTGCATATCGTTCATCTATAGCTTATAAAAGATACTGGTATTTAATCCGATTGAAAAGGGGTATTCTGTAAGATTTGAATAATTGGTTGATGTTGGCAATAAAGCGCGACGGTATTCAGGTTGAATTATAAGGTATAGTTTATTAATAATGTCATAACTTAAACCTATTCCTGCAATCATGCTTAGATTAAATGCTCTCGTTCCCATATCATTTGTCGAAGTCCCTGATTCTTTGTGCCCATCATCAAATTCCATTGACCAATCCGTTTTTTGGCGAAAGAGAAAATTTGGCTCAATACCTAATGAAACGAATAGTTTGACCCTCTCGACCATGAGATAATAATCTGCTTTAATTGGTATATTCATAAAAGAATTATGATAGGTAGTCGTTTCTTTTATTGCCAGCATCGTTTCACCGGTTCCAGGTATGATTGTCAAAATATGGTCATAAGCAATCCTCTTTCCCCCTTGACTCGAAAAATTAATTCCGGTTTCAATTGTAATTCTTCTGTGTATTGGCTTTCTGATATTTAACCCCATTGTATAGCCCATTTTTGGATATTCAACTTTATCGAGTTGTTCGCCATAAGATTTACTTAAGGCATCTTTAGATTTTAAAGTTCGATAGCAGTAGTCTGGTGAAAAGTTTAGTCCCAATGAAAAATCATTCGCATCAAATAATTTGGAGACTTGAACAGATGATAACCAGGGGATAAAAGCAAATACGATAAATATTTTTTTCATTTTACCAAGTAAATATCAAGTATTATTTTGGAATATTTTAGAAGATGATTGAAACTAAGTATCAAAATTTGATCACTAACTTTGAAGCTCTTGTTAAGTTTATACGGTAAATTAACCATTCAATTAATAATACTTCTTCTCCGCCAAGAATTCGGTAACATACTCATACACGCCTTCTTCGAGGGTGTAAAACGGGGTGGGGTAGCCGGCTGACTCGGTGAGTTTGCCCATATCAGCCTCGGTAAAGTACTGGTACTTGTCACGGATATCGAGGGGGGTATCCACAAAATCAATCATTTCCGGGATTTCAAGCGCATGGAATACAGCGTTTGCCAGGTGCAGAAACGCGCGGGCTTTTCCGGTGCCCAGGTTGTACAACCCACTTTCGGGTTGCTGGTGCATCATAAAAAAGAGCACATCCACCACGTCTTTTACATAGATAAAATCGCGCAACTGCATACCGTCAGCAAAACCGGGGCGGTGCGAACGGAAAAGTTTCACCCTCCTGGTTACCTGTATCTGTTTGAAAGCATGCAAAATAACCGATGCCATCCGGCCTTTATGGTACTCGTTAGGCCCGTAAACATTGAAAAACTTCATGCCGGCCCAGAAAGGCGGTGTTTTCTCCTGCTTCAGCACCCATTTGTCAAAATCGTTCTTCGATTCGCCGTAAGGGTTCAGCGGATGAAGTTTTTCGACCATAGCATGATCGTCGCTGTAACCTTGTTCGCCCATGCCGTAAGTAGCCGCCGACGAAGCATATATAAGAGGGATATGGTACAAGGTGCAAGCCTCCCACACCTGTTTGGAATAGTTCAGATTGAGCCGGTCGAATATTTCAACGTTGAATTCGGTAGTATCAGTACGTGCACCCAGGTGATAGACTGCAGCAACCTTTTGATGATGCTTTTGCAGCCAATTGCAAAACTCATCGCGGTGTACATGCCCGGTAATGGCTTTGTAGTCGAGGTTATGGTTTTTCAGGGGATTGCCGAAATCGTCCACCACGATAATCCCGGTTATCCCCTTATTGTTGAGTTTGTTCACCATGCAACTGCCGATAAAACCGGCTGCGCCTGTAACTACTGTGTAAGCCATAATGGGAGGTTTTTATGGTTCAAAATTAGTACAAAATGACATTCTAAGTTCAATTTCCAAGTCCCAAGCACCAAGTCCCAAATAGGAATTCACTACAATAAGACCAAAAGTAGCTCATGGCTATTAACAAATAGAACGCGGATAACGCGGAAAGAACGGATTTTCGCTGATTTCAATTAAAAGTTTTGTTATAAAACAATGTTTTACAGCGTAATAGTATAAGTGGCTTACATGTAAGTGCGTTCTAGATTAAGGCCAGGTTATTACCATTGTTTTCCAACGCAAATTTCACAACGCGACACTGCTCATCACACATCACTTAGATTTCTAAAGCAAATATTCTCTGAAAAATCATGGTTGTACATGGTTATAAACGACTTAAGAGTACTGTACCTTGAAAGGCGTTTTTTGAGAATTAAAGCTTTTCAATCCTGCAATGATAAAAATATTTACCAGTTGTATAAACAAGTGTATAAATACCTGCTTCTAAATGTTTGATATCAATAATATTGGGATTTCCAGACTCCTTTGAATTCAATTGCATCCTGACTCGACCCGTAAGATCATATAGGAAAATGGTTCCTTCTATCTGATCAACAACTCCAAGGCGGAAGATGCCGTTTCCGGGATTGGGATATACAGCTAAATCCCTGAAAATCTCTTCAATTCCATCATAAGCGGTCCGGAATGTAAAAAATTGACCACTCACCGTGTCAATAGTATTAATTGCCTTGATTCTAAAATAATAGACCGTGTCCTGCACTAAATCCTGAACATGCGTTTTCACACTAAACATTGAATCGCCATGAAGAATAACTGGTGTAGTTGCTGTTAAAAAAGTTGAATCCGTACCATATTCAAAAAATACGTTTGTATTCAAATAGAATGGATTTACCTTGCCATTCAGATCAGCCTCGGTATAACTTACATCTGTGGCCGCTTCTGTTATCGCAATTCCTGTGGTAGCTGTTCGGAAAGTAAATAATTTCCCGTTTACAGTATCAATTTCATTCAATGCCTTGACTCTGAAATAATAGATAGTGTTCTGGACTAAATTCTGTACATGTGTTTTCACATGGTACATTGAGTCCCCTTGAAGAACAATCGGTGCGGTTACTGTTAAATTAGTTGAATCCGTGCCATATTCAAAAAACGCGTTTGTGTTCAAATCAAATGGATTTACTCTACCGTTCAGATCTGCCCCGGTATAACCTATGTCAGTAGCTTCCTCGGTTAACACGACAGGTGATCCAATTACAAAGGTCCCTGCTTCTGAAAAAGCGGAACCAGCAAAACAGTGATCAATAGCCTGTATTTGCCAATAATACCGTGAAGAAGACTTGAATGTTAAATCCCAACAGGTATCAACCGATGTATTGCCCATTCTGACGATTCTTCTGTATCCGTTAGCAAGATTAGAGTTGGGCGACATGATATTGGTATTTGCAGGCAATGAACCCACTGAGATATTATAAGTAAGGCTTTTTGAATTATTGTTGTCGTCAGTAGCTGGGTTCCAACTGAAATGAACTTTTTTCTTATTCACTTCTGCCTTGATTCCGGTTGGGGCATCAGGTTTTTGGTTTGCATTGGACGCGTTGTTTCTAAATAGTTTTTTTTGAATGACATAATTTGAAGCACCCATTAAGAATATGTCCAGGTCGCCATCTTTATCATAATCAACAAAATCAAGCGTTGAAGCTTGTATATCGCAAAGCGTTGTAAATTGGGTGAATGTACCAATATCGTTTTTATACAGGTATGTAGCTCCCATAGGTCCGGTTTGATTTCTTCCTGTAACCAGGATATCCAGATCGCCATCATTATCAAAATCTCCCCATTTGGATCTGCCCCAAACAAATGAAGAAAAGCTTCCAAATACTTTTACAAAGCCGTTATCCACATTTCTATAAACCCCAAAAAATCCGGTTGCTGTAGTACCACCATCAATACTGCCACTTAACAACATGTCCAGATCCCCATCGTTGTCATAATCCCCCCATTCTGACGATCCGTAAACTAAACCCTGAATTGCGAGGTTATTCAATAAAGTGAATTTGTCAACATCGTTTCTGTATATATAGCAAGCATATTTGTTCTGGTAGGTTCCCCAATCCCAATACCATCCGGTTTGTAAAAGGTCGAGGTCCTGATCGCCATCGTAATCGCCCCATTTCAATGAACCATTAATAAAAGGTTCTATCGTGAAATTTACAGATTGGGAAAATGCATTTCCTGTATTTTCATAGACTTTACCATAATAATTTGGGTTAGATTCTGTATACCCGTTAAAGGCTATATCTACATTCCCATCGTTGTTATAATCACCCCAGTCCATTGAAGTTTGAGACTGAGCTTGAAATGAATTGCTTGTCAGCTCAAATGATTTGTTACCTAAACCTTTATAGAGCCGTGTTACTGGAAGATCTTGATGCCAAATGGCATCATTATATAGCCCGCTAATAAATATATCGAGTATGCCATCATTATTAAAATCTAACCATTTAGCAGTGCCTGAATGTATTGCTATTACATTATGACCTGCAAGGTTAGCGAATTGGCCATTTCCTAAGTTGGTATAAATACAGGTATTCGTATTTTGTGTTGAAAGTGTACTGCTTCCGGCAATGATCAAATCCAGATCACCATCCGAATCATAATCTCCCCAGTCAGAGGAACCTAGTAATGGTAGAATAGAGGTTGAAACTTCGGTGAACGTTTGCGAACGCAGTTGGAAGGACATGAAACCAATCAGGATCAATAGTATTGGAATAATACATTTGTGTTTCATAATAATATTTTGACTTAAACTGGCACAAATGTATCGTTAATTCATGTGTAGCTGTTCTGTAAAAATAACTTTTTCAATCAAGTTAAAAACAATAATGCTAAAATATAAATCGCACTTTGAAATAACAGGAAGTCATAAATTCATCAATAAATATTGGTTTTCCTTGCTGGCATAAGACGCATCTGCCGCTCATTCCTCAGTATTTCTCCAAAGCAAATGATATTTTTGATCCGATTATTCCACCTCCACCTCGCTCACGAACAGCCACGCTTTCTGTCCTGCTCCCGGATGCCCTTCAGGACAGGTACCTATATTGATGGCTTTGATACGGATAAATCGTGTGCGAAGGTTGTCAAAGTTGCGGTTAAGCATTACCGGTCCGTCGAGACGGATATCATCGGTTTCGGCAGGGTAAAAGGTGTTGAGCAGTGTAAAATCCCGGCCATCTTCGGAAGCGTAATATTCAACCGCCATAGGCAGAAAAATCCAGGACACAGGTAGCTGCAGCACATCTACAGCCAGGCTTTTTACTGTTTTCATCTCTCCCAGGTCGGCGGTTACCTCAAAATTGCCCCCTTCGAAACCCATCCATTGCCTGCCTTTGTAGTTGGAAGAGCCAATCAATCCATCGAATAGGCTCAACACTCCTGAACCCGGATATTTGTCGCTGGGCTGGTAGGTTAATGTGGCGTCTTTTATGCCTTGTATAAAAGTAAACTGGCGGGTGATCACCTGGCTTGACTTGTTTTCCTGGATGGAAACAGCTTTCAAGAGGCATTTGCTGCTGATGGTAAAAGGGGAAGTGTATTTTTTTGCATTCGCCCCCGGCATCGAACCATCGAGGGTGTAATAAATGTCAGTGCCTTGCCATTTTGAAGCCAATTCGATCTGTTGGGTTCCGGAATAGGTCTTTTCAGGAAGCGAGCACCAGGGTTTCGGGACAAATTGCTTAGGTTTGGATGTGCTTCCTTTGGTTATAAATGCTTCGTTCACGGGGATTCCTATCCATTCCGGTGGAATTTTTAACCCAAGGATTCGGGCAATGGTTGGGGAGGTGTTCATCAAATCGTTGGGTAGTTCAAGCAGGGCGTTTTTTTTGATTCCGGGTCCGGAAATTATCCATGGAACTTCAATCTCTACCATGCTTTCACCCCCATGCCCATAACCGATTCCACCATGATCGGAAGTGATGATAATGGTGGTACTTTGCAGCATTTCAGCTTCTTTGAGCGCGGTGATAATTTTCCCGATCTCGGTGTCAATGTCGTTAATGGATTGAAAATACTCTTTTGTTCCATGCCCTTTCGTATGCCCGACTTCATCAGGGTGGCCGTAATAAACAAAGGTGAAAGAAGGCCTTTCTTTTTTGATGAACTGTATGGATTTTGAAGTAACAAACTCATATCCTTGCACATACTGCTCCCTGGTGATGTTTTTCTTGTTCACGAAAGTTCCCAGCCAGTCCCAGTCGTAAAACGT
>Ga0247841_10006616_pt1 | contig 17775 bp, 16 predicted proteins | sample LaCruzMarch2015__2_FD_192410 | JGI IMG/M metagenome (GOLD analysis project Ga0247841, IMG submission 192410) | Freshwater microbial communities from meromictic Lake La Cruz, Castile-La Mancha, Spain - LaCruzMarch2015_18m | ecosystem: Environmental > Aquatic > Freshwater > Lake | place: Spain... | reverse complement strand
AATGGCACTCGAATACGCATTCATTTTTGAATCGAATGCGTCATTCAGTTTTTGAATGTCTGCTATTCCGGTTGCTGCTGCCGTTGCTGCTGCCGTTGCTGTTACTGGTGCCGGCGCCGATGATGCTGACGAAGATGCAGTTACCGGAGATGGCAGCCCGTTTCCATTGTCAAATGGCTCTACCATATTTTTAAAGTACTGTATCGGATTCAAGCCACTCATAAAATTAGAATCATTTTTTCGTTTTAGTTCATTTGATTCATTTTTTTGCGCTAAATATACATTTGATGCATTTTTTACGTTTGTTTGATCGTTTATTTTTTCTTCTTCATTCAAAAATGCGCGTCCTTGGCGTAAACTATACATCATATGAAATTGAATTATTTATCGATTTTTTGTTATATGTGTTTTATATTTTTATAATTACTAATTTTACTATATATATTATTATATTATAAACTTTTTTAATATACATAATATTTTCATAATATTTTTTATTTTTAAATTCTCTCTATCTCTAAAACTCACTCTGTATTTTGGGTTTGTACAATAGATAAAGTATAGCTCCGGCTCCAACAACATACATTATCGTACCAAACACGGTTGTTCGATACAGCTCGCTATAGTCTTCCAAGGAAACTACTGCCGCCGATTTGGTTTGGTCAAGGTCGGTTCCCGCTTCCATGATGTGTAAATATGCCTTTTGAATTGGAGTAATGTCTGTATTTATACTTGAAATTTTTTTCGAATTGGAAGAAATTTGTGACCTAACTTTTTCTAAAAGTTGATTTGCGGCATACCTATATTTTAACAGTGCGGCATCGTTTGGGTCTTTTAAAGCAGCCTTAGCATTGGTTGCGGAGGTAGGGGGTGGGGTAGTGACAAGAGAGTCAGTAGTTGAAGGCGGCAGTGAAGACGGTAGAGACAGTGTTGCATTCGTGTTAAAGTTTACATAGTTGGTTTTGAAATTGGCCAACACGTCATCAAACGTTTGATTCATAGTCTGAATATCATTCTGAAAAATATTATTGTTCATTGTTTTTTATTTGTACTTATTTATTTATATTGTAATTATATTTTTATAAATAAATAATTTATATTTTTATAATAGTTTTATAATAAGTTTTATTTATAATAGTTTTATAATAGTTTTTAAGCCGCCGCCCCCTTTACATTCGCATTTCCATTCTGAATACTTGGTTGTGCACCACCACCACCACCTCCAAACATGGACGACATTCCCGGAATCTTCTCAAACAGCTTGCCCATTGAACTTGATTCGAATTTATCTAAAAAGGACTGCGCCGTTTTCAAAAGCGGCTCCATACTCTTCATATTTTCCATGAGTTTTTCTTGCTGTTCCATGAGCACGTTGGTTTGAGATGTTAGCCCGTTGACACCATCTTTACCCACCAAGTTCTCTAAATTGTCATACGCTTTTTCTAGCGTTTTTGCATAATCAACGCGATTATTCACAGGAAGGTCATCTTCATCATCCAAACTTGCAGGACTGAGTTCCGTCATGGCTTCCTTGGTCGCATTTGGTTTTTTAACAGCAGGCGCCATTGACGATGCGGAGGCAGCAACCTTTTTCGATGCCTTGGCTGATGCAGTGCCTGCACCCATTACAACCGGTTTTGCGGCAGTAGCAGCAGCCGAAGTAGCAGGAGCCGTTTTTTTCGCATCCGCTGCTACAGCCGGAGCATCGTTATTTGCATCGGCATCTGCTCCTGGAGTTGCAGCCGCCTCTATGGCATCAAATCCCTCCTTGTTGATAATAAAGTTTCTAGACAAAACTGTGATAAAATTGGTTAATAAAAGCGTTGAAAGTAAAACGACCGTCATATTTTTACTAAAGTATGTTGATATGAATCCGATGGATAAAAATATTAACAGCGCATAGCTATCTCTCAAAATAATGTATCCGAAAAAATTCATAATTGCTAAAAATGCAACAATATATAAAACATTTTTATCATTCAACATTGTTTCAACAACTTTTGGTAGCTTCATATGTATATTTACCATTTTCAAACTATATTTTATTTATATATTTTATTATTATAATTTATTATTATAATTTATTATTATAATTTATTTTATTATTTATCTTTTATAAATAAAAATAGAAAAATATTTATTTATATTTTTATTTTTTTTTATATTTTGACTATATGATTTTATATGATTTTATTACATGATTACACAGAACATAATTATCAACATATTTTATAAATATCGTATAAACACAATACGTTAATAGAATATAAATTATATATAAATTAAATAAATTGTAAAATAAATTAAATTATATAAAAAATGGAATTAAAATATGAAATGGCATTCTGTGTATTTTTTAATGCCTACATTCACGGAAAAGATGAAAACAGTTCTCCAAATATCGATTCACATTATTTAATACTGCATTCCATAGACACGAATACATTTTATAATTCACAAGAATTTACTACTTTTATGAACATGATGAACATATCGCGAAGCTACTATTCTCGATACTTTGAGCTGAATCGGCAGTCGATAGAACATCCTGTTATTCGAAATTATAAAGTTGCAGTTTTTAAAAAAAATTATATTTCATTGGAAATTATTCAACATGTTGAATTAGAAGGCGGTGGCGAACATGTGGCAATTTATAAAACCTTCTGGTTGCGGATTATTCAACGCAAATGGAAAAAATACTACCACTATAAAATGCAACTGGTGCGTAAGTTATTGCATCCGCGCGGACTCTTATTGAGAGAAATTGGGATTGGCGGTACACATAAATGCAATCCCTTTTGTCATTATTTGCAACCCTTACAAAACCATTAATTTTCTAAGAGTTTTTATCTCTTTTAAAATCATTGTTTTATCTTTTTTTAGTTGTGATTTATTTCTGGAAATCAAGCCGTCCAAGTCTAAATCCTCATTTTGATTTTGTTCGTTTAAAACGTCATTCAAATGCTTTATAATTTCTTCTAAAGCGCGGATTTGCAACTTCATATTTGTTTTATATTCATGATAATATTCGTCGTATTTTTTTACAATTTCATTGATGTGAGGATTAAAGTTCACTTTTGCATACTTTTTTAATCCTAAACGTTTTTCAAACATCTTTTTTCTATTTTCTTCTAGTTTTTGTTGAATTTCATTCATTTGTCTATCTCTCTTATATACTGATAATCCTGTAGACTCGATTTCATCATGTTTGTCATGATTTGTCATACTTGTCCTTATTTTTTATTTAATAATATAATACTATTTTTTATTATATTTTTAAATAATAATATTTTAAGAATTTAAAAAAATATTGTTGAATGAATATACAACTTATCCATACTTTTAGGAATGTCAAAAAAAATACCGAGTGGAACAAATTTTGCCGATCTTTTACTAACCGAAGATGATAAACGCTATGTAATGTTTCCGCTAAAAGACAATGACATTTGGAAAATGTATAAAAAACAAGTGGATTGTTTCTGGAGAGCGGAAGAAATTGATTTTTCAAAAGACAGTGTTCATTGGCAAACCTTGGAAGCTGACGAAAAATATTTTATAAGTATGATTCTTGCATTTTTTGCTGCAAGCGACGGCATTGTTCTTGAAAACCTGGCGGTCCGTTTCATGTCTGATGTCCAACTCGCCGAAGCCCGCGCATTCTACGGGTTCCAAATAGCCATGGAAAATATACATTCTGAATGTTACAGCTTGCTCATTGATACGTATGTGAAAGACGAAGAAGAGCGCGGACGCCTTTTTAATGCCATTCATCATTTTCCATGCATCAAAAAAAAAGGCGACTGGGCGAAAAAATGGATTCACGACAAACGCAGCTCATTTCAAACCCGTTTGATCGCATTCGCGTGCGTAGAAGGCATCTTTTTTTCGGGGGCATTTTGCTCTATTTTCTGGATGAAAAAACGCGGCCTAATGCCAGGTCTCACTTTCAGCAACGAGCTCATTAGTCGCGATGAAGCGCTTCACACCGAATTCGCAGTCATGATGTATAATAAAATGGCAAAACCGGTTCAAAAAGCACGGGTGCAAGACATTGTTAAAGAGGCAGTCGACATTGAAACTGAATTCATTTGTGAAGCGCTGCCATGCCGCTTGATTGGCATGAATTCCAAACTCATGACGCAATACATTGAATTCGTAGCAGACCGACTGCTCTTACAATTAGGGTGTGAAAAAATGTACAATTCATCTAACCCATTTGATTTTATGGAACTTATCAGCATTGAAGGCAAGACGAATTTTTTTGAAAAACGGGTAAGCGAATACGCTCTCGCGGAAAAGACGAAGACGGAAGAAATATTTGATTTTAATGAGGCATTTTAACATTTAACATTAGAATTTCATTTTACATCATTTGTTAATTTGATAAAATGTCAGAAATTTTAATATATATATAGTATAATCACTCTATACATATATATAAATATTATATAAATATTCGTATATTCGATTTTTGTTATTTCATATACAAAATATTTTTTATTAAATAAAATATGTCTCAAAGTCATGAAGCTAGAATTGATAATTATATTGAAAATAATTATCTAACTCCAGAACAGGTTGTATCATTCTTATGTGTTGGTCCTGCAGAGTATACATTTTTAATTATATTTAGACGTTCGAATCCTGATTTATATTTTTTAACGGCAGAGGATCTTCGCGCGTTATCTTATGAGCATTATTTAACCAATGGTAATAATTTACAACTAACTTTAAATTTCATTCAAGGGGAATTAAAAAAATATTACAATTTTGTTTTTGATATTTGGATATGTTATAAATTTACAATTATAGAAAGAATTCCTGATCGGACAACAGATCCTCAAATCATTCAAAGAATTATAGAAGATTACTTGCCTGCACAGTTAATAAATTTATTATATTACCTTTTTGATTCTATTTTTTTTGCTACATTGACTAGAACATTTCCAGATGCAACTAAAAAAGGCATGATTCATAAAAATGTAGTTGATATTGTTTTATTATATTCAAGATTGTATATCTTTTTACAACAACCAGATCCATCTTTGCCATTTTTTACTTTTAATAAACGAAATCTTTCATTGACATTTTTATTAAATGTTATGGTTTACAAGGGTTTTGATTCTTTACATAAAATGTCTCCCATCATTTTTGAAAATTATATTTATTTTTTAAATGAAATGTTCAGAGTATTTATATATCTACTTGGCAGCACTGCTAGCGAAGTAATAAAACAAAAAATTGATTTTGCTCTGGGCCACGTTGCTGTTTTTTTATTATATTTACCAAATCTCTCACAACTATTGAGCAATGATGAAATTAGACCGTCTTTTGTTACCCGTGAATTAGTAAATCAATTTGAAAAAAAAGATATATTTTTTGTTAGAGGAAGTAGTGGGAAAGTAGAAAAAACGTTAACATTAAAAGAGTTTGAAGCGTTAAAAAAATCAGGAACACATGTTGTGGGAATCGATATAAGACGCGATATTGATTTTAACCCAATGTCTGATAATACGTTACTTCATGCAATCCAATTCGTTTCAGCAGTTAGAACAAAATTGAATGAAAAACAAAAATCATCTGTTAGTGAAGCTGTTTTGCAGCCCATTATTGAAGATTTAAAAGATAAATATACCGTATTTAAACAACGCGGGTATGACTATTTTGGATTTTTATATTTTTTTTTTACGTTAATTGAAAATTTTACGTCAACAAATTCGGTTTCGAAAGATAACAAACTTGTACTTCATTGCGATTTCTCTCAATGCTGCATTCGGGTTCCCGATTTTGAAATTTTTACGATGGACGAAGAAAAACAAATGAAAGCGATAGAAGAAAGAAAAAAAATACAAAAACAAAAAGAATTACAAGAAATGATAAAAGAAGAACAACGACGTATAGAAAGTACACTTCGTTTAGATAAAATAAAATTTAAGAAGGAACTACGAACAGAATTAAAAGGAAACAAAAATAAAGAATTATTAAAACCGCAACAAGAACAAGAAGCTGCAGTTGCCGCCGCCGCAGTTGCCGCCGCCCCAGCTGAATTGACGGCTAAAGAAAAAGATCTATTAACGATCCAAAGAAATGGTAATTTCAGAAATCATGTAAAACCTATTTTTCAACAATTTTCACAAGCAATTCAGTCGGGCGATTATCAAACTGCCGCAGATATGTTAAACACAAAATTAAAAATGACGCCAAAACTCTATTTACATGTTCCGTGGACAGAGGCGAATATGAGAAAATTTTCACCTACAGTAAAACAAGCATATGATGATTTATTAGCTTCGGTTTTGCGCGATTCTTCTGCTTCTTCTGCCGTTGAATCTCCTCCTCCTGTAACTACTACTTCTTCTGCCGTTGAATCTCCTCCTGCGATTGCTCCTTCTTCTGCCGTTGAAGCTCCTCCTGCGATTGCTCCTTCTTCTGCCGTTGAAGCTCCTCCTCCTCCTGTAAATGCTCCTTCTTCTGCCGTTGAATCTCCTCCTTCTTCTCTTTCTCCATCGACTGTTGTTTCCGACCCAAAAAAAAATGCAAAGTTAATACAGTTCGAACAGAATATTGCATCATTATGCGATGGAAACGGGGCTGCATGTTTCGCATTTATGTTTCGTTGCACTTTAAAACAATTTTTTAGAATTTCGAATTTTGTTAACAAAACATCAGACCAAGATATTATAAAAATGTTGTCAACATTAACTCCTGCCCCCCATTCTGCTGCTTCTGCTGCTCGTCCTTTAACAGAATATATGAAATTACAAGGTAGTGGGCAAACTAGTAGAGCATTATTTGGATTTGCGCTTTTAAATGGCCTCTGTCGACGCGAACACGTTCGAATTGCATTTATAGGAAGAACGTTTATTCAACTGCTTGCATGTCATTCAAGATTACCGCGAGATAAATGTATAGAACTGCATATTCCACAAGAAACTTCAGACATCGATGTATACGTCATTTTTAATAATGACATAGATCCTATGCAATATCGATCCTTTGTTGTTCATATGTTTAATTTATTATGGGATATTCCTGAGACAAATATTCATATTCAATGGGAAAAAAAGAAAAAACCAGATGTTTCAGAAGAGGTTTTAAAACAGGTTAGTGAACATCGTAGGGAAATGGACACGAAAAAACTTTTGAATGCGAGCGCAACTCGTGCTTTAGCTGATGCGGCTCCCCCTCGACCTCAACGCGACATGCATGATAATTATGCGTGGACTTTGTTTACATCATCTACAGAAGGACAATACATGTATGAATCCATTTCAAGAGGTTCTCCTGAGACGGTAAAGGTTTTTTTTAATAATAAAGGAGTCGTTGGAGAAGTTTCTGATATTAGCTTTAAAACTTCGGAAAAAATCGTTGAAACTTTTAAATTTCCTGGTATCGTTCCTCCTGATGCTACTCATAAACCTGATTTAAAAGTGAATATGTTACCTTTATTAGAACTAAAATACAAACCTCAAAGCTCATTGTTCCGTGAACCTGAATTCCACGATGTCTATTTGGAGTTCGAATTTCCAGATGCACAAAGTGGATTGGAGGAATGTTTAACTATTATTATAAACATTTTAAAATCATTTATAACAAATGGATTTGATTTTGTAAATCGAAAAGATTTTTATTTTATTCATGTATCAAGTTTACTAAAATTTATAATTAGAGCAATTCAGTATCAAGGTCTAGATTTATTTAACCAGAAAGGATCCAAATATGACATACGTGAATTATACGGTCAACTCATATTTAATTTACGCAGAGTATTAGCATCAAGACAAGACATTCGTGATATCATTGAAAACATTGATAATGCTGCATTAAACATTATAGGATTGTTTTTTACTCCAGATAAAAGTAATTTTAATATACGTGAATTCGCGGATACAACTACATATAGAAATACAGAAAAAAATGCTACAGGAGCTGCAATTAGAGTTGGTATGGATTTACACAAGCATATTTTAGATGTGTTGTCGGGAAATGGTTTTGATTCTAGTTTTTTGTCAACAACTAAATTATTCGGAGGTACAAAATATAGTAGACGACACAATAGAGGGAATAAACCAAACAGTAATAATCAAGATACTCGTCGCCGATACCACACTAAAAAAAATAAAAAACAAAAAATTAGAATAACAAAACGTCGTAATAAAAATAAAAAAATAAAAATAAAATTCACGTTATCAAAGAAAATGAACCCATCCTTGAAAATAAAAAAAATAGACCATAAATAATAATAAATAATATATTTTATGAATTATATAAATGAATAAATTAATAAATTAAAAAAATCCTCTTCTTACACGTCTAACAAGTCGTTGCGGTTGCTGCGGTTGCTGCTGTTGCTGCTGTTGCGGTTGCTGTTGCGGTTGCTGCGGTTGTTGCGGTTGCTGCGGTTGCTGCCGTTGTTGTTGCTGCCGTTGTTGCTGTAAGCGTTGTCGTTGTTGCCATTGTTGTTGCTGTAAATGCAAACGATTTTTACGTTCTTCTTGTTCTGCTAGCACTTGCTGTTGGTGTAGCGCTCGCTGTTGTTCTTCTTGTGACGCTGCTGCGATACCCCTAGATTTGAACTTTATCCGTTTTTCTTCATGAATATCTTGTTCCTCATATATATTCGAAGCGTGATTGTACGCACAATCAAAATGCGAAACGTGAATATACAGATAGTCGACCGCATTCGTGCTTCCACTTCCGCCGCCTTCTTCCTTGTAATTCAAATTTTGTATCGTGTGTAGCCCATCGTTTGTCGTTTTATAGAAGACCATTTCAGCTTCCGATCGCGAAATCGTTCTCATAATTCCTTCCACCATTTGCAAAATATTCGGATGTTGAAGTGGAAAAAATCCGCGCCGATCTATTTTCAGGCCGCACTGCTGAACCCGATACTGCATGTAGTTGTCTTCTCCGCCCCACGCCCAAAAATTCGGAAACCCGCCCGTTCGTTCAAAATCTTCACCCTTGATTGAAAAAATACCGCCAAGCGCAAATTTCACCCCATAAAAATGCTTGACGATTCCGGCGCGCGTTTCATATTGTATCACATCTTTATCGTACGGAACCGTGTCCACATCGTTGAATACAAACGTTATATCTTGATACTCGCTCGGATATTTTTCCTTCACTGCTAAAAACCCTATATTTTTCATGCCTCCGCGATTAAATGGTCGAGCATCCTTCTGGTGAACAATGTAGATTTCATAGCTCGACGGATCATAGTCAGACAAAACGTGTTTCATATATACTGAAAAAAATTTCAAATGATGCTTGCGATCGCGATATGGAATAATAAATACAAGTTTCGGAGCAGCAATTTTGTTTTTATTGTTGTTACCGTTGTCGCCGTCTTCATTCATATAATATAATAGTATAGTTAATTACCGTTATTGAATATTTATATATTATTTTTTATTTATTTACTATTATATAGTATTTAAACTATTTTTTATTTTTTATAATATAAACTATAACTATTTGTTTTTTATATTATAAAAAATAATTAATTATTTATTTTTTATATTATAAAATATAATTATTAGTATCTGAAAATATAAATTGATAAAATAATGATTAATGATTTTATTATTTAATAGCAGAAGTAATTATTCAATGGATCAAGGACAAGAGTATACTCTACCCCGTCAAAATGAAGACAACCATGATACGCTGTTCTTTTACAGCAAGTCTGCGAGAAAACCTGCTGGAAAAGGTGCAAATGAATCTGTTACAAATCCAAAAGAATATAGTCAACTTAACGAAATAACTGACTGGCGCAAAGTGCTAAGCAATTTCTACGTTGCTCCATTTGTTTATAATGGAGCAACGTACAACACAATTGAACACGCGCTTCAATCAGAAAAGATCCGACTGGTTGATCCAGAAAAGGCCAACTGGTTTTCAGTTGAATCTGGGAATTCTATTGGACAAGGAGACGGTTTCGTTGCACGAAAAAATAGCAAAACTTTTACTTTGAATGAAGAAAATACATTAAAATGGAATGCAATTAAGCATACCGTGCTTCACAACTTACTCCTTGCGAAATTTACTCAAGTTATCGTAGCCAGACATGCGATTCTATCAACACGACAAGCAGCTCTTCTACATCGTTCAAGTCGAGGGGGAGCGATTCAACGTCAATTTATCTTGGAAAAAATTAGGTCATTACTGCAAGAGTTATAGGATTGCAGAGTTATTTAATTAAACTTGTTTTTTTAATTTGAAACCACCAACTCCAAATAAATTTTCCACTTTACTTTATTTCACTTTACTTTCCCATCCACTACCGTGGCAGCATATTTCTCTAAAATTACACCCGGTATCAAGTTGTTCGTATACTGTTCCAACTTTTTAAAACACTTATTAATCGTGACTTCGCTAATTTCCGTCACCCGATTCACATCCCGTTTACAAACATTTAAATTGCATATTTGCGATACAAAGTATATAATCCCCGCAGCAATCGAGTGCGGCGTGTTTTCCGGAATCAAATTCTGTTTTTCAATTCGCGTCGCTACAAACTGACACACCTTTGTTAACTCGCTGTTCATGTTTAACCGACTACAATATCGCTCAATAAACGCCTCCGGTTTCGTTTTGCTAAAATTCGTCTTGTCTGAATTTTCAAATTCATGTTCCAACTCGTTTATAATCGTAATTGCATTTTTGCAGCCTTTGGTCGCACTCGTGTTGTCCAGGTTAAAAATCGTCGCAATCTCTTTAATGGTTCGCGGACACCCATTTTTTCGACAAGCAATATATACTGACGCCAAAATAATTCCGTCACGATTTAGTCCGCGATACGTCTTGAACTCGGAAATTTTTTTATGATAACGCAATGCCTCGTCCACGATGATTTTGGGCAACCCACCATTGTGCGCAATAATGGTTATGGACTGAAACTCATCATATTGCGCTTTTTCACGATACGGCATCGACTGCCATTCCGTATACCTTCGAAATTTGCGCATCTCGTAGCTTGTCGCGCCGTCGCACATTACCTTGCACCCGTAGGATGACTCTACAAGCAACGGGTTCACTGGCATGCCGCATCGCGTTGGATCGCTGGACTGATTATCGTCGGCGCCATAATAACGCCATTCTGCGCCTTGATCAAGCACATCTCTATATACAATGCCGCATTTTTGATTGGTGCACGTCAAAAATCCATCATCTGTAAAACAAACCGCCGACAAACAACTGTCACACATTTCTCTCTGTCCACTGCTTCTATAAACACATTCCAAATTACTTTTACTCTTTTTATCACTCGTATTTTTACCTCCGCCACCGTCATTAAAACTATTATCGATTTTATCCCATAGCTGCCGTTTACTTAATTTATTTTGTCTATTTTTTTTCGTCGTGTTGTGTTCATTTGAACACGATGTTTTTATTACTGCACTTGTCAATCCCAGTACTACTCCTCCTCCTGCTTGTGACATCAAAAGTTTGCGGATAAAGTTTATGGATTGAAATTATTGCAAGTTACTATTTTATATGTAAACATGTATTTAATTCAATTTTTTAATATATTATTTTTTGAATTATATTATATTATTATTATTGTTTTAATTTTAATTACATTTAATTACAAGAAAAACAAAAATAGTTACACTTGCATTTTGTAATTGGCAAAACGCTTATTTTTATCAATTTTACCGACGCATCCAACATTTGCACCGCATTTGTTTCTTCAACGCCGTCCAGCGTCAAAACTAAAATGCTTTTCACAGTGAAATACAAAAATTGTAAAATACATTCGGAAGAAAGCGACACCTTGAAATTCTGATTCGACGTGTATTCATTAAACAAGTTGATAATTTGATGAATGAATGTCATAAAGTGTACGGCGTCATTCATGTCTATTTTCCCGTCTTCCATAATGCTCGAAAACGATGTTGTAAATATGCCGTTCACTTCATTCACGCAGCTCGTTATCGATATCACCGACTCTATATTCTCAATATCGCTCGTCGTGAATTCCGCCTTGATTTCCTCGTATACTTTGAAAATCTCCGCATAAATTACATTCGGCTCATTAAGTATCGGTTCCAACTTTACTCGTAGCTGTTTTATCGAAAGAATCAGATTAATAATAATATTTTTCAAAAATTCAAACACTAGCTTCTCTTTTTCTGAATACGATTCCATTGCACTTTTTACGTCGATGTCAAGTTGCTGTTGCTGTGACGGATGTTGCTGTGACGGATGTGACCCATTCCTTTGCAACTGCTGCAACTGCTGCAACTGTTGTAATTGCTGTAAATTTTGCATTTATACTAAATAATACTAATATAAATATATATAAATAAAAATTATTTTATTATTTAATAATATAATATTATAACTAATTTTTATATTTAATAATATTATATTATAACTAATTTTTATATTTAATAATATTATAACTATTTTTTATAAAAATGTCATTTGTTTGCAACGTTTGTGGAAGAGACTTTGGAAATAATGTAAAAAGTCGTGACAATTATAATATACACTTAAAATTGTATGGCGATCAGAATATGCAGGAAAGAAAATTAAAAAAGGAAACAAAGGATATTAACCCAAGAGCAACCATGTTACATTATAAAGACAATTTACGAAAACTTCAAAAAGCCGCAAAAGAAACGGAAGATACACATAGATATCTTGATATTGATGATGCAGAAGATTTATTAAATCCTGATTTAGACGATCACGCAGCCGTTGTCGCTGCTGCTGCTGCTGCCGCAATTCCATTGAGACAAGATGAAGAATATGATGAGGACGTTGCTCAACTTCGCGCACTTGTTTCTCCAAGATATTTAGGAAATTTAGGAGCAGAATCAGTTGGAGGAAAAAAATCAAGGTCTTCTAAAAAATCAAGGTCTTCTAAAAAATCAAGGTCTTCTAAAAAATCAAGGTCTTCTAAAAAATCAAGATCTTCTAAAAAATCAAGATCTTCTAAAAAATCAAGGTCTTCAAAATAATCATTTTTCCAATTCTTCTAAAACTCGCTTTTCCCCCGCTTCTCTTGACGAAATATTATTAAAACATATTTTATTCAGTTCCGATGGAGATAGTTTAAATTCGACTCCTCGAAATCGTTCCAACTCTTCTTTTGAACGCGCGCGATTTTCATCCACGACTCCATCATAAAACAAATCCATCAACTGATGAATCATGAGCGCGTCACATTTCGTAAAATGAATGAATTCATCCATCCGCCCGGGCCGCTTAAATGTGGGATCAATTTTCGACGTATCGTTTGCCGTGCAGATAATAAACCGCCCCTTTGCCTCAATAATTCCATCCATAATACTCAGAATCTGCCCCTTGGTCAAATCATTCATTGATGTCTTGTTTGCACATCCGCTTATCGCGGCAGCTGTTGATGCCAAATTGGATCCAATCCTATTTTCTGTTGTCCCACCACCGCCAACCCCATTAGAACCCTCTTTCACGATTACAATACTCGAATTTGTTGTTTCTTTGCTTGCCGCAGCCAATCTCATTTTTTCTTTTTGCTCCCTGTCATCCAACAATTCAAAAAACTTGTCAATCTCATCAATCATAAAAATGCGCTTGTTCGAAGGAATATACTTTCCATTAATGTGCGTACCATTAAAAATATTCTCAAGCTCGCACACGTCTTTGATTCCATTCAAATCAACGTCCACAATGTGTCGATTCGTATATGTGCCAATTCCTTTTACCGTCGATGTTTTGCCACATCCCGCAGGCCCTTCAAATACCAACGTCAGCTGGTAAGGAATACCGCGATCATTGTACCACTGTTCATTATGAATGAAAAAATCAATTCGTTTAATCAAAGCATCCCTCTGAGTAAAAAAACAATTTCGAATCAAATGTTTATTTGTTACCAGCGGATACTCGTCGCATTTGATTCCAGTGTTGCGTCTTAAACCTATGCAGTCGTCGTCGTCATAATGTCGTTCTTCCCCTCTGCCTACCGATTTCTTACTATTATATTTAAATATATATTTCTGTTTTGATAGCTGTTCATTGATCGAAGTTTCAAATTTTTCTTCGCACATTTTGATAAACGAGTGTATGTGCGAAATGTCGTGTTCATACGTTTTAATATAAAAACTAATCGTTGAAAAATCTAAAAAATCCGTTTTTTTCTCCTTGTTTGCAATGTTTTTATCACTGGATAACTCAATATAAATGTCTGGATACAGTTCGAATGAAACCATCTCGTCCGCCGGAATAAATGTTTTCACTACGGTATTCGTTTCCACGTCTATCACCTCGCAGTACTTTATATTATACGTATTTTCAACTTTATACACGTGCTTCTGCATGTAATCCAACACGTGAATCATTGGCGGCGGGTAATCTACATACGTTGTAACAGTTCGAAATCCGCTACTATACATGTAACCCGCGTACATGATGGATTTTTTCTTGAATTTGTTTATCAGATACGACCAATTTTTCTTTACAGATTGATTTTTTATTATTATTATTTTTTTATACACACTCTTGAAATTCGTGACAATGGCGCCTTGATACAGCATAAATATAAAAAAACCAAACAGAATTGCATCCGCCCACAAAATTCCGGTTTTTATTTGTTGTATCATAAACAACTCTGTTACCGCCGTGCGTATATCAAATGACATTTTTTTCTACCTTTTATAGTTTTTTTATATTCGTACCTTTTTATACTTGTTTATTCGTGTTCGCATACTTCATAAATATATATCGAAACCTTTAATACATTTATGGAATGTATATTTGTTATGTAATCTAATTGAATTATTATTAAAGTTACACAGTAACTAATACGTTAATAACCTTTATGTTTCTTAAAAATATTCCATTACGGCGTTGTCATATATCGTGGCCTGAAAAGCGTCCTTATATCCTTCCACATACACAGTGTCCCCATTATAAATATTATCACATCCGTATTCGCCCGTGCAACTCTTTTTCTTAAACGATATGGGTAGCTTTACCGAGTTATTCTTGTCGCTCATGGTGTAGAACTGCCACTTGTCTCGATTTTTTTGAAGTGGTCGACCCATTAGCGGCAGTATAGTTTCTTTGCCATTGATGCGCGTTAACAGTCCTACCTGACGATAATTTGTATTGATTGGCGGTCCTTGCGTTCGAATATTGATCGGCATCGTTACTACAGGTGGTGACGACGACAACGACGATGACATTGAAAACATGTTTGCTCCACCGATTCCGCCAAAATAACTATCGTTTCTTAGCGGAGGAGCATACGGATCTTCTAGAACGTCGGCATTCGCTCTCGACGACATCATAAATAATGCCGGCGCAGAATACATCGTGGTTGTTTTTGGCATTGATGTTGGCGTTGGCATTAGTGCCGTTTTCAAATAATTCGAATAAAAAAAGTAGATTCCAATCGCGCTTAATATAACAATAAAAACTATTGTCGTGTTTCTTATACAAAACATATTCGGCAAACATTTAAATGAAGATGAAGATGATTTTGATTTCATTTTTTTAAAATATACATATATTTAATATATATTTTATTTTATTCTTTTATTCATAATAAATATCATTTATTATTCATTATAAATAATATTTAAAAACTGAAAGATATAATCATTTATTGGTATTATATTTGTAGTTAAATATGTTTCAGTATCATGAAAAAGACCACAAACTTTATAAAAATTATAACCAAGATTCTAGCCGTTGTCACTGTGACACAGGATGTTACGCATGTATAAAAAGCGTGTTCAGTAAAATAAAGTCATATTTTACTTACAGAAAACGTAAAACAAAAAATAAAAATCTTAATTCCAGGTTACTTTTAGGAGATGATTATTAAATGATAGATTGTTAAAAAATTGTTTAATATTATAATTAAAAAAAATTTGTTTAATATTATAATTAAAAAATATATAAAACAAATATAACAAATAATAGTAGTGATGTATTCCGGACTTGAATGAATATAAATATACAAAATGTACATATGAAACATCGTTGTTATTACCTTTTTGTATCGTGTTTATTATCTTTACATACTTGGTATATTTATCCATATTTTGATATTAGTCATGTTACTAGTTACTTGAAAATAGATAGTAATAGTTATTTAAAATTATACCATAAAAATTGTTTTTTAGGATTATATTTACTTTGGGATGTATTTAACATGACATTGTCAAAAAATAGAAAAATATTATTCAGAAAAGATTTAATTATCCATCATGTAACTTCATTGTATGTTTTGTTTAAATATATCAATATTGTTCCATTAGAATGGAGCAAATTTACCATTGCGGAATGTATATCTTTAATGAATTATATTTGGAGAAATAATAAAAATTTATTGAAAATATATAGAACATGTTCTATTTTTTTTGTTAGAATGCCATTATCATTATGGATGTGTTTTAATTTTTATAAAAATAATATAGATTTTCCATATTTTAAAACATTATTTTTTATGATTTTTTATGATGCATATATTTTATGGAAATTATATTTTGAAAAAAAACTAAAAAATTAATTACAATTTTATATTTATTTATTTTATATAATTAATTATTATATTATTATATATATAACTAATTATCTAACAATGACGAATACAAGAAAAAGATATAATGGTAAAAAACATAAAACGCAAAGAAAATCAAGATCAGCAGTTATGGAACAAAAAAAACAAAATCGAAGGCGCAATAAAATGATTCGTAATATACGAATGGGTCGAATTTATAGAGGCGGAGATAACCAAATGGTCGGCGGCGGTGGAGGAGGATTCGTTTCGCAATTTATCGGCAAACCTTGGACTCCAGATAGTTTAGGTAGAAACTATTTTGCTCTAAGCCCTAAAGGAGTTGGACCCGGTATTATTCCTACATTTGATAACAGGCAAGCTCTCGGTAGTGCCAGGTACCCAACGGAGCTCGGTCCACAACTTGCCAAACTTGGACAAGTTGGCGGGAAAAGAAGCAGAAAAAATGTTAGAGGAGGCGGAATCATAAGTGATTTTAATAACATGATTGATAATACAACATATTCGTGGAATAACTTAAACGCTAAATTAGCAGGAGAAAATTCGCCCGCCAATCCGAATCCTTATGTTCAACCCATTTCAAAAAATATTCTATAAATTCAATTCAACATATAATTCCATAATTCCACTATAATAATAAATTATTATTTAATATATTTTATTTTATTTTATAGTATATATATTATAAAATAAAATGTCAAGCGCTTCAGAAGAATATAAAATGGAAGGGCGATTAATGCAATTAAGTCCACAAGAACAAATGAAGTATGTAGATGAAACTATAAAAAAAATGAAATATGTAGGTGATTTAACTAGAATAGAAATACTTAATTTATTACGGGAAGCTTTAAAAGATAAAGATCTTAACGAATATACTGCGGAGTCGGATCTAACATATCAAGCATTTTTAAAAGTTTATCATAATAGAAAACTAGGAGGAAGAAATAAAAATAAAAAAAAATCAAGGTCTAAATCCAGGTCTAAATCCAGGTCTAAATCCAGGTCTAAATCAAGGAAGTAACCACGATAAAAGACACCGTCATCGTAACCAGATGTTCCCGTCTCCGATTATACGTCTCCTCAAAAAGAAAATTATGAAACGTAATTCAAGATAATTCAACTACAATAATAAATATAAAAAATTTATTTAGAATAAATTAAATTAAAATGTTTGTATACACTATAATTTAATTTATTTATTTATTTATTTATTTATTTATTTATTTATTTATTTATTTTTAATATCCCGACGATACGTC
>Ga0247841_10006615_pt1 | contig 17776 bp, 20 predicted proteins | sample LaCruzMarch2015__2_FD_192410 | JGI IMG/M metagenome (GOLD analysis project Ga0247841, IMG submission 192410) | Freshwater microbial communities from meromictic Lake La Cruz, Castile-La Mancha, Spain - LaCruzMarch2015_18m | ecosystem: Environmental > Aquatic > Freshwater > Lake | place: Spain... | reverse complement strand
AGCCGAAACCACTGGAGTCTTCCAGCTGGAGTCTGACGGTATGAAGAGATACCTAAAGGAGCTTAGACCAACCGTTTTTGAAGACATTGTAGCTATGGTGGCTCTTTACCGTCCCGGTCCTATGCAATGGATCTCCGAATTTATTGACCGTAAGCACGGACGAAAAGCTGTAAGCTATGTCCATCCCAAGGCAAAGGCAGCTCTTCAAAACACCTACGGTATTATTGTCTACCAGGAACAAGTCATGCAGATGAGCAAGGACATGGCCGGTTTTACCGGTGGCCAAGCAGACACCCTTCGTAAAGCTATGGGCAAGAAGATCGCTGCACTCATGGAGAAAATGGGTAAGGAGTTCATAGTTGGTTGTGTCAAGAACGGCGTAGACAAAAGGATTGCCGAGGACCTATACCAATCTATGCAAGACTTCGCACAATATGCCTTTAACAAGTCCCATGCAGCCTGCTATGCCCTGATTGCCTACCAAACAGCCTACTTGAAAGCCCACTTTCCATCTGAATTTATGGCTGCCCTTCTTACATCCAACAAAGACGATATGGACAAACTAGCCATAGATATTGCCGAGGCCGACAAAATGAAGTCAAAAGTACTTCCTCCTTCGGTAAATGAGTCCTTTGAAGAGTTTGGCGTGGTTAAGGAAACAGGCAATATCCGCTTTGGTCTTTCCGCTGTCAAAAATGTGGGTATGGCAGTAGCCGAAGAGATTGTAGCAGAGCGAAAAAGAGGCGGGGTTTACACAGGTTTAAAAGATTTCATTACCCGCTTAGACGGCAAGGTCATTAACAAAAAGTCCCTCGAGGCTCTGGCTATGTCCGGTGCTTTGGACGACTTGGGAGAGCGTGCTGAATTGGTTTACAATATGGAGCGGATTTTAGCCTACGCTGCTAGTTTTCAGAAGAATAAGAACGCCGGGCAATGCTCGCTTTTCGGCACGTCAGACGAGATTGAGACAGCCGATATTGAGATGGAAAAGACCAAACCGGCCGACAAAAAACAACGCCTCTCTTGGGAGCGCGAACTTCTCGGTATGTATGTTTCCGAACATCCTCTCTCAGGCATTAATCATATTTTCGAGCCTCACAGAACCAAGAAAATGATAGAGATTAAATCCGATATTGAAGGTCAATATGTGCGGGTTTCCGGCATAATTACGAATCTGCAAAAGATATTGACTCGCGCCAATCAGAAAATGATCTTCGCCAAAATGGAGGATTTGCAAGCTAATATTGAGATATTGGTCTTTCCCAAGCTTCTCGATAAAGATGCCGAGATCTGGGCCAATGACAAAGTCATAGCCGTAGATGGTTTCGTCAGCTTCAAGGACGGCGTACCCAAGATACTGGCCGAGGAAGTCTGGGAACTTAGCGAGAAATCAATAATTCCCGAATTTACACCTAAAGTTCAAAAACGACGAGGTTTTGACAATTGGAAGAACAAAGGCAATAGTCAGTCATTAGTTAACAGTTATCAGTCATCAGTATCGAACAATGGCGGCTCACCAACAACCGATAACCAACAACCGATAACTATGAGGCCTCCTGAGTCCCTTATCCTGACCATTCCCAAGGATTCCGGTAAACACATTCTTTTGGATATAAAAGAGGTCTTAACGGCTCATCCGGGGGACTGCAAAGTAATACTTAAAGTTCCCGACAACGGCTCCGGCAACTACAAAGAAGTTAAAATAAAAAATACTACCGACCCTTGTACGGTAGCAATTCACAAATTGAAAGAACTCGTGGGCAAAGACGGGGTTGTCACGGAATAATCATTGTCTCATTTTGGCGATGCGTTGCTGGACTTCGTACGGATTGGGAATATCATTCACTATTATTTCCGTTCCTGCCGTAGCACCAGCGGTGCGGATTATGAGATCGCCGAACTTGAGCATACTTTTGAGTAGTCCTTTGGTCTCCGAAGAAACATCTTGAATCTTATTCAGGTCGGTTTCGGTAATTTTGCGCTTCCAAAAACCGTCCTGATGAACATAAAGTATTCTTTGATTCGTAGCAATAAGCACGCTTTGAGAATAATTATAATAGGCACGACCAAAGATGCCTATGCCTACTACGATGAAAATAAGAAGCAATACGCCGGAGATTTGGCTTTCAGGAAAAAAGATCATTATCCCAGCACCGACGGCACAAGCAAGCACTGTTTGAATGCCCGGCCAAAACAAAATAAAGGGATGGTTTTTAACAACCTCCGTTACTTTTTCGTCCTGTCGTTGACCGTTGAAAGAAAATTCATGCATAGGATTATTTTATCACGATAAAATATAAATACGAAATCCGAATATTCGAAATCCGAAACAAACCTTGCCTGCCGGCAGGCAGGTTCAAATGATTAAATACATAATTTCTTAAACTTTAGCTTCAGATTTTCTGATTATAGCGCCAAAGATTTTCATCAATTCTAACGATTCTTTGCAAAGTTTCTTTCGTTTCTCTTCGATTAGCTTATCCCCACCGCTATCTACAAGCTTTAGCCAATAATTACTTTCTTTAGCTTCTTTTCTTGAAATCTTTATTCTCATGATAAAATCTTTTTTACTAAAAGATTCATTAGCTTCTATGTAATTAGCCCCAACCGAACCCGATGATCTAACAAGTTGTTTTCCATCCTCAATATTGCCAACTGTTTTTGATATCAGTCTAACAAACTCTCTTACTTCTCTCGCAAAAATATATGTCCTGTCTTCTAAGTCAAATTGTTTGAATTTTTCTGTCATTATTTATTCTGATTTGTTTCGAGTTTCGTGCTTCGAGTTTCGAATTTTAACATTGAGCCATCTCGTTAAAGCAAAAACCAATATTATAAGTATTATCGCTGCAATAATCTTGTTCAGAGTCGTTGACCGTAGTGCCACCCAGGCGAATAAGAATGAGATGGTATAGATAGATAAAATGGCCTGGCGGGGAGAATACCCTGCCTTCAAGAATCTGTGGTGTAAGTGCGTCTTGTCCGGTGTAGTGAAGGGGTTTTCCCCTCTTCTTAGGCGTCCACCAACGACCAATAATCCATCGATAATAGGAAAACCAAGCACAAGAAAAACGGTGGCGAGTTTACCGCCGGAGATTAGAGTTAATGTGCCCAGCAAAAAGCCTAAAAACATACTGCCGGCATCACCCATAAAGATTTTTGCCGGCGGAAAATTCCAGAAAAGGAAACCAAGCGTGGCACCTGCCAGAATTATAGCTATCATGGCAGTCTGTGGTTGGGCAACTGCTACACTTATCGAGAGCAAAAATATGGTTATGGCAGCTATAACCGAAACTCCACCAGCCAAGCCGTCTACGCCGTCCACAAAGTTTATAATATTCATCATGCCTATGATCCAGATAAAGGTCAGAATGTCGCTCCAAAGAGAGAAGTGATAAGTGATGCCATGTAGAGTCAATATGGGAATATAGAGCGAGTTTAGGTTTAAAGAGCCACCAAAAGGAATGGTTAGTCTGTCTATGCCTATGCCTGCGGCGATAATGACGAGGGTGGCTAAAATTTGGAAAATCAATTTCTGCCAAGCCCGCAGGGTAAACAAATCATCCACGAGCATAGAAATGGCAATAATGGTTCCGCCGAGCCAGATGGCTACTAGGTGCCTGTCCACGCCAAACCAGTCACCGTCACCAGAAAATTGGTAGTTAGGCAATATAAATCGAAGCACAATGAAAGAAATGACTAAAAACGATAAAAAGATGGCTACTCCGCCTATGCGGGGTATAGGTTTTTTGTGAATATCGCGCTCCCTAGGCACAGAAACCAGGTTATGCTTTTTGCCATAGCTACGCAAAAAGCCGGTCAAAATAGTTGAGACCAAAAGCGCCGATAAAAATGGCAAAAAGTAGTTCATTTGCATCCGAATCACGAATATTATTTCTTTACTCGTCCCCAATCTTTGGAGTAGAAAACCGCATCCATAGCTAAATCATAGTCTAGAATTTCTTCTGGCTTAAACCAAATTTTTATTTCATTTTCTGCTTCTTCGGTAGTTCCTGAAGCATGAACAAGAGTAAATACTGCTCTTTCCTGTTTGTCTGAAAATTCATAACTTTCAAAACTATAGTCCCCACGAATAGACCCAATGTCGGCAGTTAAAGGATTTGTTGAACCGGCAGTTTTTCTACCAAGCGCAACTGCATGAGGACCTTCCCAAACCATAAGAAGCAAAGGTCTATTTGCAAAATGATCAACCAATCTTTGTCTGACTTCTTTTGCAAGATCAATGGCGCTTTTACCCGGATCTATACCTCTAGCCTTGTAGCCTTCAAGAGTTTTTGTGCCTGTTGGTATGTACCAAGCATCATCATCGGGATAATGATTGCCAATCTGTTCCTCTGTCGGAGCGATCAACTTAGCAGCAACAAGCTTTAGGCCTCTTTTTTCAAATTTAGAAATAAACTCACCAATTAAATGGCGTTGAATTGATTCGGGTTTGATAAAAATAACAGTTCTTTCTTTCTTCATAGATTTCTCCTTATATTTTGAACAGGTTTAATAACTTCTTTTCACTAATTTTAGGGCCGATTACGGCTAGGCCCATTTTTTCGTCTACCAAATATTTCTTGGCTACTCTAAGTATATCATCGGCTGTTATTTTTTGAAAAACTTTACGCAGCTCTTCGTAAGTTTGAATCTCATCAGCCAAAAGTGCTTCAGCGGCATAATGATAAGCGATTTCTTCAGAATCTTCTATACCGATTAATATTTTGCCCAAAGTAATTTCTTTTACTTTAGCCAATTCGGCTTCAGAAACGGGTTCTTCTTTTATTTTTTTGTATTCCCCTATTATAGCCTGCGCGGCTTCGTACAATTTGTCATCACCGACACCGGCTTGCGTTTCAATGTATCCGCTTTCCGTGAAATCGGCAGTGCAAGTTTTTACCGAGTAGGCCAATCCACGCTTTTCCCTGACTTCAGAAAACATTCTTGAACTCATTGAGCCTCCCAATACTGTGCTTAGAAGTTCTATAGGGAAATAGTCCGGATGATTGATTGAGACTGTTTGAAAACCGATTATCAAGTGTGTCTGCTCGGTTTTTTTGATTTCAATATAATGGCCTTTTTTATTATTTATCTTGACCGGCAATGTCTTTTTGACGGTTTCGTTTGTAAATTGAAAATACTTTTCCGCAAGCTTGGCAATTTCCTGATCTGAATATTTGCCAAAGTTTCCAGCCAGGACCACTACTGCATTTTTGGCTTGGTAATATTTTTTCTTGTAGTCAAAAAGTTTTGCAGAAGTAGTAGCAGAAACACTTTCTTTCCTGCCTATAATGTCCCTGCCTAGCGCATTGTCACCAAACATTACTGTTTCAAAATGTTCGCCTACCATCTGCATCGGCAAATCTTCGTACATATTGATCTCTTGAATTATGACACCCTTTTCTCTCTCCAGTTCAGAGTCTTCAATTTTTGAGTTCAATAAATTATCCGATAAAAAATCAAAACCGTCTTCTAAGTGTTTTGGCATAATTTTGACGTAGTAGCCTGTGTATTCTTTACCGGTAAAAGCGTTGTGCTCACCGCCGATGGATTCAATAAATTCAGCCACAGCAAAGCCAGTAGGGCGCTTAGGAGTTCCCTTGTAATGCATATGTTCAAGAACATGTGAAATGCCGGCAATATCTACTTCTTCCTGACGGCTCCCTACTTTGAACATAGCCATAACCGTTACAACTTCGGTTGCTCGTCTTGGAACCAAGATCAACCGCAATCCGTTTTTGAGAGTTTTAAGAGTGTATTCCATAGTATTTTACTTTCTTATTTAGACTACTATCGTCCTTCGACTTCGCTCAGGACATTCGACATAATATTGAATGAAATAAATGGCTATAGCCATGAGCGAAATGAAGTGAAACGAAATGTAGTCGAATGGTACCCGCGAAAGGAATCGGACCTTCGACCTCACGGACCGCAACCGTGCGCTCTATCCACTGAGCTACGCGGGCAAAAACAAAAACTGGATTTAAAATTACCGATGAATTTAATCTTAAAATCTAAGTATGCGGTTGATAGTATCGCTCAAATCCTCGCCTCTATCTTCTTCCTCAGGTAAATGTTTGGAAAGAAAAAGTCGAACTTGTTCGGGATCCTCTTCACCTAGTGGCATTGTGATAATGCCCCCAAAACGTCCTACAATCTGAAACCTGGCTTTTGGAAGATCTGAAAAACTAATCCAAAACGATTTAATTTGTTCGTAATCATAGACCTTGCTGTCAATTACAAATCCCTGAGAATAAACAGAAGAGCTAATTGTTTTTGGTTTAGTTTCAGACAAAGTAATAAACACAATAGTGGCCACTACTACCAATACCACTCCGCTCCATATTTGCATAAAGCTCAAAACAACACACAGGATAAGAGCAATCATTATCAAATAAACTAACCACTTGTTGTCTTTTTTATATCTCACAAATTCAGGTGATTGCCATGAAAAAACAGGCTTATCCACGGCAATATTTAACTTTGGCCCGACTTTCTTGACCTCTTTTTTTTCATCTGCCATAATTACCCCTCATAATTAATGTTTGGTTTGGCGAAATGCTTGCTTTATTGTAAGTAAGCGGGATTCGGTCACCGGTATCCGCCTGCTGGCGGATCCGTCGACCCCGGTTCGGCCTACCCGGCCTGTGCCTTTCGAATCCTTATTCGCCATTGAATACCGCCCAAGATGGGCGACATTCAATGGCGGAGAGGGAGGGATTCGAACCCTCGATACGATGATTAAATCGTATACCGGTTTAGCAAACCAGCGCACTAGGCCAACTATGCGACCTCTCCGTGTTTTTTTATAATCTCAAGTTTTTCTTTTCGTCCTTTTGAGTGCTTAAGATACCACTCTCTTTTATAGGCATCTGACTTACTATCAAACCCTTCAAAATATATCATTTTCCAGGGACCAAAAGGCCTTGTCGATTTTGTGTCTCCAGCATTATGTTCTAGCAATCTTCGTTTAACATCAATAGTATAGCCGATATAATATCGCTTAGATTGAAGACTACTTAATACATACACAAAATGTTTCATTTATGCTACAGACAAAATATTCCCTATTCAAGTCAAAATGTATCACAGAAAGAGGCTTATTGCAATTTAGATATAAATCGGTAATAATCATTTTGATGCGATCATTAATAGGGAGTGAATATGAAAAAAGGCAGTACTATTTCAACAGTCATAATTATTATTGTCATTGTTGCGCTTGGAGTTGGTGCAGGGGTTTATTTTGCTAAGAAAAAAACCGGTAATAGTAACTCAAATAATTCAAATACGGCCAATCAGAACACAAATGGACAGGTAAGTGGTGCAACTTCTGACGATAGAGAAGTTGTTTCAACTCCAGACGCTCAAATAATTCTTTTTTATGGATCAACCTGTCCCCATTGCAAAAAAGTAAACGAATACATTGTGGCCAACGATCTTGATAAGGTTGTTAAACTTCAACATCTAGAAGTCTACAACAATAAAGCAAACTTGGAACTAATGAAGCAAAAACTTGATCAATGCAAAAACTTATCCGAAGACGACAAAGGCGGAGTTCCTTTCATGTACACTCCTGAAACTTGCTTAGTTGGCGACCAGCCCATTATTGACTATCTAAAAGCAAAGGCTAGCTAATGTGTTCAGTTTGTACTATTGGGGTTGTAGCTGGACTAGGTCTTTCCCGTTGGATAGGAGTAGATGACACGCTTTCTGGAATTTGGATTGGGGGCCTCTTGGCTTCTTTGAGTGGCTGGACTGTTATTTGGCTTCTCAAAAAGAAAATTAATTTTAAGGGCATGGCAATCCTTACAACACTGGCTTACTACGGCCTTGTTATTATCCCTTTGTATAATAGAGAAATTATTGGTCACCCGCTGAACAAACTTTGGGGAATTGATAAATTGATTCTTGGAGTCGCCTTCGGTACACTCTTTTTTGTTCTAGCTGTTATTGCTTACAAAGTTATGAAAAGGAAAAATGGCGGCCATGCTCATTTTAAGTTCGAAAAAGTAGTTATTCCAATAACAACTCTCCTTATCTTATCAGCAGTTTTTTATTTTATTACAAAATAATTCATGCCAAAAAATATCAAGGATTACAAACAATTAGTTTCTAAAGTTGATGACGCAAAAAAGTCTAATCCTCTTGACTTGTCTGCTGACCAAGACCTCTCTATTGCAATTATGAATCTTGTCAGTATTGAAGAACATTTTGTATTCACACAACAAAAAACCGGCAACGATAAGTATCTTGATCTTCTCAAAGAAGTCCGAGAAATGCGCAAGGAACTTCTTAAAAAAATGGTCAAAGAACCTGAAGGTGAAGTTTGGTGCATTTCAAAACATTTGCTGGCTGCCTCAATGAGACTTATGGAAGTTGGCACCAAAATGCTGGGTCAGGGAAAGAAAAAAGAGGCTAAGGATTTATTTGAAAAATCCTTCGAGCTTTACTCTCTATTCTGGGGAGTTAATATGAAACTGGTTGATACTAAAAATATAAACAATATTGACAGTAAGGCGTTAGATAACAAAGATACCGAGAAAAAAGGTTTTATGGGTAAACTCTCCGGATTAGTTAAAAAAGCGGTCGACTGCTGCATCGAGTGACCCGCCGGGCAGAGCTCTCTGGGCGGCGCCCAAATCAGGAATGGACAGCGAACAAAACAGACGGCGAAAGCTATTGGATATTAAAAATAGACCTTGATGGTCTATTTTTTTACTACCCAACTAACCTGCCAACCTACTACTCAACTATTTGTTCCCTGGTGTTTGAGAATCTATGGTAAATTGAGTTGCATTTTGTGCTGATGGTGATTGGGCATTTGTATTGCTTGTGTTTTGATTAACACCGCTGCTCTCAATTTTTCCTCTAAGTTCATTGATTTGATTGTAAATAGTGCTCATTATTTGAGTTTCGATGTCTTCTAAAAGCTCCATTTTGGCTTCAGCCCCAGTATGACGGTAGTCATAATGGGTAAACTGCTCAGCCAAATTACTTTTTATATTTCTTTCATTTGCCAGCTTATCAATAAATGAAGCTTGTTCGTTTATTTTATCTTTTAAAACCTGTGCTACATCAATTCCGGCCAGCTCAAATTGAGATAAATCAATAGTTGGTGACCCGGCCCCCTTAGTGTCACTGACAAGATCGGCTAAAAGTCGAATTGCATTCCTAGTTTGATCAAAAGCCTTCGTCAAAGCTTCTCGATCATCTTTCAACTTATCCGTAAGGCCTTTCAGGTCTTTATCAAGTGAAAAAATATCAACTTTTATCTGTCCAGGTGTTGTACCTGTAGGCTGATTGAGAGAAGGGTTTTGATTGCTTTGTTGATTGTCCATATGGACTCCATTTTAGATTTAATATTGCTTGGCTTAATTCTGATATATTATGCAATCAATGTCAACAAGGCCCGAAGTTGAATTAATAGACCATAAATGATAATATTAGCTATATGGAAGCGTCGCATAGTGGTTTAGTGCAGCGGTCTTGAAAACCGCCAGGGCTGCGAGGTCCTCAGAGGTTCGAATCCTCTCGCTTCCGCCAAAATATCTGATGATAAATAAGATTCGAAAGCCGGAGCCGGGTAGGCGAGGCGGGGTCGACGGATTTTTCAGCAGAAAAATATCGGTGACCGAATCCTCTCGCTTCCGCCAAAATAAATAATCCAGCCCGTCTGGATTTTTTTAATCTCTAAACCCGTCTTGCCACTACGACACCCCAGATTTTTTTGGCACCAGCATCTTTTAAAACTTTTGCGCATTCATTTAGCGTTGTAAGAGTGGTAGCTACATCGTCAACCAATAAAATGTTTTTACCCTTTACAAGAGTTTTATCGATACAAGAAAATGCGCCTTCCAAATTCTTTTGACGAAGTTCCCGACTCAGATTGACCTGAGTCTCGGTATCTTTTATCCGAGAAAGAGCACAACCACCATGAAGATGTAACTTTTTGGACAAAATTCTGACTATCAATTCTGATTGGTTGAAGCCTCGTACGGCTTCTCTGTTTTTGTGCAAAGGCACCGGTACAGCCACAAACTCACCTTTGGGCATATTCTTTTGTAAAGTCTGATAAATTATTTCTGAAAGTGAACTGGCTAGTTCGGTAAAGCCGGAATATTTAAGATGATGAATCATTTCTTTCGTCGGCCCTGAGTCGTACCGTGCAGCCACAATCAAACCTGATAAGACCAATTCATGTTTGGCTTTACAAGAAGAGCAAAACTGGCCCGATTTGCTTATTTTTCCGCAAAAGGCACAGGTCATTGTGACTATCTTTTCGATTTTGCCTGCACAATCATAACAAACAAAACTACCCTCTTTTCCACAATCAACACAGCGCCTTGGAAAGACTAGGTCAAGAAAGCCCTTTTCCCAAAATAGCTTGCTTTTGCCAAATAAAATTGATAAATGTTTCACCGCTTTAGTATACCAAATTTAAAATTTAAAATTTAAAATCAATTTCAAATGACAAATTAATAAATAATACCTTAATTGAAAATTGCCCGGAGGGTCACCAGAAGGGTGAAAAATTGAAAATTGAAAATTATCTTAAATGAACTATTTAAGATTTATTGACTATTATTGATCTATTGCAATATAATGAATGTAAATGGGTAGTGCCTTTATTTTGAGGTTAACCCTATGAAATAACCGCTTTGCGGTTCCAGCTCTGCTGGATTTCACAGGGTAATCCCTGTTAAATAATGCCTTCAGCATTGCGACGAAGTCGCATTTAACAGGGTAAAGGAGGGGAAAATGGTGGATAATTCAAATAATGAAGAGTGGATGGGCGACGAAACTGAGGGGCAACTCTCTATTGATGTCTACCAAGATGCTCATAGCATTTATTTAGTGGCTCCGATTGCCGGTGTCAAACCTTCTGATGTGGACATCTCTATTACCGATGAAGTAATTACCATCCGCGGAGAAAGAAAACCAGGTCACGACTTTCCTGAAGAAAGCCACTTTACTCAAGAGTGCTATTGGGGACCATTCTCAAGATCCTATGTTCTACCTATTGCAGTAAACTCTGATGATTCTAGGGCAACCCTTAAAGATGGACTACTTAAAATTCAAATTCCAAAAGATTCAAAAGTAACGACCAAAATAATAAAAATCAACGAAAACATAAGCAAGTCACGATAATTATGAAAAAGATTAGAAAAGCAGTTGTGCTGGCCGCCGGGTTTGGGACCAGGTTTTTGCCCGCTTCCAAAGCAGTACCTAAAGAAATGCTGCCAATAGTGGACAAGCCTGTAATTCAATATGTGGTTGAGGAATTAGTAGGAGCAGGAATTGAACAAATAATTCTTGTCACCAATTGCTATAAGAAAGCCATTGAAGACCATTTTGATCACAGTTTTGAACTTGAAAACAAACTAAAACTTGGTGGAAAAACTGAGCAACTTGAACAGGTAAAAAAAATCTCCGAGATGGCGGAGTTTGTTTACGTTAGGCAAAAGGAAATGAATGGAACTGGCGGAGCAATGCTTACCGCCAAGAATATTGTTGGTGACGAACCATTTGTGCTTTTATTCGGTGACGATTTTATGGTTGCTACGCCCTCCAGGACAAAGCAACTAATTGAAGCCCACGATGAGTTTGGGTCCATTATATTGGGCGGCATAAATGATAAAAATCCGGAAGACGCAACAAAATATGCATTTGCCAAAGGAGAAGAAGTCGGTAACAATACGGTTAAAATTGAAACTTTAATAGAAAAACCAGGCGTGGAAAATAAGCCGTCAGATTTGGCCATTGTTTCAGGATTCGTCTTTCCACCGGAAATATTTGAAGCATTGGAAAATTGCCATATAGAAAACGGCATGGAGCTGGGCTATACAGACGGCGTCAACGAGTTACGAAAAAGAGGAGTAGATGCTTACGCTTTAGAGATTCAAAATACCCGTTATTACGACTGTGGAAACGTAACTGAATATCTAAAGACGAATGTTGAAATTGCCCTAGCAAGAGACGATATCAAAGATGAATTCGGAAAATATATAAAAGAAGTGGCAAAAAAATTAACCTAATTATTCTAAGTACCCTAATTAACCTAAAGAATGACCCAAGAACCAAATCCCAATGATAAGAAATATGATTTGGAGGAGCGAACAGCCGTCTTTGGCGAAAATATAATTAGATTACTGCGAAAAGTAAAACAAGATGCGATCACAGTACCAATAATTAATCAACTGACTAAGTGTGGCACAAGTGTAGGAGCAAATTATTGCGAAGCGGATGATGCAGAAAGTGGTCAAGATTTCAGACACAAAGTAGGTATTTGCAAGAAAGAGTCCAGAGAGTGTAAACATTTTCTGCGAATGTTAGCTGTTTCATGCCCTGAATCAAAAGATGAAACACGACGATTATGGCGAGAAGCAAAAGAACTTAATCTGATATTTAACACAATATACAGATCGATTAAAAAGAAATAACTATTGGGACTTATGACGTTGGGATTTCTTTAAAATAATTAGAGCAATTAGGTCAATTAGAATAATTTATGTGTTTTTAGGAGGAAAATGAAACTTTACAAAAAAATATTGAAAGTCGTAAGTTATGTTCTCATTGCTGGCATTTTTTCAATAGCTCTCTCAGGTTGCGGTACCAAAACTACAGTTGATCCAAACGCCAACAAGATTGTAGTCTGGAGTTTTGAGAGTGAAGATTCCTGGAAATCTGTCATCAAGTCTTTTCAGACAAAAAACAAAGGATATACTGTCGTTTATGAAAAACAAGTCTTCGATGCCTCCTATGAAAACCGGGTTTTGAATTCCGTTCTTTCAACTGGTACTCCAGATGTTTGGTCAATGCCGAACGATTGGGTATACAGACATAAGGATAAACTATATCCTATGCCTGACACTTTAACCAAAACTATTAATATAGATACTCTTTTTGTCCCATCCATAAAAGAATCTGTATATTTTGACAATAAGACGTATGCTCTTTCGCCTTCGGCTGAACCATTAATGATCTATTATAATCCAAAATTATTCTCATTGACTCAGCAAGAAATTGTTGCCAATATAAAAGATCAGAACGAAAAAAAGAGAATAGAAACTTTATTTCAGGATGTTCCCACAGTTTGGACTGATTTTGTAGAAATTTCTAAGCATCTGACCAAAAAGAACGGCAATACTATCACACAATCTGGTGTAGCTATAGGCACTAGTGCAATTTCAAATTCAACAGACATTCTATCTCTTCTTATGCTCCAGAATGAAACTGACATTATTTCTTCTGATTACAAGTTGGCAACATTAAATTTACCAAAAGGTACTTCTACAGGAGCCAATGATATCCCAGGCAAAAGAGCATTAGAGTTTTACACCTCATTTGCCAACCCTTCTTCTCCGAATTATTCATGGAATGATTCACTCGGTAACGAGATAGATGCTTTTGGGACAGAAAAGACAGCTATGATATTTGGTTATCCGAGTTTACAAAATTCACTTTTACAAAAATACCCCAAACTTCAATACCGCAAAGCCTTTGTTCCACAAGTACAAGTTGATTCGGATAAAATTAAAGATTTTGCCAGATTTAATGTTTTTAGTGTCAGCAAGCTTTCTCGTAATCCAGCGATTTCTTGGAATTTAATTTCTAATCTTGTCGGTGACTATTCGGACGATTATAACTCTGTTAACAAGCTTTACACCTCAAAAAAAGCAACGAGCTATGATATTACAGTAACCAATAGAGCTTCTGGCAACCCTGAGAAGCTTGCTCTAGCAACCGCTGACTCCCTAGTTAAGGGCAGATATCCCGTAGAGTTTGATAATTACATGAAAAACGCCATTAATGCGGTAAATGCTGGCACACAAAACCCTCAATCAGCACTTGATTTAATATCTAACCAAATTACTGAGATGCTTAGAAAAGAATCTTGGTAAACAAACACTCCAGGAACGGACGGCGGATAAAACAGACGGCGAAAACTATAATTATGAAAAAGATATTTAATACAATTTTATTTTCTGCTTTTTACTTTTTACTTTCTACTGAGCTGGCTTTTGCTGCAGCAAATGTAGGAGTAAGTATTCCCGGCACTACCAGAACTTCTTTTACTTTCAACTCCTATATTTCAGCTATTTTGAAATATTCAATACGTCTCGGGTTTGCCCTTGCTGTTTTAATGCTCATATATGCCGGCATCAAGTATTTAACTTCTCAGGGCAACCAAACCGCCATAAACGACGCTAAAGAAATTATGCTTGGTGCCATAATTGGCTTTGTAATGCTTCTTATTGTTGAAGCAATTTTATTATTCCTTGGTGTTAAATAAAAGTAAAAAGGATTCAGCCTGCCTGTCGGCAGGCAGGGATACACTAATATACGAATCAGACGAATGGCTTCTCTTCTTTATAAGGAGAGGTTGGATGAGGTTAAATTCTATCAATCCGTATATTCGTGAATTCGTTATCCCTTTGTTTATTAAACTTATGAAACACTATCGTATTGTAAAAAAATCAACACACTTTTTAATTGCAATTTCAGCTTTTGCAATAATTTTCAATATCACTATTTTTACAGCCATGACTTTTGGATTAATGTCGGTCAGCAAGCCAGTACAAACTATTGCCTCAGAAACTTGCAGCAGTGGAACAAACGTCAAAATCGAATTAACCGACACGACTGTTACAAACAAGCAAATCAATCAAGATTTTGGAGTTATGATATTCAGTAATGAAGTCGCCCCATCAACAGGGAGACATTACCAATATCAATTCTTCGTCAAAGATGTAGCGACAGGCTATGTAGCAGACAAAACAGATGTTATGGGGTCCTATTTAGGCGCTGCTATGAGTGAAGATTTTGCTGATCTTCAGATAACTGAAATCGGGGGAAAAGAAGTTTATGCTCTATATTCTCAGGGCTTAACTCCTGAATCTACCGCGACAGACCCTCATTGTCTCGACTGGTTAAAAACTAATGTTATTACTATCACAGGAGTAAATCGTGCTACTGATTCTCCCAACATAACCATTACAGTGCCGGAAAAAGTTGATCAAGGTGCTAGTACAACAATAAAAAGCACTATTACAGGCGCTACAGCTAAGCTTTACGACATATTGATAAGTAAAGGAGGGGATTGCCCAAATACTCCCATGACCGATGCTCATTGTTGGAACAAGTTTGGTGGAAAAGCCGTACCTTCAAGTCCTTATGAATTCGATACTGTTTGGCCCACAACAATACCGGGTACTGACATAGGTCGTCACGGGATAGGCATAATAGTTTGGCCTGCAACAGGAGGTGACAGAAATAGCCCTTCCGACTCGAAAACGGTATATATGACTATTTGCGAACCGGGTACTAGCGGTACTACTTGTGTAAGTGCTAGTGGACCAACGGACCCAGGTGCAGGTGGTCCAGAAGAGAATATTGAAACCCCGGATAAAATTGAAAAATTCTCATCCTTTGCTACAGATTTTTTCTTGCCAATCAAAAAGATAACCGGAGCCGGTGATATAACCATCGTAATACTATATGTCATGGGATATTTAATTGGCGCGTTTGCCTTCTTGGGTATAATTGTAAGTGGAATTCAATACATTTCATCCGGAGGAGACTCCTCCAAATCAGAAAAAGCCAAGAAAAACCTCATCTACTGCGTAATAGGTATTACAATAGCCATCTTGGCCTTCTCAATTCAGGCTATTGTGGCCACTTTTTGGAAGTAACCAAGCTAAGCAGTAGTTATCAAGTAGAAAGTTATAAAGTAATTAATATGAAAAATACATTACTTAAGTTACTATTTGTTTTATTTTTTACCTCTATTGGTTTTGCCTTTTTTTTAGTTCCAACACCAAAAACACAAGCTGGTCCTGAAACGTGTCCATATGTTGATCAAAGTAACCCAATTGAAGTTACAGCTTCAGCACCAGGCGGCAGAACAGACGGTGCAATCCCAAAAGTTATGCCAGGAGAGACACTTCAAGTAAAAATAAACAATAAATGTGATACTAACATAATATCAAATATTTACGTTCATCCTGCCAGTCTTACAGATCTATCCGGATCAGTTCTTAATGGTTATTTAAAAGGAGGAGCTGACAGCGACTACTGGATTATAGGAAAAACGGAAGACACAATAGATGTCCACATTGACGGAACCGGTGGAGCAGGAGTCTATAAGGTCCGCGTCGTAAGCTACGAAAGAGGTGTTGGTGGCACCAGAGAAAATATAATTGGAACAGTGCTAAAAGATATTAGAATCTCTTCTGAAGGAATAAATATTAACGGACCTGACTCAGTTAAAAAGGGTGATCCTGTTGCCTCTTCCACCTATGAAATTCGATTATATGGTCATCCCGGGGAGAAATTTTCCCTTTATGTAGATGATCCCAGTGCAGGCCTAAAGTTTAAAGATTTAAATGTAGGAGGAGATCCATATCCATACTCATGGGCTTGGGACACCTCAGGAACCTCTCCTGGTCACCACACTATTTATGTAACCGTAACAACATTAACTGGGAAAATATTAAGTGAATCAAAAGGTGTGGACATTACTGATCCATCTGCTCCCGGTGGTGGTGGCGGAGCTGCAGCAACATTTGATATTAAAACAAGATTAAATAGTTTTAATATCAAAAATCTTTTAAACAGTTGCAAATCAAGACCAGATTTAGATGGCATACTGTGCATAGTGGACAAATTAATTCTTTGGCTACTTGACATAGGGGCAGTCCTATCCATTATAATGATATTGTACGCATCAATAATTTATTTAACATCTTATGGGGATGAGAGTAAGGCCGAATTGGCTAAAAAAACTCTTATCTGGTCGGTCATAGGAGTTATTGTAATCGGTGTGGCCTGGTCTGTTATGAAAATTATAGAAGGTTTTTTTAACGCCTAGCTCACTAAATGAATTTGGAGGAAAAATGATTAGTTTAATCGAAAAGATTTATGCTTACGACCACCCCGTGACCGTTACAGCAACTTCTACTACCACTACTGTTCCGCAGCTTATGGAAAAGGTAGTCGGTTGGGTATCTATAATTGTGGGAGCACTTGCTTTTATTTACCTGATTTATTCCGGTATTATGTATATTACTGCCGCCGGCAATCCTGATCAGGCCAAAAAAGGACAACAAGGCATAATTAATGCTATTATTGGTATCGTAATTTGTGTTTTTGCATACAGTATAGTTAAAATTATTGCTGGAACATTTACAGTGTAATTTAAAATTGTTCTTATTTAATAAAAAAAGATCACCTAGGTGATCTTTTTTTTAATATAGTAGTATCTATTAGTTTAAATAGATGTTAGCTTCTCGTTACGCGCCAAACCTCTTCAATTGTGGTAATTCCCTGAAGAGCTTTCATTAAACCGTCTTCTTCCATTGTAATCATGCCCTGGGCGGCAGCGGCTTTATTAAACTCCGGTATGGTCCCTTTCTTAGCAATTAATGTTTCCACGGTTTCGTCAGGTACCAACGTTTCAATAATTAATTGTCTCCCCCTAAAACCTGAATGGTTACACTCTGTACATCCTTTTCCATGAATTAAAGTTGGATTGTCTGAGTCAACTATTTGTTGCATGGCTGGATTCAATCTAGCTCTTATTGGAACTAAGGCCAACTTTACTTCTTGCCATATCTCAGGTCTAGGATTGTAATTTTCTCGGCAGTGTTCGCAGACTTTACGTACTAGCCTCTGTGCCATAATCAAATTGATAGAGCCTGACAAAAGGAAAGGCTTAACTCCAATTTCAAGAAGTCTAGCGAAAACAGCTGGTGCCGAATTGGCATGAATGGTA
>Ga0247841_10006613_pt1 | contig 17780 bp, 15 predicted proteins | sample LaCruzMarch2015__2_FD_192410 | JGI IMG/M metagenome (GOLD analysis project Ga0247841, IMG submission 192410) | Freshwater microbial communities from meromictic Lake La Cruz, Castile-La Mancha, Spain - LaCruzMarch2015_18m | ecosystem: Environmental > Aquatic > Freshwater > Lake | place: Spain... | reverse complement strand
GCCCCTTGTCGTGACCGCCCAGGCGGCTGGACTGGCCGCCGGCCAGGATGACCCCGGTGATGGCGGCGCGGGTGGGGGAGGGTGTCTGCATCCTGGAGTCCGGCGCTCAAGCGGTAAAGTGGGCGATGATGGTACGGGGCGCATACTAAGGAGACAACAACAAGCTAAACACAATCGTTGTCGTTGTCGTTGTCGTTGTCGTTGTCGTTGTCGTAAGTCGGAGAAGCGCTGCAAATTGGCTTGCGAGAGAATCCTGGGCGCTACGATAACCTCGATTACGACAACGACAACGACAACGACAACGGTGCTAAGAGCATTCCCTAATGGATTTGTTTCACTTATAAATGAACCGTTCCATAGCACCGAAACCCGCGCCGCCGCCCACATTGCGCGCTCCGCCCGGGCATGGGAGCATTACCGCAGTCACCTTCATCGTCGACGCACGGGCGGCCCGCCCGAGGTCACCATGACCCGTCCACTCAAGCCCCTGGACCCCGCCGTCGCGGGCGCCGCGGTGCCGGCCGATCCCAACCGCCGCGCCGCCGTGCTGCTCGCCTGGCTGCGCCGCGGGGTGCCGCCGCTGCTGGTGGTCGTGACCGCCCTGGTCGCCTGGTACGAGGTCAAGGGGTTCGACTTTCACACGCTGCGAGCCGCCTTGCGCCGCATCCCCTGGGTCGCGCTCCTGGGGCTCCAGGCCCTGGCCCTGGCCGCGGTCTTCGAGATGGTCCTCTACGACTGGTGGGTGGCCCGCCGGCTCAAGGTCAACCTGACCTGGGACCGCCTGGTCCGCTACAGTTGGGTCGCCAATACCACCAACAACCTGATCGGGTTCTCGGGGCTCGCGGGTTCGGGCATCCGCATCCTGCTGCTCACCCGCGACGGGGTGGCGACCCGGGTCGCCTCGCTCTACTCCGGGGTGATCATGTTGGCGGTGCCGGTCGGGCTCTCGGTGCTGGTGCTGGCGGCGCTGGCCATGGGCCGCACCAACCTGGTACCGGGGGTCCTGCCGCGCTGGGCGGTACTGAGCGTCCTGCTCGCCTATGCCGCCTATCTGCCGGTGTTCCTGACGCTGGCGGCGAACCGGGCGGTCCTGCACCGGGTGCTGAGCGGGACCGCCCGCCTCGGTCTGGGCGGGGGGCTCACGCTGGTGGCGATCTCGGTGCTGGACTGGCTCCTGGCGATGTTGGTCGCCTGGTGTTGCCTGCTCGCCTGCGGTGCCCACCTGAACCCGGGCGCCTTCCTGGCCGCCTTCACCTTCGCGGCGACCCTGGGGGTGCTGAGCCTGGTCCCGGGGGGAATCGGGGTCTTCGATGCCGCCCTGCTGGTGATGCTCACCCGCCTGCGGGTGTCCCCCGCGACCGCGGCGGCCGGGCTCCTGGTGTTCCGCCTGGTCTATTATCTGGTGCCCTGGCTGATCGGGCTCACCCTCGGCACCGGGCTGCTGGCCCGCCCCGCGGCACCGGCCGTCAGCCGGCTCGCCCGCCTGTGGCAGAACAATCCGCTGCTCGGCCTGCTGCGCCTGGTCCTGAATTTCATCGCCTCCCTGGGGGTGCGCCTGCTGGGCCTGCTGATCTTCGCCACCGGGCTGATGCTGCTGGCCTCCGCCGCCCTGCCGTCCCTGGAGGATCGGGTCGAGCGGCTGCTCCTGGTGCTGCCCCTGCCGGCGCTGGAGCTGTCCCACTTCCTCTCGGTGGGGGTGGGGGTGCTGCTGATCGCCCTGTCCCGGGGGATCGACCAGCAGGTGCGCAGCGTCTATCTGGTGGCCATGCCGCTGCTGGTGGTCGGGGCACTCCTGAGTCTGCTCAAGGGCGCGGCCCCGGGTCAGGGCCTGTTCCTGCTCGCGGTGGCGGGGCTCTTGTGGCTGCGCCGGGACGCCTTCTACCGCCTCTCCTACCCCTTTCTGAGTCGGCGCAATCTGCTCTGGCTCCTGGCCCTGGTGGTCAGCGTCGCGACCTTTGTCCTGCTCGGTCCCTGGGTGGATGGGGAGGATTTCACCTGGCGCGAGCTCTGGTTCCAGTCGCAACCGCACCTGCAGGCGGCGCGTTACCTGCGCTCCCTGCCGCTCGCGATCGTGGCCCTGGCGGGGTGGCTCGCCTGGGGTCTCTTCCGGATGCCGCGGCCCGTATTCCCCGTGACCGACGACGCCGCCCTGGCCCAGGCGCGGGTCTGGCTGGGTGAGCACGGCAGCGGCACCTTCGCCCATCTGCTGTTCATGGGCGACAAGCACCTGCTGTACGCGGCGCAGGGCCGCTGTCTGATCCAATACCAGCGCGTCCGCGGCCGTCTGGTCGCCCTGGGGGACCCGCTCGGGGACGCGGCGGCCTATGGCCCGGCGGTCCTGGAGTTTCGTGACCTGGCCGACCGCCATGACCTGGACCCGGTGTTCTACGAGGTCGCCCATGAGCACCTGCACCTCTACCACGACGCCGGCTTTGCCCTGTTCAAGGCCGGGGAGATGGGGCTGGTCGCGGCGGCCGACTTCACGCTCACCGGCCGCCGCAACCAGACCCTCAGGACCGGGGTCAACCGTGCCATCCGCGACGGTCTGAGTGCGGAGCGCCTGGAACCACCCTGGGACGATGTCACCTGGGCGGCGCTCAAGGCCGTCTCCGACGCCTGGCTGCAGGAGCGGGGCGGGGGCGAAAAGGGCTTCTCGCTCGGCGCCTTCGACCAGGGCTACCTGGCCCGGGCACCCCTCTATGTGGTCCGCCAGGGCAGCCGCATCATCGCCTTCGCGAGCCTGACCCCGTCCTATCGCGACCGGTTGGAACTGGGCGTGGACCTGATGCGGCACCTGCCCGACGCGCCCCCGGGGACCATGGACTTCCTCTTCACGCGCATGATCGAAGGCGCGCGGGAGGAGGGCTACACCTGGTTCAACCTGGGGATGGCCCCCTTAAGCGGCGTGGGCAAGAGCCGCTATGCCCGCCCGGACGAGCGCATTGCCCGGCTGGCCTATGACTCCGGCACCCGTCTCTACAACTACAAGGGCCTGCGCAGCTTCAAGGAGAAGTTCCATCCGGTCTGGCAGAGCCGCTATATTGCCTATCCGCTGTATCGGCCGCTGCCGACCTTGCTGGTGGATATCGCCGCGCTGGTGGCCGGTGGGTATCGGCAGATCCTCATCAAGTCCTAGCCCGCATCGCTCGGCGCACCCACGGGAGAACGGCGCGTTGGTGGCGGGCGGGGCGACCCCGCGACATGGTCCTGCTGCGATGCGGGCTTTGAAAGGGGGAAAGTTTCCAGCGACAGGCCATGGGCGGGATATCAGCCGCCCTGGAAAATGAAAGTGCCTGTGGGAGCGGCTCGACTCTTGCCGCAGGCGCGGGCGGTGCCGACTCCCGCAGCCCCGATCACATCACGACAAGACCCGTAAGAGGGTACAACTGCTATGTTATCCGTCAGCCGCCTGTTCGCCGCCTGCAATCTCATGGGCATGCTGCTTGCCCCCGCGGTACTCGGCGGGGTTGTGGATGAGACCGTCGCCAGCCCCTACGGCAGCGTCCACCTGGTCCGCCCGCAGGGCGCGCCCAAGGGGCTGGTCCTATATCTCCCCGGGGCGGGGGGCTGGGGTCCGCAGGCCGCGGCCACCGCGCTGGAGGCCGCCGCGCAGGGGCACCTGGTCGCCGGGCTCGCCTGGTCCGACCAGGCACCGACGGCGGGACCGCCGGCCCAGTGCCGGGACCTGGGGGCGGACCTGGACGGCCTGGCCCACTGGGTGGGTGGGCGCGAGACCCTGCCCAAGGACGCGCTGCCCACCCTGCTGGGGGAGTCCGAAGGCGCCGCCCTGGTCTATGTCGCCCTCCTGCAATCGCCCGCACACCGCTTTCACGCCGCACTCACCCGGGGCTTCTGCCCGCGCTGGCCGCTGGCGCTGCCGGCCTGTCGGCGCGAGGTACTCACCGACGCCCTGGTCCAGGGCGACAAGCTCCTGCCCGCGGCCGGGGTGTCCGCCGCCTGGTTCCTGTTCGACGGCGCGGCCGATGCCGCCTGTCCCGCTGCCGCCGGGTTCACCAATCAGGTCGCCAATGCCCGCGCGGCCGGCGGTGCGCCCCCCGGCGCCAATCCAGCCCCACCGCCTGCCGGGGCCGACGGCGGGGCATTGAGCCCGCTCGCCTCGCTCCTGCAGTGGCTGGACCCGGGCATCCCCGACCAGATCGCCCCGATCGCGGCCGACAAGGAGATCGCCGGCCTGCCCCTGATCGAGGTCCGGGCCCCCAACGAAGACCCCAAGACCTTCGCCGTCATGCTCTCCGGCGACGGCGGCTGGGCCGCACTGGACCGCGGCGTGACCGCGCAACTGGCCGCCAAAGGGATCAGCACCGTCGGTTGGGACTCACTGAGCTATTTCTGGAAAGCCCGCACCCCGGCCGCGGCGGCCGAAGACCTGGGCCAGGTCATTCGCCACTACCTGGACGCCTGGCACAAGGAGCGCGTGATCCTGATCGGCTACTCCTTCGGCGCCGATGCGCTGCCCTTCATGGCCGACGGCCTGCCCGCGGATCTCCGCCCGCGGGTGGCGCTGCTCGCCTTCCTGGGCCTGGGCCGCACCGCCATGTTCGAGTTCCACCTGACCGACTGGCTCAACACCGGACGCGGCCCGGAGGCCCTGCCGGTCCTGCCGCAGTTGCAGGCCCTGGCCTGGACCCGCGGCCTCTGCGTCTACGGCGAGGACGAGGAGGAGAGCCTGTGCCCCGACCTGACCGGGCTCGGCATCAGGGTCCACAAGGTGTCCGGCGACCACCACTTCGACGGCGACTACCCGGGCGTGGCGGACCTGGTGCTGGAGGCGGCGCGCCCTTAGCCGCGCGGGGCCCGGCAGACGCGCAGTCATTGCAGCGTACTGCACAGCGCTATACATTCAGCGCTCCCCACCCTCAGCACGGCGACATCTTACATGGCAAACGCGTCTACCAGCCTCATGGTCCGTCTCGACCCCGACAGCAAGACCTTCGTCGCGCGGGCGGCGCAACTGCGCCACGTCAGCGTAAGCGATTATGTACGCTCGGTCGTGGTCGCCCAGGCGCGCCGCGAGATCCAGGCCGCGGAGCAGCAGATCATTGCGTTGACCCCGGCCGAACAGCAGGCGTTCCGGCAAGCGCTGCAAGAACCGATCGTCCTCACCGTGGCGCAGCGAGCACTCGGCGCACTGATGCGCCGCGAATGAGCGCCATCCGCTTCGCTCCCGGCTACCGCATCGAGCCACTGCGGCAGGATCACCCGCGGTTGGCGTTCCCCAGCGGCCAGGTGCGGGTCGATGATTGGCTGGCGAACAAGTCGTTGCAGAACCTGGACAAGCACCTTTCGGCAGCCGCATCGACGACAAGGCCCTGGCGTTTTACCGGCGTTGGGATTTCCGCCCGCTACCCGGCCACAACTACCGAATCCTTCTGAATTAGATCCAAGCCATGGCGACGGGTCTGGAGTGTTTGAATTTCCTATCCTCTATCCGTTACCCCTCCCGCCAGCGGCGGCGCGCCGATATCAGGCTGCGGATCAGCCCGAGAATCCATACGGTGCAGGCCACGATAGTAGCGAGGGTGGAAGCGACTGGGGGAGCGAGCGGATGTCCGCGCGTGGCCTCGTAAACCACGTTCGCGGCGAAAAAGCCAAGTGCGAACGTTACGGCCAGGCTAACGACCAAGATTACGACTGCACGGACGCGATGCGGTGCGGGCACACTTCTCGTGCCGGTTGAATGGATCGGCAGATAGCGGTAGGGATCGTCCTGGCTCCAAGATCCATCGTCGCTTCGGAACCACTGGCCCGTGCGCGAATGCACCATCCACCACACGCCCGATCCGTCCTGCACCATCAAGTTACGCAGCCGAACCTTGAGATCCACTTCGCTCAGGCGCCGCTTCTCAAACTCGGACCGCAGCCATGCAGCGTCGCCCTCGACGCGTCGGAACCTGTTTCTTAGCTCGGCTTCTTCGACCTGTTGTTGCTGACGCAGCCTCAGATTTTCCTGGTCCTTGGCCCACTTGAACTGCTGCATGCGGTGCCAATTGTCGTGCTGCTGTTGTTGGACTTGCTGCTGGAATCGTTGTTGAGGATTCTGGGGGTACATGGTGCATACCTTCTACCATTGACCTATTTTTTTCCGGCTAACTTGGCAAGTCCTCTCACCGGCGCCGCTTGCTGTCCCGAAGCTCCTGCGCGCGCCGCGCCATGTCTCGCTCAATCCGCTCATGCATAGTGGAGGCAAAATGTCCGAGTGCCACCTGTCGCTCCTCCGGCGTGCTGCAGCATCGCAGTACCCGGTTCGCTGCGTCGGCGACGTCTGCAAGTCCTCGGTTCATATGTTCACGCGCCTTTTCTCCCGCACCAGCTTGCTCGAATGCCCACCCATCCCAAGCTCCAGGCAACCGTTTGTTGATCTCCATGTCAAGCTCTTTCGCCGTGTAGGGTACGCCCCTCTGCACATGCGGGTTATTGGCCAGGTTGGCATCTCCGCCCATGACCTTCACCGAGAGATATGAGCCCGCCATCTCAAGGCCTTTTCCACCCAGTTCCGCCCATTCCTTACGTGCCTCCAGGAACTCGTGAGCCATTGTGCCCGCCATCAGGATTGCACCACCTGCCTCCAAGACAGCTCCGGTGACGGCTGCGTCGGCGACCTTGGCAACGAGCCCCCCCAGTTTTAGAGTCCCCTCCACGATACCGACCCCTTTCACCAGGGCGGAAGTATCCTTGGGCAGCGGCGGCAATTCACCGAGCCTCTTTTCGGTTTCTCGGCTAGCCTGGTAAAGGCAGGCGTCCGTGCCGGCTCGCCTACTGCCCAACTCGCCGCGTCCGACACGCGAACCGGGATCGTATGGGTGGGCGCCGGTGGGCCGGTCGGAGACGCCCACACTGTCGCCCGGAGCCTCGCTTGGACGGCTTTGCGGCAGGCGGTCGCTGATTCCTGGGCGGTAGGTGCCGTCGCCGAAAGACTTATTGCCTCTGAGAGACTCCCGCTCGGCACGATTGGCATGGTCGCACTCGCGCTGTTTCTTGTCCCTCTCGGACTGCTCGGCGGCTAGATCTAAAGGATCATCATCGGTCATCTTGTGACCTCCATAAGGTCGTTCATGATGTTCGCTGTCGTCTTGGGCAGCTTACGCGCGTCACTTGCCAGCATCTGCTGTGCAAAGCAGCGCGCCACCCGGATCGCGGCTTCTTTGACCGCGGCGTGAAGCTGGGGCCTCGGGCCTTCCCAATCTTTATCTGGCCACTCAATAATTAGTTGCGCCGCATCCTCGCACACCTGCAACAGCTCCTCGCGCATCTCCTTGTTCTCTCTCTGCGAGTCGATTTCCTCAGCCTCTCGCCAACTTTGGCTCAAGCTCCCCTGCGCGACTAGGTCAGCGACAAAATGGCGATAGAGACAGGTCGCGTCAGCAGCGCAGATTTTGTTGCAGAAGGGATACGGATCGTAAGCACGATGGTGAAGATCGCTTACCGCTTGCTGGAAGTTCACTTTGCAGATTTCCAGCCCATCACGGTTCAATTCCGCCAACAGGAGCTTCCGCATGTCTTGATCGAACCGTTCCGTGTCTCTGTAGATCCACCCTGCCTGGGCACCCCGACGACTCGCCAGCTCGCGGGAGGCTCGAACCATGATGCAACGCAGCAAGGGCTCCCCCTTGACCAGCGGTGGTCGCGCCGCGTTCACGACCGCTTGGATCTCCGGCCAAAGCCGGTCAATCGCATCCGGATCTTCCATCGTTGACAGGATCAGGCGCGCGAAAACGGTGCGGAATGCAGAGGACTCGCTGATGCGTTGCGCACTCGGACAGGCGCTATCCGCGTCCTTGGCGCAGGAATGCGCGCAAGCGGCGAAGGGCCAGAATAGGTCGCGGTAATTTGGGTCTTTCCGTAGATCCCCCATGTGCTCGACAACCCGATCGTCCGAGACGGTGCCCCTCCCCTTGGCTGGGTCGACCAGGACAAGCAGGGGCGCGTCTTCGGACTCGGCGAACACCACTGCTTGGCCTTTCGTAAGGGTCGCTAAAGCCTGGCACTGCGCCGGGTTCATTACCATGGCGCCGGCGAGGGTTGTGCGGTCGTCCTCCGCCACCACACGGTGGGCCAGCTTGAGATTGGTGTTCTTGATGATGTCGGGTGCTAATTTGACCGGGACTTGGTCGGCGACAATAACACCCTGCCCATAGGAGCGGATCTCGGAGAGGAGGTTGGCAAAGGTCTCGACTGCTTTACCCCGCGGGTCGCCTTCTTCCGGCGAGCGTTTGGCTCCCACATTCGCGAGCAACCGGTGTGCTTCTTCGATGACCAGCAGGTGCTTCAGGGTGCTATCGTCCTGCGGCTTCTTTACCGATCTCTCCGGCGGATGGGGGCGCTGGCTATGTTCGGCGATGCGTTGCTCGGCTAGGCGAATCAGCAGCAGGCCCATTATGAATGCCTTGTCGTCGTCGTCCCCCATACCCTCCAGTTCAAGCACAGTAGGTTGGCCGAGCAGGTCCTCCATCGGAAAGGAGCGTTGGACGTCGAGCATGCGGCCCTTTCCGCCAGTACGCAGGCTGTTAAGGCGCGTTCTCAGGGCGGCGCGAAAGTCGTCGGTTATCTTCTTGTCGTATCCAAGTCGGCCAATGACTTCTTCCACCTTAGTCGACAATGCTGACAGGGTGGGGTACGCCAGCGGCGAAGTTCCGCCTGGGTCACGCGCGTTGCTGCCAGCGGTGATGTCCCACCCGTAGTCGGCGTAAATCTCATGCAGCGATTGTTCCAGAATCTGCGGGAGTGGATTCCACATTCCAAAGCTGGATGCGAATACAGATCGGAGTAAGTCCAGATGCACGCTGACTGAAATCCCGGGGACGATCTCGAAGGGATTCAGGCGGAAAGGCGAAACACGCTCATTGCCCAGCGTGAACACCAACACGCGGTGATGAATGCCCGGATCGTCCAGAAGAAGACGGTACTCGGATTTGGCCGGCTCGATCACCAGGAACGGCACGTTGCGCGCGTCCGCTTCCTTCAGGAGATGGAAGATGGTGTTGGTCTTGCCGGAGCCGGTCACGCCCGCGATGAAGACATGCTTTGTGAGCTCATTGAGGTCGATGACGTACTGACCTCGCGGCGAGTCACCGACCTCAGGCATCGCGTTCGCGCGGCCGACCTTTTCCATTTTCTCGTTCTGGTCCTCGGCCCGTGCGTTCGCGGTGGCGAGGGTGAGGATCCGCCCAATCTTCAGCGTGTCGCCGCCGGCAGTCCGGGCTGGCACCACGTCAAAGGCCGTTGAGGCCGATACGCGGAAACCGCCAGTCTCCACTTCGGGTAGATGAACGTACGCGGAAAGCTGGGACGAGGTAAGCAGTGTCTGGTACTCGAAAGGATGCCGGTAGAGGGCCGGTCCTTGGGGTGCCGGACCGTCCAGCAAGGCCCAGCGCTGCGCCAGATCGGCGAAGGACGGGTTGTCCCAGACCCGGATCGGCTCGGGCAGCGAGTCTTCTCCCGAGAAAATACCACGCCATACGCTGGCGAGGCGGTAGTAGCTGTTGTGATGGCCCAATAGGTAGACCGCCGAGCGCCACATTCCTACTGCCAGGCCGTGGGAGCAGGCGTTCAGGCCGATCTCCAAGAGTTGCGTATAGTGCCGCGCCAATGGACTAGGGGCGCGCATACTCTCGGCCGCCGCCTGGCTGCCCCGCGACTCGTTGAGAAGTGTATGTCGCAAGGCGGTGACGACGCTCTCGTCCACGGGCTGCGCCAGAACTAGGGCCGCCCATTCGCTGCCGTCCAAGGCCCGGATCAGGCGATCCACCGGCTGCGCTCTGTTTGAAGGATCACGCGGCTTGACGGTCGGGATACCGAGCACCAGACCGCCCCGCTGGAACGTGTCCAACCGGTCGTCTCCCCTCGGCCTGAGATCGACCGAAGGGTAAAGGCTGCGCAGGGTAGCGCCGAGAATTTCCAGGCGCTCATCCAGCACGGCACGGGGGTCGTTCGCCGTCTCCGGTGACCAGACACCCAGATGAACAGTTAGATTCCCCGGTCGGGCGTGAAGCACGAACGCAAGTGCTATCTTGAGTCCGTACAAACCAATGAGGAGGTCTTCGCTGGGCAGACGTGGGACGGGCGTCGCACCGGGCGTTGAACCTTCAAAGCCGTTGCCAAGGCCCAAAACCTTCTCGTAGCGTCCGATGCCCCAGACCTGCGTAAGTGCGCGCAGGCGCGGTGGTGCCTGGGTCGCAGGGGCGTCCTGTTGCACGCGATCCGCCCGCAAGACTGCGCGCTGAAGATAGTCCAATTGGTCGGTAGTGAGATCGGGGGCAGCCATAGAAGTTCCAATCGTTCACTTCCCGAACAAAATCGCGTATATAATGTAGTAGAAACCGACCAGGAACCCCAAGGACATCAGTATCGCAACGCCATAGAACGGCAAGCCCCATAAGATAGAGATTACATGAAGCAACCGATTACCGGATTGCGAGCAAATCAGCGTCCGTGTCGTGTGGTTATAGACCGTCGCGGGAAACATCGCGCTGCCGTCGCCTGGTGTACCGGGCACTTCTACCCAGTCACCCTCGGAGATCATCCCGGTGAAGTTGAGCCCGCTCATCTCAACCTGGACCGGCGATAGGCGGTTGCCGACGCCGTCGTAGGCCACCACGCGGAAATTCCGCACGAGTGTGGGCGGCGCGTTCCTCGCGCCAAAGCTGGATCGCTGCTCGACGTTGTGGGCCTCGCCGACGAAATGCCCGGGCCGCGCCACGATGTGTCCCCTACGCTGCTGTATGGTCGCAGGGGGGCTGGGCTCAATGGGCGCTGGACGCCAGCCTTTTCCACTAGGATTCAAGTCCTTATCGCTCATGGCGATCAGATCTTCGGGTCGAAAAGCTGGGGGCGGCGTCGGTGTGGGTTCGTCAAGCCTGGACGGACTAGTCCCCGGGGACGCGGCGACAGAGAAATAATCCAGGGATGTCGCCTCGGACGCTGTCCCGCCGCACGTGACATCTTCAGGCAGGATGACCGGCCTGATCAAAGTCGAATCACTCTGTTGCTGCCGCAACGCACTGTTGGATCGTGAGGCCACTTTGCACTCAACCGCTCGCGGAAAATCGTCGCCGCTCTGTTGCTGCGCATACGCGCATCTTCAGTCTAGCCTCGACGCGTGCAATGTCAACTCAGTCCGAGACATTTGCGCTGTGACGAAAAAACCGCATCATCTAGTGCCTGCAAGGCCCCAGTGACCACAACATCTGGGCACAGCGCAAATGCCTCAGTCCATGTTCTAGGCGCTGACGTCGGCCGTTGCGGGGTACGTTGGCCCGGACCAGCGGTGACAGCGGGCAGCCCTGGCGGGTGCCGGGAGGGTTGTCGGACTGGTCTTCGGTGTCCTTTCGGCAAGCCTGCCTGCATGAATTTCGAGCGTTGGTCCGGTAGTGTGGGAGCGCCGCGTCCTTGGCGAACGGGAGGCCCGACGTTGCGGTTGGCCTGGTTGGTAGGCGGCACCGAGTGGGCGGAGTCTGGCGCCGGGTCCCCACCGCCATGCAGGTTCGCCCGCGCCTCCGCCTGGCTTTCATAGGTGTGCGGGGTGACATTTGCGCTGAGACAGGGCGGTACCGATCCCGCTGACGCTGAGCAGGTGTTGATAGGCGGGGCGCAGTTTGACCTGCGCCAACGCCTCCCGCTCCAAGATCTCGACCGCCGCGTCTTGGGCACGCATGACCAACAACGTGCTTTGCACCGCCAGGGCTTGGTTCGCGTCCGGCAACAGTTGCCCCACCGCCTCGGGGGTCAGTCGCTTGACCTCGTTGGCGCTCAGGGATTGACCGCGGCTGCGCACAAGCTGATTCTGGATCGAAACCAGGTTGGCCGTGCGCTGCTGGATCAGGCGCAGACGCCGCCGCAGCAAATCGCGCACGGCGCGTTCCTCTTTGGGATAGATGTAGCCCTCGGCCAGCAACCCCAGACGCAGCAACTTCGCCAGCCAGCAGGCGTCCGAGTCGTCGTCGCTGTATTTCAGCCCACTGTACTGTACGATCGCAGTCGTGTTGGCTAGGTGCACCGGGTAGCCAGCCTCCATCAGGGCGTCGACCAACCAGTACCAGTTGTAGGTCGACTCCACCACCAGGCCCGTGATCGCCTCGCGGTAGGGCGCCAGTGCCGCCAGCACCACCCCAGCCTCGTTGGCCAGGCGCTTGCGGTAGATCACCCGGTCCTCTTCGTCGAGCAGGGCGACTACACTGTTGTTTGAATGCAGGTCGATTCCGCCGTAAAGTTTCATCGTCGACTCCTCCCGCCGGGTCTCCGGCGCGGGTTTTTGCCTACCTTAACGTGCACGCGGTGAACCGACCCTCGCGGGCTGCCTCGACGATACCGCGTGCCTCGGCGTGCCGCGGGTCGTCGGCCAGCAGGGCTCCGATGAACAACCCGGCATCCAGGAAAACGCAGTCAGTGGGGCTCATAGATGGCATCCTTCCAGCCGGTCGGAACGCGACCGGACAACACGGGAAGCGGGTCCAGTGGGACGGCGTCTGCGTGACCCCGATGCGGTGCGCGATACCGCAGGAAGGCCGCGAAATCCACTACCTCAGCCTGCAGCTCCGGCGGGAGCTGGTGCAGGGTTTCCAATAGTTGCTCTTCAATGGTCATATTCAACCTACGCGCAATGCCCCGATGAGATCGCTGCGAAACGACCAGGAAGTCCGCTGTCGATTCCTCGACGAAGCGGCAATCGGAATGTGCCGCTCACGCAGCGCAAGCCGAGCCGGTTGGTGTCGGACGAGATAGTGCCACGACGGTTGACCCTCAGTCCATCCCACTCTCGCCTCGCTCCCGAAGCAGTCGTAGGCGCGCCGCTTGGTCTCGCTGCGGTTCTCGGCCTGGATCATAACTCCGGTCACACGCCCTTGCGGCAACCCGTCGCGGCCCCCAGCTTTCGGCGTGCGAGGATTACCGGGAGTCGAAGACCACCTACGCCATCTGGCTGCTCGGCGAGGACTTGCGGCCCGCACGCTCGGGCTATGCCCACCGCTTCCGGATGCGCGACGAGCAGGGCCGGGGTCTCCTCGACCACGGCGGCATCTCGGTGCTGGAACTCGGCAAGTTCGCCGCCGAGCACCTTGGGGATGACGCGGTCGTCACCAAGCAGGAGCGTTGGCTGAGGTTTTTTACCGAGGGGGCGCGCCGGAATTACCTGCGCCAAGAGCGCAGCAACCCTTCCTCTTGCCCGGGATGCGCACAGTGCGCCCTCCCGCCGCCTCAGCCCCCACCGCCCTGCAGGTGCGCCCGCGCCTCCGCCTGGCTTTCATAGATATGCGGGGCGACATCGCGCTGGGACAGGGCGCGGCCGAGCTTCAGCAGCATGAAGGTACTGGTGGTATAGCGGGTGACCCTGGCGTAATAGCGCTCGCACAGGTCCGCGACCATGGCGATGTACTCGCCCTCGAGGTCGGGGCGGATGCTGAAGTGGTCATAGTTGACGATGACGTCTACCTTATGGCCCAGGGGGGCGAGGCGGGCGGTGATGGCGGCGCGGGCGGACTCGATGTCGGCGCTGCTGTGGATGGCCAGGCGTTCGCAGTTGAAGAAGAACAGGTTCTCGCGCGGGTTGTAGCTCAGGCGCTCCTCGATACGGGACTTGCCGGCGGTGAAGGTGCCGACGAAGATCAGCGTCTTGGCGCACTGGCTGATGTTGATGAAGCCCCCGGCCCCGGCCAACTTGGGGCCGAACCGGCTGACGTTGACGTTGCCCTCGCGGTCGGTCTGGGCCATACCGAGACAGGCGAGATCGAGCCCGCCGCCGTCATAGAAGTCGAACTGGGACGGCTGGTCGATGATCGCCTGGGGATTGGTGGCAGCGCCGAAGTTGGCCCCCCCGGCGGGCAGGCCGCCGATGGTCCCGGGCTCGGTGGTGAGGGTCAGCAGTTCCAGGACCTGCTCCTCATTGGCCACGTTGGCCACCCCCTCCGGCATGCCGATGCCTAAGTTGACGACACTGTTGGGCCGCAGCTCAAAGGCGGCCCGTCGGGCGATGACCTTGCGTACGCCGAGCGGCATGGGGGCGATGGACTGCATCGGGACCCGCACCTCCCCGGCGAAGGCGGCGTCATAGGGGGTGGAGAGGGTCTGCCAGTTGTGCTCCGGGTTCTCGGCGACCACCACGCAGTTCACGAGCACGCCGGGGATCTTCACCGCCTTGGCCGGCAGGGTGCCGCGCTGGGCGAGCCGCTCCACCTGGACGATCACCAGCCCCCCGGAGTTGTGGACGGCACCGGCGATGGCGAGCGACTCCAGGAACAGGGCCTCCTTCTCCATGGTGATGTTGCCGTCCGCGTCCGCCGTGGTGCCGCGCAGCAGGGCCACGTCGACCGGTCGGGCCGGGTAGAAGAGGCACTCCTCCCCGTGGATGGTCATCAGCTCCACCAGATCCTCCGTGGTGCGGGCATTGAGCTTGCCGCCGCCGTTGCGGGGGTCGACGAAGGTGCCGAGCCCGATCCGCGAAGGGTCAGGTCGCGCGGCTCGCCGGTCTCCTTGAAGCGCTCCTCCAGGGCGATGGCCAGGCCCTCCGGGAAGCCGATGCCGGCGAAGCCGCCGCTGGCCAGGGTCGCCCCGCTGTGGATCAGGCGCACGGCCTCGGGTGCGCTGACCACCTTGCCCAGATTGCCCAGGGCTTGCGACTTCAATGTCGGAAGGGTCGTGCTCATCATTCGTCTCCATGATCGGCGGGGGATCGGCGGGGCGTTCCCGCGGGGGGACTGGGCGCAGGATGCGGCGCGCCGGCGCGGCGATTGGATCCTGCCCGATAGCAGCGGGAGGCTGCCGGGCAGGGCGAGTTCCAAAGCGCCTGCAAGTCTAGCCTTCGATGTCGCCGGTGCTCTGTCCGCTGGCGCACGGAGCTACCCCAATGCCGTTGGAGTTAGGCGCTGCCGACTTCCACGCGCAGGCAGGGGGGTCTGCCTGGGACCCCTTTGCGCTGTTGATTGCGGTGTGCCTCGGTGCAAAATCTGTTGGTTAAGATCTCAGGGCCGCCGCAATTCTCGCCGCCAGTGCCTTGAGCTGTTCCGGCTTCGCGTGCTCGTGACCATGGGTACCGACCCGCTGCCCGTCCTGCATCGGGATGATATGGACATGATAATGAAACACGGTCTGGCCGGCCGCGGCGCCGTTGGTCTGCATGATGCGGATGCCATCGGGGGCCAGTGCCTGGTGCACTGCCCGGGCAATGCGCTGCGCGACGATCGTTACGGCGCACAGGTCTGCCTCGGCGATGGCCAATAGATCCGGCGCATGGATCTTTGGAATCACCAGGGTATGACCGGGACTGGCCGGCTGGATATCCATGAAGGCTAAGGTCTGTGCGTCCTCATGCACCCTGATCGCCGGGATGTCGCCCCGAACGATGCCGCAGAAGACGCAGTTGGTGTGGTCGGACATGGCGCAAACTCGCTGTGATGGGTGGCCCCAGGGGCCTTGATCGTTTTCCGGCCGCCTCTGCGGGTGACATCCGTCGCGGCCTGGGGGCCGCTCCTACGGCGTAGGAGCGGCCCCCAGGCCGCGACGGGTTGCCGCAAGGGCAGGTGGCCGCAGTTATGATCAAGGCCACCTCAGGCTAACGTCAGACGGTGAGGATTTCCAGTGGAGTTGCGCCTGGAATTTGGCTAACCTCAGCGGGCGGGCGTCCCATGGCGCCGATCCAGGGCCCATCGCCCGCCACCTTGCAGCCTTGGCCGACCGCGCTCCAGGTGCAAAAAGCGTCGAAAAAACAAACGGCCGGTCGCCGCATGGGGCAGACTCCGCACGGGACCATCCGAGCGGAGGCGGGCCGTCTGAGCGTGGCGGCCCGCACAGATCTGCGGCCCGACCCGCCAACCTCGCGAGGCAAAGCCTCGCTCGCTTATGGAATCTGTCCTTGTCAATGAGCCTCTCACTGAATGGCCAAGCAGCGCCGCGTGGGCGCTTGCCCGCCTTGTCTCTGGCTGCCCTGGGCGTCGTCTACGGCGACATCGGGACCAGCCCCCTGTATGCGATGCATGCCGTATTCGCCAACGACCGCCATCCCGTCCCGGTGGATACCGAAAACGTCCTGGGCGTGCTGTCGCTGGTGTTTTGGTCCTTGGTGATCGTGGTCTCGCTGAAATACGTGACGCTGATCCTGCGCGCCGACAACCGCGGTGAGGGCGGCATCATGGCCCTGATTGCGCTGGTGCAGCGGCGCCTGGCGAATCAGCCCGTGGGTCAACGCCTGATCGTGCTGGGCCTGCTCGGCGCCGCGCTGTTCTGTGGCGAGGGGATCATCACCCCGGCCATCTCGGTCCTGTCGGCGGTCGAGGGACTGGAGATGGTCACCCCGGGTTTGGACGATTGGGTGATACCCTTGACGCTGGTGATCCTCCTCGGACTCTTCGCCGTCCAGCGACACGGCACGGGGCGCATGGGGGACTGGTTCGGACCCATTATGGCGGTCTGGTTTCTGAGTATCGGCACCTTGGGCATTCGCGCCATTGCCGGGGAACCCGGCGTGCTCGCGGCCATGTCACCCCTCTATGCCGTCAAGTTTTTCGCGGGCCACCCCCTGCTCGCGTTTTTCTCACTCGGGTCCGCGGTGCTGGCGATCACCGGGATCGAGGCGCTGTATGCGGACATGGGTCATTTCGGCCGGGCCCCGGTACGGCTGGCCTGGACGGTCGTGGTGTTCCCGGCCTTGGTGCTGAACTATTTCGGCCAAGGGGCACTGCTGCTAGCCCATCCGGAGGCGGTCGACAACCCCTTTTTCCGGCTGGCGCCGGGCTGGGCGCTGTTGCCGCTGGTGGTGCTGGCCACGGTGGCCACTGTCATCGCCTCGCAGGCGGTGATCTCGGGGACCTTTTCGCTCACCCGCCAGGCGATCCAACTCGGCTATCTGCCGCGCATGTCCGTGCTGCACACCTCCCAGGAGACGCGCGGCCAGATCTATGTCCCCGGGATCAATTGGGGGCTCTTTGTCGCCGTGGTGGTGCTGGTGCTGACCTTCGGCAGTTCAGAGGCATTGGCCGCCGCCTACGGTATCGCCGTGACCGGCACCATGAGCATCACCACCGTCCTGGCCTTTGTGGTGGCGCGGCGGCGGTGGCGCTGGGGCCCGGCCCGGACCTTCCTGGTGCTCGGCATCTTCCTGGTGATCGACTTGGCCTTCTTTGGGGCGAACCTGCCCAAGTTCAGCGATGGGGGCTGGCTCCCGCTGGTGATCGGCGCCCTGGTCTTCATCCCGATGAGCACCTGGCGCCGCGGCCGGGCACTCCTGGTCGAGCACCAGGCCCGCGATAACATGTCGCTGGCGCTCTTCGTGCCGCTGATCGAGGCGGAAGGCATCCCGACCGTATCGGGTACGGCGGTCTTCCTGACCGGCCGCCTGGGCCAGGTGCCGCACTCCCTGCTGCACAGCCTGAAGCACTATCGCTGTCTGCATGAACGCGTGATCATTCTGAACGTGGCCGTGTCGAGCCAGCCCTATGTCGCACCGGAGCGGCGGGTGCGGATCGAGCAGGTCAACGCCCGCTTCTATCAGTCGCGCATGGAGATCGGATTCATGGATACACCCAAGGTGCCGGATGTCATCGCGGCCTGGCAGCGCTGGGGCATCCCCTGCGATCCGGAAACCACGACCTTCTTCCTCGGCCGCGAGACCCTGGTGCCGTCGCGGGGCATCCCAATGGCCATCTGGCGCCAAAAGATGTTTATCGGCATGTTTCGTAACGCCAGTAATCCGGCGGCCTATTTTGGCCTGCCGCCCAACCGGGTGGTCGAACTCGGGGCCTTGGTCAATCTGTGAACCTGGAATGGGCCATCAGCGA
>Ga0247841_10006612_pt1 | contig 17781 bp, 20 predicted proteins | sample LaCruzMarch2015__2_FD_192410 | JGI IMG/M metagenome (GOLD analysis project Ga0247841, IMG submission 192410) | Freshwater microbial communities from meromictic Lake La Cruz, Castile-La Mancha, Spain - LaCruzMarch2015_18m | ecosystem: Environmental > Aquatic > Freshwater > Lake | place: Spain... | reverse complement strand
CAAAAAGCAGAGGCATGTTGTTCTATAGGCTTTTGCAAAATGCAGTTCAAGTAGAACCGATTACCTATGACAATATTATCGCAAAACAGACGCAACCTTAGTCAAGTGCATACCCATATTAGTTTTATCAAGGATGAAGAAGGTCAAGGTATGGTGGAGTATGGTTTAATTATTGGTTTGGTAGCTATTGCACTAGTTGTAGGATTAGGTATATTCGGCGATGAAATACTTGCTGTATTTACAAGTGCTGGTAGTAATTTACCTGGTACTCCTGCTTCGTGATAATAATTCAAAACAAAAAGGTTATTTATATCTAATCTGCGGACTATACAATATTAATAACCTTTCAAAATACGCCGCTGAGAAAGTTGTTCTTAAGCGGTGTGTTTTGTATTAATCCTAAGTTATACAAGGGGGAGCTTACAATGTTAAAGCTTATAAAAAATTTTACAAAAAATGAAAATGGTCAAGCAATGGTAGAGCTTGCCCTTACAATACCAATTCTTATGATGATTTTATGTGGAATTATAGATTTCGGTTGGTTTTTTTCAAACCAGCTTTCTGCTTCGTTTTGTAGCAGAGAGGGTGCAAGGTATGGCGTAATAAATTCATCATCTGTTTATAATGTTCAGCAACGAGTTATAGCTATTGCACCAACGTATATGATAGGAAATATGACAGTAAATGTTGTTTTTTCAAACCCAGCATCGCCACGAACAGGAGATGTTAGCGTGGAAGTAATAAGGCCAGTAGAGGCTCTAACACCGATTGCTGGTATTTTTACCAGTGGTCAAATTGTTGATATAAAGGCAAAAAGTGTTATGAAAGTAGAATAGTGTTGAAAGGTTGATAAATTTGAAAAGAATATACTTAATTGCGATTATAGTGGCAGTTATAACAGGAATAGCGGTATTTAATTATGCTACATATCTTGAAACGAAAACAAAAGGCGAGACTGCCTCTGTTATTGTGGCAGTACAAAAAATACCAGAATACACGGTTGTAACTTCAAGTATGGTTGCTGTAAAGACAATTAGTATTGATGCTATAAATAGCTTGGCAGTAACAAAGTTAAGTGATGTAGAGGGTAAAATTTGTAATGTTGCCATAGAGGCAAATGAACAAGTCCTCCGTACTCGCTTAAAGGAAAGTGGAACAGATAAAAGTGGCATTGCCTATGCCATACCCGAAGGGAAAAGGGCAATAACTATTCAAGTAGATCTTGCATCAGGCGTAGCAGGTTCATTAACAAAGGGTAGCCGTGTTGATATTGCTGCAACAGTTTTAGCAAGCACAGGAGCAGAAAAAGTGGCTACTACTATGATGGTGCTTGAAAATGTTGAAGTTATGCTGACTGGTACATATACAGCCGAGCAGCCAAAGGATGATAAAGTAAAGTCAAGCGATTATACAGCAGTAACCCTTGCTGTATCTCCTGAGGAGGCACTAAAACTTAGCTATTTCATAACCGAGGGTAAATTAAGAGTTTTGTTAAGGTCAAATCTTGATAAAAGCGTTACCAACACACAGCCTTATAAGTTGCAATAATATTGTATGAAATGGGTGATATAATGGACCAAATAAAAGTTATGGCAGTTACAGATAATGAGGAGAAAAGATTTGAAATAAAGAGCTTGTTAAATGCCCCAGAGATAGCATTTGTAGGCTTTTCAAAGGCTGGTATTGTTGCAATAGAAAAGGCTGTTAGCCTTAGGGCAAACGTTCTTTTAATATATTATGGAGAAGGCGAAACCGAGGCTATCGAGGTAGCTGAAAGGATATATACAACACTCCCAGGCTGTGCAGTAATTATGCTATGTGACGCTATGGATATTTCAGTTGTTGAACGGGCAATGGCAGTAGGAGTACGCAAGGTTATATGCCTACCTGTCGAGCAAAAAAATCTAGTTGAAAATATTGTTATGGCATTTAATATGGAAAAAGCAAGAGCTCTTAATGATACCAAGGTAGTCCAATCGTGGCAGTCAAAAATAATAACTGTTTTTGGTACAAAGGGGGGAGTGGGCAAGACAACCATTTCAGTTAATCTTGCAGTTGCCTTAGCAAAAAGTGGTAGCAAGGTTGCATTAATTGATACCGATTTACAGTTTGGCGATGTAAATGTATATTTAGACATTGAACCAAAAGAAACAATAGGCGACCTTGTTCAAGAGAGAAACACATTTGATATTGAAACACTAAAAAGCTTTATGATGCTTCATTCCTCTGGTGTTAGCGTTCTTTGTGGAACAAAAAGCCCAGAATTTGCAGACTTCATAACAGGCGACCATATTGACAAAATTTTAAACACATTAAGACCATATTTTGATTATATAATTATCGATTCCTCTACCAAGCTTGATGATATATCCATTGCTGCAATGGATGGCTCTGATATTGTGCTTATGCTTGTTTCATTAGACATAGTAACAATTAGAAACGCAAAAATATCTATGGATGTAATCGAACGTCTGCAACAAAAAGATAAGATAAGGCTTGTAGTTAATCGAGATTTTGACAGCAAAATTTCTGTAAAAGACGTACAAAAAATACTTGGTATGCCTGTAATACATAGGATACCTTCGGACTTTAAAACTGCTGTTTCGTCTTTAAACAAGGGCATACCACTTGTTATAGACACCCCAAGAAGTCCAATTGGTAGTACATTACTTAAATTAGGTGAAATTATTAAAGCACAATAACATTTAAGGTATGAGGTGATTTAAAAATGGGATTATATGACCGAATAGAAAAGCAAAAAAACCTGCAACAAAATGTTGTAGATGAAGATATAAAGCAAATTAAAGTTGCACCAGTGGATGTATATAAGGATGTAAAAAACGCAGTTCATCAAGAGGTAATTGAAACTTTAAACAAACGCAAATCAGCTGAAAACAGCAACGAAACTATTAAAAAGCTAATTGAGGATATTGTTGAGGTTGAAGCAGGGTATGTTGTTCGTTCAGAAAGAAACAAAATAGCGACAGATTTATACAACGATGTTGTCGGCTATGGCCCACTTGAAGAACTTTTAAATTCACCAGCTGTAAGCGAAATTATGGTAAATGGTCCTCATCAAATTTACATAGAAAAAAACGGAAAGTTAGAGCTTTCCGATGTTGTGTTTAGGGATAATGAGCATGTGCTAAACATTATAGATAGGATAGTTTCATCAATAGGCAGGCATGTAGACGAAGCAAGCCCAATGGTAGATGCACGTCTTCAAGATGGCTCTCGTGTTAATGCAGTAATTCCACCCTTATCATTAACTGGGCCTACTATCACAATAAGAAAATTTTCTAAAAAGGCTATAACAGCGATGGATTTAGTGAAATTCGGTTCAATGTCGCATAAAATGGTGGCTTTTTTAGAAGCTTGTGTAAAAGGAAAGCTTAATATTATAGTATCAGGGGGTACAGGAAGTGGTAAAACTACGCTTTTAAACGTGCTTTCGTCATTCATACCAGAAAATGAAAGAATTATAACAATCGAGGATGCGGCAGAGCTTCAGCTTTGCCAAAAACATATAATAACACTTGAAAGTCGCCCAGCTAATTTAGAGGGAAAAGGACAAATTTCAATTCGTGATTTAGTAAAAAATGCACTCAGAATGCGTCCAGATAGAATAGTTGTAGGTGAGGTTCGTGGTGGTGAAACACTTGATATGCTTCAAGCAATGAACACAGGGCATGATGGCTCTTTAACTACTGCCCACGCTAATACTCCAAGAGATTTGCTATCAAGGCTTGAAACAATGGTGCTTATGACTGGTATGGACCTTCCATTAAAGGCAATTCGTGACCAAGTTTCCTCTGCTATTGATGTTGTTGTTCAACAGGCACGTTTAAGAGATGGAACACGAAAAGTAATAGACATTAGCGAGGTAGTTGGAATGGAGGGAGATGTAATCTCTATGCAAAGCATCTTTACCTATGAAAACGAAGGACAAATGGACAGCTTAGGTATGTTCAAAGGAAAGTTTAAGCCAATAGGAATACGTCCAAAATGTGCTGATAAAATCCGTTATAATGGTATAATGGTAAATGATGAATGGTTCCGAGAATAAATTTATGATTGGGGGGAATGTGTTTATGCCCTTAAAAATGCCTATTTTGCTCCTTATAATCTTTGCTTGTGTTTTGGTTTTTTTAATTGCAACCATAATTTTAAGATTAATAATGAGCGAAGAATTAATAATAAGAGCAAGAATGAATAACCTTATATCAAAACGTGAGCAAGTGATTATGAAATCAAAAAAGCGTAAAGGTATAAATTTGACTGAAAAATTGTCTCCTTTATTTAAAAAGAAAGCACTAATATACCTGTCTAACGAGCTTTCAATTGCAGGAATTCCACTAAGAGCAGACGAATTTTTAATAATATGGTTACTCCTTACGGTAATTCCAGCAGGAATGATATTTGTACTGGTAAAAGAGCCAATTGTTGCTTTGGGAATTGCAATTTGTGGAATGGTTCTTCCTATGGTATTTGTGAATAGAGGCAAGGCAAAAAGGTTAAATATGCTTGATAAACAGCTTGTAGATGCCCTAATAATAATAGGTAATTGCTTAAAATCTGGTCTTACCTTCCAGCAAGCAATGGAGAGCATAGCAAGGGATATGCCAGAGCCAATTTCAAAGGAATTTGATAAGGTTTTAAGAGAAGCAAAATTTGGAGTAACCTTTGAAAAAGCTTTGACAAATATGGTGGACAGGCTGAACAACAAGGACGTAATGCTTCTTGTTTCTGCTGTTTTAATACAACGTCAGGTAGGGGGCAATCTTTCAGAAATTTTAGGAAATATTGCAGGTACAATTAAAGAACGAATAGGCATTAAAGAAGAAGTAAAGGTTCTTACCTCCACAGGTCGAGCATCTGGTGCAGTTATTGGTCTTTTGCCAGTGGCGGCATTTTTAATACTAATGGTTTTTAACCCAAAATACATATCAGCTTTTTTCGAAACCTCGCAAGGTACAACAATGTTAATGGTTGCGGCAGGTATGGAAATTATAGGCTTCACAATTGTTAGTAAAATAGTAAATGTAAAATTCTAAGGTGGTGATAAATATGGAAATATTAGTTTTTTCCTCATCTTTCTTGGTATTTATACTTATTGTTATGGCATTTGGTAGCATAGGTAAAAATATTGATATAAAGCATAGACGTCTTTATGCCTTGCTTGAAAATTCACATCGAAATATTGATGCAGAGCTTGAAATTCCATTTTTTCAAAGGTTTTTTGTGCCTATATTTTCAGGCTTGATAAAGTCTTTTTCAAGGTTTATGCCTAAAATTAAAGGGGTAGAGGTTTCAAGGATTGATAAGGATTTAAAAATGGCAGGAATATATCTTCAACCAAGAGAGTTTATGGCAGCAAGGTTAATATTTATTATTGGCTTTATAATATTTTCATTTGTTTTTGCAGGTTTAAGCAAATTTGAACTGCCAATTAAATTTTTAATAGTACTCTTTGGGGTTGTCACTTCCCTCCTGCTGCCGAAATATCTACTTCAATTGTTAATAAACACGAGGCAGGAAAATATCCGTCTTCAAATGCCGGATGTTATGGATCTACTAAGTGTAAGTGTTGAATCAGGAATGGGTTTTGATGGTGCATTAATAAAGATTGAGGAACGCTCTAAAGGACCACTTGTAGATGAATTAGTAATGGTTCATAGGGAAATATCTATGGGACGTACAAGGCGGGAGGCATTTAGAAATTTTGCAGAGAGAACAAATGTACCAGAGGTTAAAACATTTACAGGGGCGTTAATTCAAGCAGAGCATTTAGGGTTACCAATTAAAAATGTACTAAAATCTCAGGCACAACAGTTAAGGTTATCAAGAAAGCAAAATGCTGAAAAGCGTGCTATGAAAGCACCAATTAAAATGATGATTCCTCTTATACTTTTTATTTTCCCCGTTGTTTTCATTATTTTATTAGGTCCTACCATTATACAAGTTACACAAACATTTGGAAAGTAGGAATTATTTATGAAATTTTTTATCGCAATAATAGATGGCACGGTAGTTTTAAAAAATGTTTCATTTGCAAACAGCTTTTTTAAAAGGCTAATAGGTTTATTGTTTAGGAAAGATTTAAATAAAGATGATGGTCTATTAATTTATCCCTGCAACCAAATTCACACCTTTGGTATGAAATTTTGTATTGATGCAGTGTTCCTATCACCAACCTTTGAGGTTATGCATATTGAACATAATATACCCAGAGGACAGATTAGTAAATATGTAAAGGGTGCAAGTCAAGTTTTGGAATTAAAAGGCGGAATAGCAGAGGATAAAGGTATTTTAGTAGGACAAACAATAATATTTACGAGGTGAAAGTCTGAAAGGAACTTTCAGACTTTCATCATTGAATTTATTGCACCTGCGAGTTTTCGCCCTTGGCGAAACGCAGATGTGCATATGACCATTTCTAACCCGACCGTGGCGTTGTTTACAACGCAGTAGGGTACGAAGTACGCCTTATCTGGCTCACGGTATGGGGTAGGTCAAACGTTTCATAAAATTTTGTGAGCCTGAAAGGCTAATGATCATAATTATGGACATTAATTTAATGCAAAGTGAATTAAACGGTTTAAGAAGCAAAATAGATACTTCAACAGAGCAGTTCAAATTCAAGAAAAGCATTGTCGGTGGATATGACCCAGACCAAGTTGAAGCGTATATTAAATCTTTGAAAAATGCCTCGGTACAAGAGCAAAAGCTTTTTAAAGAAAAGTATGAGGAGGCTACTTCTTTTTCTGCTATGATAACACAGGAACGTGATGCAGTAATTAAAAAGCTAACCGATGCCAATACGAATCTTAATGAATATATCGAAGCTATAAACGAGCTTAAAAACACTAATGCATCATTAAACCAAAGGATAGAAGAATTTACTGTGCAATTAGGCACAGCTAAGACTACAGATGAATTAGAAGAAAAAATAAAAGAGTTAGAATACGAAAATAATGAAATTTCAAGCCGTCTTAATGAGGAAATAGAAACGAAAACCTTTGTGGAATCTGAGAATGTTATGCTAAAAGACAAAGCACAAGATTTATCCTCCTCGGTGGAAAAGTTAGATTTCGAAAATCTTGAATTAAAAGATTCTATTAAAAAGCTTAAAGTGTCAAAACGAAATATTGCTGTGAACACGAATACAAGCATATTCGAGTATCAACAAAAGCATAAATATAATGTTGAACGAATTAATAATAATATAAGCGAAAGCCTTAGGGTTTTAGAAGCTATGAAGGCAGAAATGGACGATTTATACATACAAACACAAAAGAATGTATCAGACGAACAGCAAGGCAGAGATTTTTAAAACCTTATATTATAAAGCTCTCTTAACAGAGGGCTTTTTTGTTGCAAATTTTTTCATAGAATGATATAATGTTCTTTGTATATTTAACTTTATATGTGGAGGCAATTATGAAGGTTGAGATATTAGGAATAAATATAGATAATATTACAATGGATCAGGCAGTTAATAAAGTGAATTCATTTTTTGATGGCAAAACCCATACTGTTTTCACGCCAAATCCAGAGATTATAATGCTTGCACACAAGGATGAAGAGCTTAAAGATGCACTAAATAGTGCTGATATTCTGCTTCCTGACGGTATAGGTGTTGTAATTGGTGCGTGGCTTATTGGCACGCCACTTCCAGAGCGTGTTGCAGGGTTTGATTTTACCTGCAACCTTTTAAAAACAGATAGAACCTTTTATTTACTTGGTTCAAAGCCTGGTGTCGCCGAATTGGCAGCAAAAAAATTAAAAGCACAAGACGTAAAAATTGTTGGAACACATCACGGATATTTTAATGATGATGCTGAAATAATAGGTGATATTAACGAAAAAAAACCAGATATTCTTTTGGTGTGCTTAGGTGCACCAAAGCAGGAAAAATGGATATATAAAAATAAAGACAAGCTAAATGTAGCATTATGCCTTGGCGTAGGGGGAACACTTGACGTTATTGCAGGAACTGCAAAGCGTGCACCAATGATATGGCAAAAGCTATACCTTGAATGGCTGTATAGGGCAGTGAAAGAACCATATAGAATACCACGTCTTATGGCACTACCACAGTTTATAATTAAAATAGCATTTGGAGGGCGAAAATGAAAGTTAAATTATTATCCCATACACAAGATGCAGAAAAATTAGTAGCCATAGCTGCAAAGCTATGCTATTCCACAAGCGACATTGATGGTATATCCGAAGGGCTAAATGATGAAAGCACAGCTAAATTTATAAACCAGCTTATGAGCATGGGGCATGAAAGCCCAATAGAGCATTGCAGCTTTACCTTTGGCGTAGAGGGCGTTAGCAGGTCACTTTTGGCACAGCTTACAAGACATAGAATTGCGAGTTACAGCGTTAAATCCCAAAGATATGTTAACGAGGGGCAATTTGAATATATAACACCACCAGAGGTAGAGGGTGACGATAGGGCTAAACAGTTATACATAGAGGTAATGGAAAATTTGCAGGGAAAGTATGAATTACTTGCAGAAATTCTAAAAAACAACCATATTGCAAGGGGCTTAGAACCAAGTGCAGCACAAAAAATGGCAAATGAGGACGCAAGGTTTATACTTCCTAATGCCTGCGAAACAAAAATAGTAATGACATTTAACGCACGCTCTTTAATCAATTTTTTCCATCACAGATGTTGCGAAAGGGCGCAGTGGGAAATTCGTTCTCTTGCCGATGAAATGGTAAATTTAGTAAAAGAGGTTGCACCAATTCTTTTCAAATATGCAGGTCCTCGTTGCTTAAATGATGATTGCCCAGAGGGTAAAATGTCCTGTGGCAAGGCTAAACAAAAAAAGGTGGATTATTTATGTTAATAGTTATCGAGGGCGTTGACGGTAGTGGAAAACAAACCCATACCGAACTACTTTTTAACAAGCTTTCATTAAATAAAAATGTTTTGAAAATACAATTTCCAGACTATAACAGTAGTTCCTCGGCACTTGTTAAAATGTACCTAGCAGGAGAATTTGGAACAAAGCCAGAGGATGTTAATCCATACGTTGCATCCAGCTTTTACGCTGTTGACAGGGCTGCTTCATACCTTAAAAATTGGAAGTCGTCCTTGGAAAAAGGAACAATAATCCTTGCAGATAGATATACAACATCAAACGCAATTCATCAAGCAAGCAAGCTAAAAGGGGAGGAGCAGGAAAGCTTCCTTAATTGGCTTTTTGATTATGAATATAATTTGCTAAAGCTTCCAAAGCCAAATTTAGTCCTTTTTTTAGATATGCCCCCAGAATATGGGCTTAATCTTATTAAATCAAGGGAAAATAAATTCACAGGTGAGCAGGCAAAGGATATACACGAAAAAGACGAGGCTTACCTTAATACATCCTATTTAACAGCGTTAAAAGTGGCTAATAAATATGGTTGGCAGATAGTAAAATGCGTAAAAAATGGCAAAATACGCTCGATAGAAGAAATAAATAATGATGTATATGATTTAGTGGTTAAATGTATTAAATAGCGTAATATTTAAGGGGCGAGAAGACGTGAATTTCACACCAATAGAGCTATCACACAAGGATAAAATAAATTATTACTTAAAGGCACAAATAATTGAAAGTAGTGAGTTAACATTTACAACGATGTATATTTGGAGGAATGCTTTTAATTTTGCATTTGCCGAGGTTGACGATTGCCTTATAATAAAAGCACAGGATAATGGCTTTCCACCCAGCCTCCGTTGCCCTTTGGGCAGTGGAGATAAAAAAAGTGCAGTAGAAAAAGCATGCAAGCATTTTTTGAAAATTGGCGAAAAACCAAGGTTTTATGGGATAACAGAGAATATGGCAGAGGCTTTGGGTGAGCTTTTTGCAGATAAATTTATTATACGTGAGATGGAAGACTATTCAGATTATGTTTATAAATCAGAAAGGCTTATAAATTTATCTGGCAAAAAACTTCATTCAAAAAGGAATCATTTAAATACTTTTAAAAATAACTATAAACACGAATACTCCAAAATAACCACAGCAGATTCAAAGGACATTATAAATGCTTATGACAAATGGTTCTCGTCAGATGATATGTACCTTTTAAGTGAGAGAGGCTCGATAATCGACATTTTAAATAATTATGATAAATTAGACTTAGTTGGAGGTAAATTAACTGCAAATGGTGAAATATGTGCCTTTACAATGGGTGAACAGCTAAATGAGAACACCGCAGTAGTACACATTGAAAAGGCGAATACTGATGTAAAAGGTGCCTATGCGGCAATAAATCAAATGTATGTTCAAAATGAGTGGTCACACATTGAAAATATAAACAGAGAAGAAGACTGTGGTATAGAAGGGCTTAGAAAAGCAAAACAATCATATTACCCAGATTTTATGATAAAAAAATATAAGGCAACTTTAAAGGATGAAATATTATGATTTATATATTATTGGCCGATGGATTTGAAGAAATAGAGGCATTAACAGTTGTGGACATTTTGCGTAGGGCAAATGTAGATATAAAAATGGTAAGCGTAGAAGATGGCAATTCTGTAACGGGGGCACACGGTATTATAGTGCAGGCAGATATAAGTATAGATATGGTGCAAAAAAGCAAAATGGAAATGCTAATTTTACCAGGTGGCTTGCCAGGAACGGATAACCTCGAAGGTTCGGCAGAGGTTATTAATTTAATATCATACGCAAATGAAAACGGAAAATATATTGCTGCAATTTGTGCCGCACCTAAAATACTTGGTAGACTAAACCTTCTAAATGGCAAATCAGCTATATGCTATCCAGGCTATGAGGGAGAATTAATTGGTGCAAAGATAATCGAAAAAGGCGTAGTTATAGACGAAAATATAATAACTGCAAAAGCTGCAGGAACTGCACATAGTTTTGCGTTTGCAATTGTAGAGGTTTTGTGTAATAAACAAATGGCACAGGATATTTCTAAAAAAATGTATTATAAGGACTAAACATAATGGATAAAAATGACCTACGAAAAGAGCTTAGGCTAAAAAGAGATATGTTAAGCAAGGATTTAATTGTAAAGCTAAGTAGCCTATTATACAATAGAATAATAAATGATGAACGCTTTATAAAGGCGAAAACAATTATGACCTACGTAAGTATGGGCAGCGAGGCAGACACACATAATCTGATAAACTATTCATTAAAAATGGGCAAAAAAGTCAGCGTACCAGTTGTAGTGAGGGGAACGAAGACTCTTGAAATTTCATATATTAATTCAATGGACGACCTGCTTTTAGGTAGCTATGAAATATTAGAGCCTAAGCAGTTTGCAAGGTGCAACAAGGAAGATATAGATTTAATAATAGTGCCAGCGATAGCATTTGACCTAAATGGCCATAGGATTGGCTATGGTGCAGGTTTTTATGACCGTTTGCTGGCTGAAAATACAAATGCAGTTAAGATGGGCATTGGATATGATTTTTCCATTGTCGAAAATACGTTTCCACAAAAGTATGATGTAAGTATGGATTGCATCTTAACAGACGAGAGGACAATAGAAGTATGAATGATAGAGGTGACAACATAATATCGTTTGGTGGCGTTAAATGGCTTATGCTTTTTGTATTTTATTTACAGTTTTTAGTGCCAGAGCTTATAATTGCAAACTGGTCATTTGTATCTGCAACCGAGCCACCAAAGTTTTTTTTAATAGCAATGATACAGCTTTTCGCTGTTGCATTGCCCTGCGTTGTGTATTTGTTTTTAAATTCTGCAAAGCCAAATGATGTTTTTAAACTTAACAAAATTTCAAAAACTGCCACTTTTGTGTTTGTGCTAATTGGCATATCAGCACAATCAATAGCATCGCTTTTAAATGTACCTGTTTTAATGTTAATTAATAATAAGCTCGGCATAATTCCAACAGTTAGCGTAGGCACGCCAGATTCTCCGTTTGGGCTTGCTATTGGAATATTCGTCATTGCATTAATGCCTGCAATATTCGAGGAATGCCTTATGCGAGGCATAGTCCTAACTGCAACCGAGCATATTGGTTACAGGGCATCGCTGTTTATAGGAGGGTTGTTTTTCGCACTAATGCATAACAGAATAGAAGGCTTTGTTGGAATATTCTTTTTAGGCGTGGTTTTATGCTATGTGGTGTGGATGACAGGCTCAATCTTTGCAGGAATGATAGTTCATTTTTCGTTTAACACATTTGGAATGGTGCTTGATTACATAATAAATTCACAAGGCTCAGCACATCCGTGGCTTGGTGGAGTGATTTTTCAATCGTTAATTATAGTTATTTCGATAGTAATATTTAGTGCCGTAATTGGAACGATAAAAAGCAAAAAGGTTAAAAGATATAAAACAAAATCACTGCTGGCAGAACTGTTTTTTTCATTATTTAACCTTCCAATGTTGCTTGTAATTGCAGGATATATACTTTTTGAATACACAAGGCTTATTTCAATTTAATGATTTTAGGGGGTGCTAACTTTTATGCAATATCCTTCATATATTAAAAGCGTCTATAAGAGGAAAACAGGCTATAAAAGCATAATAATTTGGATAGTAATTATTATTATGTTATTTTGTGCTTATGATATTCTTGTTGATGTAGGGGGAACAAAAAACGAATCTCCACAAATTACTGTTGAAATACCAAGTGGTGCAGGCTCAAATCAAATTGCAGATATTCTTAAATTAAAAGGGATTGTAAAATACCCACTTATTTATAAAATTGTCTCAAAAGCGTATCCTTCAAATTATAAATTTGGAGAGCATATTCTTACAAAATCAATGTCGTATAATCAAATAATAACCACGATATCTGAAATTGCCTTGCCAGCAAATTCTGTTAAGGTGGTAATTCCAGAGGGATTTGAGGTTCGCCAAATATTGGACGAGCTTGTATCAAAGGAGCTTATCAATAGAGAAAAATTTACCCAGCTACTTAGCACAGCTGAATTTGATTACCAATTTTTAAAGGGTATAAAACGTAAACAAAATCGCTTGGAGGGATACCTTTTTCCTGCAACATACGTTTTTCAAAAGGGTATGACCGAGCGTGAAATTTTGCAGGCTATGCTTAATAAATTTAACAGCGAATATACCGAAAAATTCTATTCTCGTGCAAAAGAGCTTAATATGACAGTTGACGAGGTTATAACCCTTGCATCGATTATAGAGCGTGAGGCAGCATCTCCTACCGAGCTTAAAGCAGTTTCAAGCGTGTTCCATAATAGGCTAAAAAGCAAAACAGCATTAGAATCCTGTGCAACCGTTCAGTATATTTTAAAAGAGAGAAAACCAGTATTATCAATTGCAGATACAAAAATAAAATCGCCATACAACACATATCAAAACAGGGGACTTCCAGTAGGACCAATAGCCTCACCTGGCAAATTAGCAATCGAGGCAGCGTTATATCCAGATGCTACTAATTATATGTTTTTTGTTGCAAAACCAAATGGTGGGCATATTTTTTCAAAGACATACGAGGAACACACAAGGGCTATGAGGAGTGTAGGATTATAAATGGAAAATAACGAAGAACACAATATAAACCACGAATATATAACACGATATATTAGAAGAACACTAAAAAAGAACGAAGGACTGCTAAGCGAAATTGAGCAGTTTGCAAAAGAAAATGAAGTGCCAATTGCCCAGCCAGAAACAATGCGATTTATCGAGGTTTTGCTAAAATCAACAAGAGTAAAAAGCGTTCTTGAAATAGGCTCTGCAATCGGGTATTCAGCGATTTCAATGGCAAACTGTGGGGCAGATGTAACAACCATAGAGCGTGACGAAAATATGCTAATTCACCTAATCCCAAACATCGAAAAGGCAGGGCTTAGTGATAAAATAACTGTACATAAAGGCGACGCATTAGAAATATTGCCCTTATTAAATGGCAAGTATGATTTTATATTTGTAGATGCCGCAAAGGGACAATATTTAGAATTTTTTCCACATTGTATGCGTATGCTAAGGAAGGGTGGAATATTGTTTTCCGATAATGTTTTGTACAAAGGAATGGTAGCAACAGACGAGCTTGCAATAAGACGCAAAATAACAATAATAAGGCGATTACGCAAGTACCTTGATGAAATATGCTCGTGCGAGGAATTAGATACTGCACTTGTGCCAATAGGCGATGGTGCGGCAATAAGTTATAGAAAATGATAGGAGAAACTTATGATAAAACCAGAGCTTTTAGCACCAGCAGGTGACCTTGAAAAATTAAAAATGGCTGTGCTGTATGGTGCAGATGCAGTATATATGGGTGGCGAGGAATTTTCCTTGAGGGTAGCCTGTGATAATTTCACATCCGAGGATATGAAAAATGGAATAGATTATGCAAAAAGTAGGGGCAAAAATGTATATATAGCGGCGAATGTTATAATGAAAAATAAAAATTTAGATGGTCTATATAACTTTGCAAAGGAAATATATAATCTTGGGGCAGATGCAGTTATCCTGTCCGATGTTGGTGCATTTGAAATAGTGAAAAATGCAGCACCAAGCCTTGATATACACATAAGCACACAGGCAAATATAGTAAATTATGCAGCGGCAAATGCATGGCACAAAATGGGTGCAAAACGAGTTGTGCTTGCAAGAGAGCTTTCATACCTTGAAATTAAAGAGATGCGTGAAAAAACCCCAAGCACATTAGAGCTTGAAGCCTTTGTGCATGGTGCGATGTGCGTTTCGTATTCAGGGCGATGCCTTCTTAGTAATTATATGACAGGTCGAGATGCAAACCAAGGCGAATGTGCACAGCCATGCAGATGGAAATATTATTTAGTAGAGGAAACAAGACCAAATGAGTATATGCCAGTATTTGAAAACGAAAATGGAAGCTATTTCTTTAATTCAAAGGATTTATGCCTAATTGAATATATACCCCAGCTTATAGAATCTGGAATAACCAGCTTTAAAATTGAGGGACGTGTAAAAAGCGAATATTATGTTGCAACTGTTGTAAAAGCGTATCGTGAGGAGATTGATAGATACCTTGATAACCCAGAAAAGTATCAATTTGATAAGGGTAAAATTTCCGAGCTGTGCAAGGTAAGCCACAGGCAATACTCCCATGGTTTTTGGAATGGCACAGCAATGGGCAATGCACAAATATATGATAGTAGCTCATATATTCGTGATTATGACGTTGTAGGAATTATCCAAAGCTGTGATGAAAATGGCAATGCAGTAATACAGCAGAAAAATAAATTTAGCGTTGGTGAAGAAATAGAAATAATGCAACCATATGGCAATTTTGTAACACTAACTGTTGAAAAAATGCAAGATAAAAAAGATGAGGACATACAAACTGCACCTCATGCGCAAATGATTGTTAAAATGAAACTCCCAAAACAGTTCCCAGAAAATTCGATGCTACGAAAGTCAAAATAAATTATTAAACTTGACTACTCATTAAGTTTTGATAATTAAGGCGTTTTTTGCCACGCTTGTCGATGTCCTCGTATGTGCCATCTTCAAGCATAATGTGGGATTTTTCAGTATCATTTAGATACATTTCAAGCAAACCTTGTATTGTGGCTTTTATGCCAGTATTATCAATTGGAAATAAAAGCTCTATTCGTCTATCCAAATTTCGTGGCATCCAATCTGCACTTGAAAAATATATATCATTACTGCCATTATTATAAAAATAGAAAACTCTGCTATGCTCTAAAAATCTTCCGATAATGCTTCTAACAGTAATATTTTCACTTACCCCTTTAATTTGTGGACGAAGGCAACATATTCCCCTAACAATTAGCTCAATCTTAACACCTGCACAGGAGGCAGCATATAGTGATTTAATAATCTCTGTGTCAACAAGCGAGTTCATTTTTGCAATAATTTGTGCAGGCAATCCAGCCTTTGCATTTTCAGTTTCACGCTCAATAAGCTCGGTAAAGGTTTGACGTAAATTCATAGGGGCAACAGAAAACTTACTCCAACTATTTACCTCACACCCACCACTTAGCATATTAAAAAATTCTGCTGCATCAATTCCGAAATCCTCATTACAGGTCATAAGCCCAAAATCAGTATATATTGATGCAGTAATATCGTTATAATTGCCTGTGCCAAGGTGCAAATAGCGTTTAATTCCATCATATTCACGACGAATAATAAGGGTAATTTTGCTATGAGTTTTAAGCCCAACAATGCCATAAATTACATGGCACCCTGCCTGTTCAAGCTTTTTTGCCCATTGAATATTGTTTTCCTCGTCAAAACGTGCCTTAACCTCGACAAGCACAGTAACCTGCTTGCCATTTTCGGCAGCACGTGCAAGTGCAGGAATTATTGGTGAATTGCCACTAACCCTATAAAGTGTCTGCTTAATTGCAAGGACATTAACATCATCTGCTGCATCATTTATCAGCCTAATAACTGGCTCGAAGGAATCATAAGGGTGGTGAAGAAATATATCATTACTATGAATTTGTGCAAAAATACTTTTATCATAATCCTCTAATTCTGGTTGAATTTTTTGCGTAAAATTCGAATATTTATAATTTTCATAACCACTAAATGCGTAAACCTTGAAAAGAAATGTAAGGTCAATTGGGCCATTTATGTGGTAGATTTCTTTATAGTGAACCTCAAGCCAATCTCTAAGATGGAACATAAGCTCCTCTTTCATGCCAACTTCAACTTCAAGACGAATAGCAGCACCCCACTGCCTTTGTTTGATAGATTTTTGTATTTCAACAAGCAAATCCTCTGCCTCTTCTTCCTCAATTGAAAGGTCGGCATTCCTTGTAATCCTGTAAGTGCTTGCATATAATATGGTCTTTCCTACAAAAAATCGACTAAGAAATAATTTTATAACCTCTTCTAAAAAGATGTATGAATTAGTGCTTGCGTCCTCGCTCGGAACAGGTATAAGCCTTGGAAGAACCGATGGAACCTGCACGGTTGCAAACATCTTTTTCTTATCTTTTTTATTTCGCATAAGCACAGCAAGGTTAAGGCTTTTGTTTAGAATAAGTGGAAAAGGCCTGCCAGAGTCTACAGCCATAGGAGTAATAACAGGGAAAACGTCAGACATAAAATATCCTTCTAAATAATCCCTCTGCGAAGGGGTAACCTCGTCACTTTTAATTATTTTAGTACCAATTTTTTTAAGCCAAACCTTAATGGCGTGGTTATAGGCATTATACATAGAAACAACCATTCTATGAGTCCTAATAGAAATTTTGGCAAGCTGTTCCTTAGGCGTAAGCCCAGAGGAATCTACTTTAGTATATTTAGCATCTACTTGGTCCTTTAATGATGCAACACGCACCATAAAGAATTCATCAAGGTTAGAGGCAGAAATTGCAAGAAATTTAAGGCGTTCGAATAGTGGGTTTTTCTTGTTTTTAGCCTCGTCAAGAACACGCTGATTAAATTCCAACCAGCTAAGCTCTCGGTTTATGAAATATTGTGGTTTATCAAAATTTTGCTTGCTCATAACAGGTCACCCCATAATAGATATTTTAGCATAAAAACAGTATTTGTGCAATTTTTATTATATAACCCTTGTATATGAAATAATAGGGCTTTGAATATATGGACGCTGGACAGAGCTTGGTTTTTCAGGCAATTTTAAGTCGCCCCTTGCAAGCTGAGAAGGAGTCATGCCAGATATTTCTTTGAAGACTCTGTTAAATGTCCGAGTGTTATTAAACCCACATTGCAGGGCAATTTCGGTTATACTCATAGAAGATTTAGCAATAAGCTCGATTGCTTTTTCAACCCTAATAGTGCTTATATAGCGTATGAAATTCATACCAGT
>Ga0247841_10006611_pt1 | contig 17784 bp, 14 predicted proteins | sample LaCruzMarch2015__2_FD_192410 | JGI IMG/M metagenome (GOLD analysis project Ga0247841, IMG submission 192410) | Freshwater microbial communities from meromictic Lake La Cruz, Castile-La Mancha, Spain - LaCruzMarch2015_18m | ecosystem: Environmental > Aquatic > Freshwater > Lake | place: Spain... | reverse complement strand
TTTGGGCATAGTCTTAGTTAAAATGGGTCTATCTCTGACCGGTGCTATCCTCGCACTGCTTTTGGCCGGACCGTTCTGTTATATCTTTACTCTCTGGCAGGTCAATAAAATCTTCAAGTCGACCGCGGGTCAGAAGACAAATGAAACGTTAGAGTTGGACAAAAAAGAGATTTTATCCTATTCGTGGCCAACAGTGATCACGATGGGGCTCTTGGTCATCTCTCTCAATATTGATGTTATCATGATCAAACACTTTTTTACTCTCGAGGATGCCGGTATTTATGCGGCCATCTCTACTGTTGGTAAAATCATTCTTTACGTGACTTCGCCGATCGTCTCTGTCATGTTCCCGATGATCTCTGAGAAAAGGATGAAGGGCGAAAAGCATTATAGGTTATTTATTTATTCAATTCTGATTACATTGGTCGGCGGTATCGCGATCGAGGGCTTATACATAGTTATGCCCGGATTTGTCATGAAAGTCCTTTATGGTCAGGCTTATGTAAGCCTATACCACCTTTTACCGGAGGTCGGATTGTTCATGTTATCTTATACCATGGTAAACATAGTAGTTAATTATTACCTCTCGATCAAAAACTTTATCTTCGTATGGGCCTTTGCTCTGATTATTGCCTTGCAGATAATACTTATCAGTTTATGGCACCCATCAATACTGGCTGTTGTTAGGACTTTGGCTTCAACCACGCTCTTGTTCTTTATCATCATGATGGCGTATTATTTATTTTTGAGAAAAGATCAAATCTTACAAATTTTTAAGGCAAACAATGAAAAGGCCGAAGCTTTCAATAATAATCCCGGCGTATAAAGAGGAAAAGAATATTTATGAGACCGTCGATGAGATCCTAAAAGCTCATGATATTTTGGATTACGATTACGAAATAATTGTGGTAGTCGACGGCTCGCCTGATCGGACTGCAGAAGAGGCCAGGCGCCACCGGTCCAAAAAAGTTCATGTGTACGAGTATAAACAAAATCATGGCAAAGGCTACGCCCTGAAGTACGGCACGGCAAGAGCTGAAGGGGAGATAATCACTTTTACTGATGCCGGCGGAGATTTTGACCCGAAGCAGTTTGATAAATGCGTGAAGTTGATGGAGATATTTGAAGCTGACTTTGTGATTGGGTCAAAGCGTCATCCTGCTTCAAAAGTTGCTTATCCGCTTCGCCGGAGAATTTACTCTTGGCTTTATCACAGGATGACCAAACTTGTTTTCGGCTTAAACGTAACTGATACTCAGGCAGGGTTGAAATTCCTGAAAAGACGCGTTGCTAAAGATGTCCTACCTAGAGTACTTGTTAAGCAATATGCCTTTGATCTGGAGATGCTTGTTGTCGCATACCAGCTTGGTTACCGGCGCATCTTCGAAGCACCGGTTGAGATGCAGTTCAACGCTCGCAATAGCGGCATCAAGTTTGATACAATACTAAAAGCGCTGATTGATACCTTAGCAATTTTTTATCGTGCTAAGATCTTAAACTATTACCGTAAATAAATTAGGGATGTGAAATGAAGAGATACTTAATATCAGGCGGAGCCGGTTTTATCGGTTCTCATCTGATAAAAAAAATACTAGAAAGTCAGGAATGTTCCGTTATTTGCCTAGACAATCTAGTCACAGGCGAGATGAAAAATCTGGATGGGCTGGAGTCCAATCCGAACTTCAAATTTGTAAATCAGGATATTTCAAAGCCAATCGAGGTAGATGGTAAGTTTGATTTTGTTTTAAATCTTGCCTGTCCTGCATCCCCGATCGACTACCGTAAATACCCTATCGAAACGCTTGAGGTAAGCTCACTTGGCACTAAAAACATGCTTGAGATTGCCAAGAGGGATAACGCCAGATTTTTTCATACATCAACATCGGAGGTATACGGCGATCCCCTCGAACATCCCCAAAAGGAGAGTTACTGGGGACATGTGAACTGTTATGGCGAAAGAGCTTGTTATGATGAAGCCAAACGGTATGCGGAAGCGTTGATCTATATCTACCATAAGGATCATAATGTAAATACCGGACTGATCAGGATCTTCAACACCTATGGTTCCAATATGAAGCCTTTCGACGGCAGGGTGGTCTCTACCTTTATCAGGCAGGCACTCTCGAACGAGGATATCACTATTTTTGGAGATGGAAGCCAAACACGGTCCTTTTGCTATGTTGATGATCAGGTTGAAGCACAGATGAAAATGATTCATTCTGATTTGGAAGGTCCGATAAACATCGGCAATCCGACCGAGTTCACCATGATTGAATTGGCAAATAAGGTGCTCAAACTGACTAACTCCAACTCAAAGATAGTCTACAAAGAGTTACCTAAAGATGATCCGACACAGCGACAACCAGATATTTCTCTCGCGATAGAAAAGCTCGGATGGGAACCAAAGATCGATTTGGAAGAGGGTCTGATCAAAACGATCGCCTGGTTTAAAGAGGTAGGATATTAGTAACTTAGGTCATAGGACTTAGGGTTTGGTAAATTGGGATTTAGGATGGTTTCAAAATAGTAACAGTTACCTTTGAAGCGATCTTTCCCTAAGACCTAATCCCTAGGCCCCAAGCCCTAATTAAGAAGGAGAGACGAATGAAGATTACGGTAATAGGAACAGGGTATGTTGGTTTGGTCCAGGGTGTTTGTCTTGCCGATCTTGGCAACGAAGTGGTCTGCGTTGATATCGATAAATTAAAAGTTGAGAGATTGAGTCAAGGCATTTCTCCAATATACGAACCGGGCATAGAGGAAATCATCAAAAAAAACCTTGAGGCAGGCAGAATCAAGTTTGTCAGCTCTATCGCGGAAGGTCTTCTTGAGAGCGAGATAGTTTTTATCGCTGTCGGTACCCCGTCTGACGAAAACGGCAGAGCCGATCTAAAATATGTTATTGCAGCGGCTGAAGATATCGGCAAAAACCTAAAAGATTACAAAGTCATTGTCAATAAAAGCACCGTGCCAATCGGCACCGGCAAGCTTGTCAAATCGACCATCGCCAAATTCTATAAGGGCGAGTTTGATGTTGTTTCAAATCCGGAATTCTTGAGAGAGGGGTCTGCGCTTGATGACTTTATTCATCCGGACCGGATCATCCTTGGAGATTCAAACGGTAGATCTGCAGCCGAGAAAGTGGCCAAACTTTATGAAGTTTTGGGCGCGCCGATATTGATCACAAGCCTTGAAACTGCAGAGATGATCAAATACGCTTCAAACTCTTATCTGGCCACTCAAATCTCATTTATCAACTCAGTTGCCAATATCTGTGAGAAAGCAGGCGCTGATGTCAACGAAGTTGCCAAAGGCATGAAGCTAGACAAAAGGATCGGCAGCAGAGCCTTTTTGAGTGCCGGTCTCGGCTACGGAGGGTCATGTTTTCCTAAGGATGTTCAGGCTTTGGTCAAAATAGCTAAAGATAACGGCTATGACTTCAAGATCTTGGAGGAGGTTGAATCGGTCAACAAACTTCAACGGCAAAAGTTCATCAATATGATCAAAGATCATTATGGCGATCTTAGCGGAAAGAAGATTGCACTTTGGGGCATCTCTTTCAAGCCAAAAACTGATGATATCCGAGAAGCGCCATCTATCCCAATCATTGAAGGGCTGATTTCGCTTGGAGCTGAGATCTACGCATTCGATCCTGTCGCTGAAACAAATTTAAAAAAGCTTATCCCTGAAGTTAAATTTTCGGGCAATGCGCTTGACGTCTGTGAAGGAGCTGATGGTCTGGTTATTATTACCGAATGGGATGAGTTTAAACAGATCGATCTTGCAAAATTAAAAAAGACAATGAAAAAACCTGTCATTTTTGATGGACGCAATATTTATAACAAGAATGATCTTTCAAAAATTGGGATCGAATACTATTCAATCGGAAGGTAGCAAAATATATGAGTCAGCCGCTCATCTCGGTCATAACTCCAGCCTATAATGCAGGTAAATATCTGGAAGAAACAATAAAAAGCATTCTTGCTCAGAGTTTCAGTGATTTTGAGTTCATTATTATTGATGACTGCTCGACCGATAATACTTGGCTCATCATCCAAGAATATGCTAAAAAAGATCAACGAATCAGGCCATATCAGAACGAGAGCAACCTAGGTATTGCCGGAAATCGGAATAGGGGAGCTGGCCTTGCAAACGGAAAATATATTGTGTGGCAGGACGCTGACGATCTCTCCTATCCTGATCGGCTTAAAAAGCAAGCCGAGTTTATGGAGGCAAATCCGGAGGTTGCAATCAGCGGCGGGGGATTAGAATTTTTTGATGACAGTGGCAGTAAAAGCATCCGTAAATATGCCCTTGACGATGATTCTCTCCGTAAAACAATTTTTCGCTTCTCTCCGGTTGCTCAACCAGCGGCAATCATCCGAAAATCATGTTTGGATGAAGTCGGCGGTTATGATCTGGCTTGGCCTCCGGCGGAGGATCTGGACATGTCTTTTAGATTGGGTCTTAAATATAAATTTGCAAATTTACCAGATGTTCTCATAAAATATAGAGAGCATCCAAACTCAGCGACATTCAGCAAACTCAAAACAATCGAGATGAATACTATAAAGATTAGAAAGAAATATGCAGGCAATGCCAGCTACAAAATGTCATTTCTGGACCGAGTCTACAATGCTTTGCAATTTATCTCGATCTACATTATTCCCCCTAAAATCAAAATTTCAATTTTTAATTTAATAAGAAATACGAGGTAACCCTATGTTTAATGGAAAAACTATATTTGTAACCGGAGGCACTGGATCATGGGGACATGAGCTGGTACGACAGATGCTCGACCGTTACTCGCCCAAAGAAATCAGAATCTATTCCCGTGGCGAACATAAACAGGTTGAGATGAAAAGAGAGTTTGGCAATAACCCTGCTGTAAGATTTATCATCGGCGATATCCGGGACAAAAATATCCTTGGGCTTGCGATGAAGGGTTCTGATTATGTCTTCCATTTGGCAGCCCTCAAACACGTCCCTGTTTGCGAGGAAAATTGCTGGGAGGCTGTTCTGACCAATGTTTATGGAACACAAAATGTAGTTGAGTGCGCCATTGCCAATAATGTGAAGAAAGTGGTTGATATCTCGACAGATAAGGCTGTGGACCCGTTCAATCTTTATGGGGTCTCAAAAGCCTGCGGCGAAAAGCTGATCATCAATTCAAACCAAAATTACATCTCTGATACCAAATTCGTCTGTATCCGTGGAGGTAATGTCATGGGAACAAACGGAAGCGTCCTGCCATTATTCAAACGTTTGATCAAGGAAAAAAACGAAGTCACTCTGACTGATCCTGAAATGACGCGCTACCTCATGAGCACAAAAGAGGCTATAGGACTTGTTTTCGAAGCAGTCATCAACTCGGAGGGCGGAGAGATTTTTGTAATGCGTATGCCCGCAACCAAAGTCCAAAATATTGCCAATGTTATGATCTCACTTTTTGGCAACAAAGAGACAAAACAAAAAATAGTTGGAGTCAGACCTGGCGAGAAGTTCCACGAAGTTTTAGTTTCCAAAAATGAAGCTCCTCGCACAAAAATATTCAATGATAAATATTATGTAATTTTGCCTCAATACACCAGTCCTGATCTCGACAAAAAGTATGGTTCTTTGGCTCCGATCGAATTTGAGGAATTCAACTCAAATAACGCTAAGAGACTTGGCGATGAAGAATTTGTCGCCGTACTCAAGAAGGAAAGCTGGCTATGGCAAGACTAAAAATTGCCGTTACCGGTAGCGATGGTTTTATCGGTACGAACCTAGCCGAGACTCTCAAAGACAGCGACATTGAGATAGTTCCTTTTTCTGGAGACCTTTTGAAGAAGGAGGATATTGAGCTTTTTTTTCAGAAGAACCACGGCATTGATCAGATAATTCACTTAGTCGGGCTTTTTTTTGGATCGCTCGATGAACTTATCAAACTGAATGTTCTGGCGTTCAATAATCTACTTGAAGTAGCCACTAAAAATGGAGTCAAAAAGGTTATCTTTACCTCTACCGGCGCTGTCTACGGCGAGCCTATCGGCGAACGATCGAAGGAAAGCGACCCTCTTAGGCCAAATACTTGCTACGGTCTTTCCAAGAAGTATGCCGAAGAGTGCTTGCTATACTATGCCGATAATTTCAATCTTGATTATGTGATCTTGCGCTTCCCGAATGTTTACGGTCCCAATAACAACAAGGGAGTCGTTTTTACTCTCTTGAAAAGCATTGAAGAGCATGGGAAAGTCACTATTTTTGGCGACGGCACTCAATCCCGTAATTTTCTTCATGTTTCCGACGCGTGCATAGCTATTAAACAGAGCATTGATTTTGGGGGTAGGGAGATATTCAATATCTCAAATCCCAACAAGGTTTCAGTTAATGACGTCGTCGAACTTCTGGCAAAAAAGCATAAATTTAAGATAGAACACGAACCAGCCAACAACAACCTTAAAGACCTTCTTTTGGATATCGAAAAAGCAAACCAGAAACTTGGTTTCGAACCACAGATGAAGGAGCTTCTGGTATGATCATCATCTCTGGTCATGCCAGCTTCATCAATGGCAAGATCTTCGAAGCGCCGGTAAATACTTTGGCTGAGACTTTGATTGCAGAAAAAAAAGACTTTATTCATATCCGCCATTCGATCGACGGATCTCTGAAGTCAAAGGTTTACTTTTATAAAAAAGGTATTCTGGCTAGCGAAGAAAAGTTGCCAGTCTTGCAGAGAGTCTCAATTTTACGGTATCTATCTGAGATAGTTGCAACCTTCATTTTTCTCTGTCGGTTGAAATCACAAAGCAAGATTTATATCGGGGCTGATCCGCTCAATGCTTTTTCCGGCGTTCTAGCACGAAAAGCCGACGGCATCCAAAAATCAGTTTTTTTCACCGCTGATTACTCCGAAAAGAGGTTTGGGAATCCGGCTCTGAATTTCTTTTATCAAAGCTTGGACCGTTTTTGTATTCGAAAAGCTGATTTTGTATGGAATGTTTCCTCAAGAATCTACAATCTGCGAGCAAAAATGGGGGTAGGAAAGAGAAACAAATTAGTCCCGAATATTCCCTCTGATGAATATAAGAAGTACCTGAAAAACCAAAAAAACAAGTTCCATCTCATTACGATGGGAATTCTGGGGGATCAATTTGATTTTAATAACCTGTTTCTGGCGCTTAAAGAATTGATCTCAACCGATAAGGAGATTGTACTTGATATCGTTGGGGACGGGCCCAAAAAAGAAGCTTTTGTAAAAGCTGTTAGTGAACTGGGGATTGCTAATAATGTAAAGTTTTGGGGCTATGTAGACCATTCAATCGCTTTAGAACTGGTCTCAAAGTCAGGGATTGGGCTTGCTCTTTATAACGGCAACTGGAGCTTCAACTACTTTGGCGATAGTATGAAGTGCCGTGAATTCTTCTCTTTTGGGTTGCCGGTAATATCGACCGATACTCATTCAACTGTAGATGAGATTAAAGATCATCACGCAGGCATTATCTGCAAAATGTCCAAGGACGAATACAAGGCAGCTGTCTTGGAGATCATTGAGAGATATGATTATTTTTCACAAAACTCTTCAGAACTTGGAAAAAAATATGAGGGGATACATTCCAAGATGATTAAAAGTCTGGAGCAAGGTGGATAGAAAGAAGATCGCAGTTCTGGTTATAAATTATAACGGCCAGGTTTTTCTAAGGGATTGTTTCGACTCACTCTTGTCCCTAGATAATGCCAATTGTGCTGATATCTATCTCCTTGATAACAATTCACAGGATGATTCGAGATCTTTGACCGAAAAGAATTATAAAGGGATAGAAATTATCAATACTGGCGCAAATCTTGGTTTTTCCGGGGCATATAACTATGCTCATAATAAGCTTGAAGAGAGTGGCAAAAAATATGATTACTATTTTATCCTGAACAATGACACGGTTTGCTGGTCAAAGGATATTTACACAAAAACTTTTAGGCTTTTCAGCGACCAAAAGGTTGGAATTGTTGCGCCGACCTTGATCGATAAAAATGGCATGATTCAGATTGAAGCTGGTAATTTTATCTTCCTGACCGGAACAACTCTCGGATATAATTCAGGTCGAAAATACCATGATGAGGGTTTGAATCGTCCTTATCTTTCAAAGTGGGCGAGCGGAGCAGCCTTTTTTATTCCTTCAAGCCTGTTTCAATCCGTCGGTGGTTTCGAAGATTATTTCATGTATCAGGAGGATGTCTGCCTTTCCTGGAAGGTCTTAAATAAGGACTTAAAGATAATCAGTGACCCGGACATGGCCATAATCCATTATGCCGGCGGGACCAAAAAAGAGAGCACTTTTGAGCATTACTATTCGGAGCGCAACCGGATAATCATGTATTGGCAAAATCTTTCTACGTTCTCCTTTGTGATTTTTTTGCCATTCTTTCTGCTCCTGCGTATACTATTGTTACCTGCCCAAAGAAATCTTAAGATCGCTTTGGCCAAATTCAAAGGCTTACTGAAGGGGTTATTACTTTGTTTTAGTTACCCGAAGAAAAATAACTCTTTTTTTAGGGATCTAAGAACGATTTCATTTTTTAATAGTAAGATTGCCAAGTATGAGAATCCTATATCAAATACCTAGCCTAACAACAATCTACGCTGGCCGAACGATCTACAATGGCTATAAGAATGCTTTTTTGGATCTGGGGCATGAGTTCAAGCCTTATACAGCTGATGATAATTTTCAGGAGATGATGGATTTGTTTAAGCCGGATATTCTGATCACCGGTCTTTCTGGCTGGTCTCTTCGGTATCTTGATCTCGATCTTTTGGCAAAATACCGTCAAAAAGGACTTAAAGTTTTCGTCAATATCCCGTTCTGGAGCTCGCCAATGTCGAAACTCCGAATAAATGAAACGCCTGGTCTAAAAGAAAATAAAGAGTTTGTTGAGTTGATCAAAAGTCGGCGGATCGGAGATATCTTTTTCAATTCATGCGGACAGTATGATGAAAGAATGGCTGGATTTGAAAAAGGGACAGGTACCAAGTATGAGACGATACCCTTGGCTGCCGACAAGACTATTATCAAAGAAAATTATGATGAATCGTTTAAAGCAGATATCTCTTATATTGGTACAAATCTTCCTGAGAAGAGGCAATTTTTCAAGCGCTACGTTTTTCCTTTGGCAAAAAAATACAATTTAAAGTTGTACGGTCAGGATTGGACCAAATTTGACCAAGCACTTGGCTGGGTTCAACGATTTGGGCAGTATTTTAATATCCATATGCTGGCCGGCATTCAGAAACCAAAGCTAAAGCTGGATGACGAAGCAAAAGTGTATACTTCCTCCGCAGTTTCGTTCAATGTTCACGAGGATTATCAGAAAGAGTTCGGAGGGGATTGCAATGAGAGAACTTTTAAAATTCCTCTAGCGGGTGGTTTTGAGGTGACAGACGATGTCAGATGTATCAGGGAATATTTTGTCGAGGGCGAAGAGATGGTGATTGCAAAGAATCCGGGAGATTGGGTAGAAAAGATTGAGTATTATTTGAAAAATCCTGAAAAAAGAGATCCTATTATTTTAAAGGGTAAAGAGAAAGTAGCGCGTTTTCATACTTATCACAATCGGGTGGATCAACTTCTAAATATTTATAACAGCATTAAATAATGAACAAGATCGAGCAAAAGTTTTTTGTGCATTGGAGCAACTTTAGGGCGCTGACTTTTAAAAGGCAATCTATGCTAGCTCAACTTGGCGTTCTTATTTTTTTTCTCATTATCGCTTTTATTATTAATCGATTTTCTAAGGGGACTTCGATCGCCGGCGGTGACTTTTACCAACTGATCGATCCGCTAAACCACTGGCAAAGATATTTTTATGGCTGGCTAAATCAGATCGGTCAGGGTTCGTTCAATACGCTTTTTTCCGCCGCACCTTTTTATGCTCTGATCGCTTTTCTGAGCTATCTCAAAATAGGTTCCAATATTCTCTCATCATTTTACATTTTTTTTATTCTATACCTATCTTATCTTAGCTTTTTTTATTCCATCCGGCTGATTTTTCCGAAGATCAATTATCTTACGACCCTTGGCGCCAGTCTGGTTTACGCATTGAACAATTTTACTGTTACAATCTTCACCTATCCATGGGGCTTTACTCATCACTTCTTTATCTATATTTTTATTCCGCCTCTGTTCTCCCTGTTCTATTCGGTCTTAGTCAACAACAAAAGGGTTCATTTTTATTATCTTGCCCTAGTTTTGGTTGCAAGCACCATTGCCTTTAACAATCTAGCCTTTCTGGCAAGCGTCTTGCTTTTGCAGGGTCTTTTAGCTGCAGGGCTTCTTATCTCCGGTCAGGTGAAAATTAATCTGGATTTTTTCAAAAAATGTCTTTCTGTTGCCGGCGTCTACCTTGTAACCTTGGGACTCCTCGTTTTCATCTGGGTTATATCGATGAAGGATTCTCTCGGCTCTGTAACAAACTCTGCAGCTCTCGGCGGTGACGGACTAAAAACATGGCTGAAGATCACCTCAAGCGATTTTATTAATTCATTTTCGCTTGCTTTGGACAAGACTCGGTATCCGGTGGCTGACTCAGCATTTTACCTCTTCCTTTCCCTTGTGTACTTTGGCGTCATTCTCTTCCTGGTTTATTATGTGATCAAATATAAAGATCGCTTTAAAGAACAAACAAAAGATTATCGACTTGTGGCCATTTTTTCAGCCTTGCTTTTGATTTTGCTCGCCTTATCGGTCAGAGCCTACGGACCATTTGAAAATATTTCATTAATTCTTTACCGTCTGCCGTTTTTCAATCTATTCCGCTCTCCGGAAAAGATCTTTGTGCTGATTCCGTTTGTTTATCTGTTAGTTCTGATCGGTTTTTTAAACATCCTAAAGATGAGTAAAATAAAAGTTACACTAATTTTTATCGCTTTGTTGTTGATTCCGCTCCCATTTTATAATGGCATGATAAAAAAATCCTTAGGTGAAAATGCAGGCGTCTACCAATATGTAACAGCAATACCAAATGAGTATAGAGAAGCTGCTGGTCTTATAAATGGCGATAAAAAGAGTACTTCGGTCATCTCATTACCATTCTCAGTCATCAACTCGATCAATTGGTCAAATTATCCCAAATGGGGATTTATCGGTCATGACATTCTCCACCTTTTATTCAATAAATTCTATATCTCTGCGAATACCTATGATCACCCTATGCAGGAAAAAAAGCCTTCGTTTGCAGCCTACAATGAATCGCCAAAGGTGGATGTCGATCTGTTCCTATTGCTAGTCCAAAAATTTGGCGGCGAATATATCATTATGCATAAAGATATCGATAATAGATGGCTGAAAAGAACAAAGCTGATTAACCTGACACTTGATCAGCTTGTAAAAAGATCAATTGCAGAAAAAGTGGTAGACAATCAATATTTTTCACTCTATAAAATTGCTGAGAATAAGATCATGCCGATCATAACTGCAAATGAGGCAAAAATAACTTTCCGAAAGATCAACCCATCATATTATCGTTTGTCGGTCAAAAATCTCAGAGAAAGCGATCAGATTAAGTTCAGACAATCTTTCAACAGCAAGTGGAAATTTTATTTGCTTCCAGATCAAAACAAATTGAATTGTGATCAAACTTACACTTATACACTTGGAAACGCCACGGAATGTTACGCTAAAAATAGCCTAAAAGATTTTCGTCCGTATCTTATGGGTAAGAACGTACCGGTTGGTAAGCATGCGCTTATTGACGATTATGCAAATATGTGGCAAATTGATAGCAAATCAATTGAGCAATTATCCGGCAAAAACTACTATAAAGTTAACCCTGACGGATCGGTTGATTTTGAAGCTGCAGTATACTTTGAGCCGCAAAGTTATCTTGATATCTATTTTATCTCTCTCCCCCTGATCGTTATAATCGGCTGGTTTTTAATTAAAAGCAAAAAAAGAAAAAATGACACAAAAATCCTTAATTGATCTCTCCGTAATCATCCCTATTTTCAATGAGGAGGATACTGTCAGTATCCTATATCATGAACTGATAAGAACACTTGATAAACTTGAAACTAAATTCGAGATTATCTTTATAAATGATGGCTCCAGAGACAGGAGTATTAGAGAACTTGAGAAAATCGCTAAAATGGATAATCGGGTTGTCGTGATTGATTTCTTGCGGAACTTTGGACAGACCGCTGCTCTATCTGCCGGCATAAACCAATCCCGCGGCGAAGTCATTATTCCTATGGATGGAGATCTTCAGAACGATCCAAAGGATATTCCCAAATTGCTCAAAAAAATAAACGAAGGTTATTCTGTGGTCTCTGGTTGGCGTAAAAACCGCCGAGATTCATTTATTCGGGTTTGGCCCTCAATGATAGCCAATATGATCATTGCTAAGGCAACTGGTGTTAAAATCCATGACAACGGTTGTTCTTTGAAAGCCTACCGCAGGGATGTGATAGAGGGGATTCATCTGTATGGTGAGATGCATCGATTTATCTCAGTCTATGCGACCTGGTCCGGCGGCAAAGTCACAGAGGTGGTAGTCAATCACCGCTCACGTGAGCATGGCAAGAGCAAGTATGGCATGTCTCGGATCTTCAAGGTTATTCTTGATCTATATGTAATTCGTTTTCTTTATTCGTATATCAGCCGTCCGATCCATTTCTTTGGGAAATACGGTTTTTATGCTCTTGCAGCTGGCCTGTTTCTAGAATCGATCGCAATTATACTCAAGATTTTTTATAATCGTACTTTTGTTTCTACACCTTTACCCAATATGGGAGCGATATTTTGTGTTGTCGGAATTCAGTTGATTTTGACGGGAATTCTAGCAGAGCTGATGATGAGGACTTACTATGAGTCTCAGGACACCAAGCCATACTTTATCAAAAAGACCATCAACGAAAAAAAATAGGAAAGCCGAATGAGCAACAAACTCCCAACTCCCAACTCCCAACTCCCGACCAGAATTCTGGTAACCGGCTGTGCTGGCTTTATCGGCTTTAATACAACTAAAGCCCTTCTCGCAAGAGGCGATTCGGTTGTCGGGCTAGATAATATCAATGCGTATTATTCGACTAAATTAAAGAACGATCGTCTGGCGGTGCTAAAAAAAGACCCACGATTTACTTTCATTCGTGGAGATGTCAGCTCTCAAAAGGCTTTAAATAAATTATTTATTGATAATAAGATTGATAAAGTCTGCCACCTTGCAGCCCAAGCCGGCGTCAGATATAGTCTTGAAAACCCTGCGGCTTATATCAAGTCCAATATAGTTGGTTTTACTACCCTCATTGAAGAGGTCAAGAAAGCAGGAATAGAAACCTTTATTTATGCTTCTTCAAGTTCAGTCTACGGTAACAATAAAACAACTCCGTTTTCCGAAGATGATTTTGTCGGCAGGCCGATCTCAATCTATGCGGCTACAAAAAGGGCAGACGAACTGATTGCTTATACTTACCATCATCTCTATGGCATCAAATGCACCGGGCTTCGTTTCTTTACGGCTTACGGTCCTTGGGGGCGCCCCGATATGGCATATTTTAGCTTCACGAAAGATATCTTAGCCGGAAAGACGATCAAAGTTTTCAATAACGGTGAGATGAAACGTGACTTTACCTACATCGATGATATTGTATCCGGCATTCTGGCAGCCCTGGACAAATCCTATGGTTATGAAATTTTCAACCTCGGTAATAACAAGCCCATTACCTTAGCGTACTTTATTTCTAGCATCGAAAAGAATTTAGGCATCAAAGCTAAAAAAGAGTATCTGCCTGCGCAGCCGGGAGATATGATCGAAACCTGCGCCAATCTTGACCATTCATTTGATAAGCTTAATTATAAGCCAAGAGTCAGCTTTGCCGAAGGGATCAAGCAGTTCGTTAGCTGGTACAAAGAATATTATTCATGAACAAGCAATCCATAAAGTTGGCATTGGTTTTAGGTACGAGGCCTGAGATCATCAAGCTGTCCTCAATTATAAGATTGTGTCATTCTGAGCGTATTAATCATTTTATTCTCCATACAAACCAGCACTACTCTCCGGCGTTGGATCAAATTTTCTTTAAGCAACTAAAACTAGAAAAACCAAGATACAATTTAAACTGCGGTTCGGCAACACACGGTAAACAGACGGGGGAAATGCTCACAAAAATTGAAGAAATTTTGCTGAAGGAAAAGCCAACTCATGTTATTGTGCAAGGAGATACAAATTCCGTCCTCGCAGGTGCATTGGCTGCTTCCAAGCTAGGTATAAAAATCTGTCATGTTGAAGCAGGGCTGCGTAGTTATGACCGGGCAATGCCCGAAGAGATAAACCGTGTCTTAGTCGACCATATCTCTGATTACCTTTTTTGCCCCACTCAGGTACAGAAAAAGATCTTGCAGAAGGAAGGTATCGATTCGCAAAAAATTCATGTTGTCGGCAATACGATTGTTGATGCTGTATATCAAACAGAGGATATTTTTGGAACGGTTAAAAATAAGTTTGGAATTTCACCGGACAGTTATATTCTTTTTACAATGCACCGGCCATCAAATGTCGACGACAAAAAGATGCTCAAGAAACATCTCGAAAATATTTCGGTACTGGCAAAGGAGAACAAGCTCAAGGTAATTTTCCCTGCTCATCCGAGAACAGTCGGCAAGATATCAGCTTTCAAGATCAGGGTTCCGGACAATATCCAACTGATTGATCCTGTTGGTTTTCTTGAGATGATTGCACTTGAAAAAAATGCCAAGATAATTGCAACAGACAGCGGCGGGATTCAGGAAGAAGGTTGTATCTTGGGTACCCCAACCTTAAATTTGAGGGACAACACGGAGAGGCCTGAATGCATCAAGGTCGGTGCAAGCAAGATTGTGGGCTCGGACTTGAATCTCATGCGAAGTGGCTATACGTTTTACTTAAACAAGAAAAGCTATTGGAAAAATCCTTTTGGCGATGGTCAGGCAGCTTCAAAAATCCTTGATATTATAAATAAGACCAAGTTCAACCAATGAAGAAAATTCTTATTATAAACTATGAGTTCCCTCCGCTTGGCGGTGGCGGCGGAGTGGCTGCATATAAACTTGCAATCGGTTTTATCGAAAATGGTTATCAAGTTGATTATATTACCAGTAAATTTGGTGCTGCTAAAAACTTTGAAGTTGTTTCCGGTATTAACGTTTATCGTGTACCAATCTTTGGCCGGAAAAACCTGTTTCAAGGGACGGTCTTGTCAATGATTAGTTATCTAGCGACCAGCTTGATCAAGAGCTTTATCCTTTGCCGGAAGAACAAATATGAGTTTATTAACTCTCACTTTACCTTAAGAGGTGGATTAATCGGCAATTGCCTTTCCTTTATTTTTAATGTAAAAAATATCATTTCTTTGCATGGCGGAGATGTCTATAACCCCTCTAAAATTCTTTCTCCTCATCGTAGCCACATCCTTAGGTCCGCAGGAAGACTTATTTTAAATCATGCTCATTCTGTAGTGGCGCAATCTCATGACACCCAAAATAATGCGATTAAGTACTACAATCCATTAAGAGGTGTTGAGCTTATTCCACTTGCCTATCAAAAATTTAAGTTTAAAAAAGGAAGTAGGGAAGAACTTGGCTTAGATAAAGACAAGCGATACCTGATCGGTATTGGTCGCTTAATCAATCGTAAAGGCTTCGAATACCTGATTGGATCATTAAAATATCTGAGTGATAAGTATGAGGTTATTATTCTAAGTGATGGGCCCGATAAGGAAAAACTTCTGCAAGTTGCTGTCGATCTTGATGTTAGCCAGAGAGTTCATTTGTTTGGTCAGGTCACTGAGGAGCAAAAATTTAATTATCTAGCAAATAGTGATGTTTTTGTTTTAAGCTCTATCCATGAAGGTTTAGGAATAGTTCTTTTGGAAGCAATGCAGGTCGGGTTACCGATAGTATCAACTAATCATGGTGGGCAGACAGACCTGATCAGGGATGGCGAGACGGGCTTACTCGTCAATCCAAAAGATCCCAAAGCTATCGCCGACAAGGTTAAAAGAATTATTTCCAGCGATGGTCTTAAAGAACAGATGGTGAAACAAAATATCAAATTACTCGATGAATTCGCTCCAGCTTCGATCGCCAAAAAGTATCTTGGCTTGATTAGCAAAACAAAGAAATTAAAAATTCTCTGCTCAACCTATTGGTACCCGGAGTTTGATGGCGATATCCATGCGACTTACGTTCATGACATAAACAGATATGTATCTAGGAATGATGTTGAAATTCATGTTGTCGCTCCGAACTATGGCAATTCTAAACTTGAAGAAAAAATTGATGATGTTTTTATTCACCGATTTAATTTTCCGGTTCCTCTTGATCTATCTTATGGAAAAGTAGCACAGAGCAAAACAAATCTGACAGCAAGGCTTGCAAGAATATTTATTATGATTCGGTATATCATACTCAACTTTATAAATACTAAAAAGATCGCCAAAAAATATAAGGTAGATATTATTCATGCTCACTGGGCTATACCTTCCGGCTTCCCGGCTCTGTTGGCGGCGAAGATTTTACGAATTCCTTGCTTGATTACAATGCATGGCGGCGATGTGTATTACAACCCGGGAGAGGGATATGAATATCCAAAACTTTGGTATATCAGACCGTTCCTTCGCTATACTCTCAGAAAGGCAGATCTCCTAACAGCCATTACGGAAGATTGCAAACAACATGCTCTCAATGCAGGCGCCAACGAATCTTTGATCAAGGTCATCTGCAATGGCGCTGACCTGGACCGTTTCCAGCCAATAAACGGTAGCACAGTAAGACTAATAAAAAGAAAGTTTAAATTGGATGGCTGCCCGGTTATTTTCTCTTGCCGCCAATTGATACCAAGAAAAGGAATGAGGTTTTTGATCGGTGCAATGCCTAAAATACTGGCCAAGTTTCCGAAAACCAAGCTTCTTATTGCCGGCGATGGCATCGAAAAAAATGATTTAAATAATCTGATCAAAAAACTAAAATTAACAAACTCTGTAGTGCTATTGGGCTGGATAGACAACAAGGAATTACCCGGTTACTATAACGCGGCCGATATTGCCGTAATGCCTTCTTTAGAGGAGGGATTTGGAATTCCTGCCGCAGAAGCAATGGGGTGTGGCCTACCTGTTGTTTCAACTGATGCTGGAGGGTTGGTTGAGGTGGTTGAACATAACAAAACCGGTCTTATAGTCCCTAGGGGTAGCGCTGAAGCACTTGCTGACGCGATTACTCTTCTTCTTAAAAATAAACCGTTAGCAAAAGAGATGGGTGAGGCAGGCAGAGAGAGGGCCTTAGAACTGTTTGATTGGTCTGTGGCAGCTAAAAAATTTATTGATAATTACAAAACATTATATGGTCAAAAAGCAAAACAATAAAATTTTTGCCTTTCGCTGGGATATTGATCATCTTTATGGTCTAGAGAAAGGCGTACCCAGAATACTCGATCTTTGCAAAAAAATTGGGGTCAAAAACAGTTTTTATATTAATCTTGGTCATTCGGTCAATCTATCGGAGTGGCTGTTGAGGTCGCCCTCAAAATCAATTGGTAAGTTATCTAGTAAAAACTCCATCAATATCATTAAAAAGGTTGGCATTGCTGAGGTATTGAGAGCATTATTCATTCAACGAAACGTTGGGTTGGAAAGAGTTGATATATTGAAACGTATTATAGGCGAAGGTCATGAGCTTGGCCTCCATGGTATTTTCGATCATATTGTCTGGTCCTGGCGATTAGACTCTCTAAGTCAGGATTTCATCGAAAATGAAGTCAAAAAAGCGATCTGTTTTTTTGAAG
>Ga0247841_10006609_pt1 | contig 17788 bp, 14 predicted proteins | sample LaCruzMarch2015__2_FD_192410 | JGI IMG/M metagenome (GOLD analysis project Ga0247841, IMG submission 192410) | Freshwater microbial communities from meromictic Lake La Cruz, Castile-La Mancha, Spain - LaCruzMarch2015_18m | ecosystem: Environmental > Aquatic > Freshwater > Lake | place: Spain... | reverse complement strand
ATAATCGCTTTTATTTTTATAAAGCCAATTTCCAGTCTTATTGCTGCTGGGTTTTCTCCAGATCAATTAGCCTTAATGGCCAATTTAAGTCGAATTTTACTTATTGCTCAAATTTTCTTTCTTCTCAGTAATTTTGCCACCGCCATTCTTCAAGTTAATCAAGTCTTTATTGTTTCTGCTCTCTCCCCTATTATCTACAACTTCTTTATTATTATTAGTATTTTTACCCTAGCTCCAATGTTTGGTATCTATGGAGTTGCTATCGGTGTTGTTATTGGTGCTTTTTTCCATTTTGCCATTCAAATACCGGTTCTTCGCCATCAAGGTTTCATTTATTATCCTATAATTAGGACAAAATTAAACGGAGTTAAAGAAATTTTTCGTCTTATGATTCCGCGCATTTTATCATTAGGTTTAGGTGAAATTGAAAATACTGTTACTCTATTTTTTGCTAGTACTCTTGCCTCTGGTTCCATTTCTCTTCTAAATTTAGCTCTTCAATTTATGTATTTACCTAGTCGTATTTTTGGTACTACTGTTGGCCAAGCCTCTTTACCAATTCTTTCCAAAAACATAGCTAAAAATGAATTAGAAGCCTTCAGAAATACCATCCATCGAATTATAGTTCAAAGTTTATTTATTGCTGTTCCAATTAGTGTCCTAATTTTAATAGAAAGAGTCTCCATTATCAGACTTTTATATGGTTCTCATGATTTTCCTTGGACAGCCACTATTTTAACCTCAAAAATTTTAGCTTTTCTAGTTCCAGGCATAATTTGTCAGGCTATAATTCAGATTTTAATTAGATCATTCTATGCTCTTCACAATACTAAAGTTCCATTTTTTATTTCAATGATTTCTTTGTCCATAAATATTATTACCAGTTATTATTTTGTCAACTTTACTAATCTTGGAGTTGTCGGTTTAGCCATCAGTGCCTCAATTGGTAATTTGATTCAGCTTTTTGGCTTGTTAATTATGTTTATTAGAATTGTCGACGGTTTCAATTGGTCCATTATGTTCGGTAAATTTTATAAAATATTAATTTCTTCAATTTTTATGGGAATTATTAGTTGGTTATCTATAAAATTTTTAGATCTTTTCATTTTGGATACTACTCATGTTCTCCCAGTCTTAACTCTAACTTTAATATCTTCATTTATTGGCTTAATTACCTATATATTTTCTGTTAACTTTTTAAAACTTGAGGAAGCTAAAGATTATAAAAAATACTATTTAAAATTTAGGGATTTTATTTTCCACAAATAGTCGTATATACTGGATATATGGCTGTAAAAAAAGAGCTTTCTCTTTTACCTGAATCCGAAAATCCAAGATCGTTTGGAGCTCGTTTTTTCAAATGGATAACTACTACCGGTAGAGTTACTATAATTTTAACCGAACTAATTGTTATTTCTGTTTTTATATCCCGTTTTTGGTTAGATCGTAAAAATTCCGATCTTTCAGAGATTGTTCGTCAAAAACAGGCAATTCTAGAAAGTGTAGTTCCTTTTGAGACTGAATTTGTTCAATTACAACAAAGGCTAAGCTATATTAAAGATTTTTATTCCAATCAGCCGGAGTACAGCAATCAAATTAATTCTCTAATTGCCAGCACACCTGAAGATTTATTTTATGAAAACCTCTCTATCTCTGATGATGAAAAATTAAAATCAACAGTTATAAATACCTCTCTAATTGCCTACAAAGAAGAAAGTATTGTCTCTTTCATTACTAATCTCATGTTAAATCCCGACATTGACCAAGTTAACGTCAATAAAATCGAAAAGAAAGAAAAAGAAAACAAATATTCTGTTTTATTAACTTTATTTTTTAAGTCAAATAAGGCCAAAGCTACTACTAAAATATGATCGACACAAAAAATTGGTTTCAACTTCGACCAATGTATAGCTACATTAGAAAACAGGCTGAAAACGAGAAATTTTTAAAATATTTAGAAATTGGTGGTACTTTTACCTTAATTGCTATTTTTCTATTTTTTGCCATCATGCCAACTATGAGTACTATTTTTTCTTTAATTGGAGATATTAAATCTAAAGAGGCTTTTATTAAAAAAGTTGATTTAAAAATAACAAATGTAATCAAAGCACAAGAATCATATGCTCAAATGCAGGAAAAGTATCCTTTAATTGAAGATAGTTTTCCCACTCTTGGCCAATATTATAAAGGTGCTTCCAATATGGCCACTATTTTTAAAGAATCATCATTAGACATAAATCAAATCAGTTTGAATTTAAGTAAAGAGGTTAAAGATAACAACCAATTTTTTAACTCTTACCAGGTTAATATAAATGGTGAAGGCCAATATTCATCAGTTTTAGAAATGGTAAAAAAAATATTTAATAATCGCCGACTAGCCGACATTATCAGTATTAAACTTAATCAAATAGATTCAAATAATTCTGGAAATATTAAAATTAGCCTTTTTAGTGATTTATATTTTTTACCAAACAATGAAAAAAAATAAAATTACTTCCTATTTTGTTTTTATATCTTTTCTTACTTTTGTAACTGTATTTTTTTCTATTGTTCAAAAAAGTTATTTTAATTATATAAAACCACAGACATTGGTTGAGAATAACGCCCTACTAAAGGAAATTAACCCAAACTTGGATTTATCTATTATTTCTACTATCGAATCTAAAAACAAAAATACAGAAGAACCTTTTGATTTTTCAATTATTAAAGTAGATAAAATAGAAGATGAAAATAACCAAAATTTTATCAATCAACCAACAACGGCACCAGTGAGTACTTCTGCGGGTAGATTAAATACAACTACACCTTAAAATGTTTAAAGAAAAAAAAATACCAACAATTTTAGGACTCTTTATTTTAATTGGAGCTGTTTTTGCCGGTACTGTTTTAACTAATAAAAATACTAATTTCATGTCTAAAGCCAGTGGTGATTGTAAGCCAATAAACCCACAGGTTACCAATATAACTAATAATTCAGCCTCAATTTCTTTTGTCACCGAATCATCTTGTTTATCATCTTTATTAATAGACAATCAAACCATCACTAATGCCGCTATTTTAAATGATGATCAAAAAAGTAAAATTCATTATTTTGATGTCAACAATTTAAATAGTTCAACTAGATATGAATATTCATTAATAAATGACGGTAAAACATACAAAAGTTCTTCTTATCAATTTGAAACCGCGTCAGATCCAATTGGTTCAATTCCTTCTTCCAATTTGGCCTGGGGGAGAGTTTTTACCCCAGAATTAAAAGCCGCCAGTAAGGTTATGGTTTTTATTAATATTCCCAACGCTTCACCTTTATCTGCTTTAGTAACTACTTCTGGTAATTGGAATATTTCTTTAGCTAATAGTTTTAATGAATCAAAAACCAGTAGATTTATTCCAATTGATAATGTTTCAGAAGAAATTGTGGTTATTGATCAAGAAAAACAACCCACCCAAATTAACGCCAGTACTTCTCAAAATGATCCCATTCCAGATATAATTTTAGGTCAAAATCAATTCTCTTCTTTACCAGTTACGTTTAATGCTGAAACTAATACCGGTTCATTATCTTCAGTCACTCCCGTCCCAAACTCTAAAGAGTTAGATATTTTAAATCCAAAAGATAGTGAATCAATTTCAACCAAAAAACCTGATTTTTTCGGTACTGGTCCAAGTAAAGCCACTATTAGAATAGAAATTCATTCACCAACCGTCTATACGGGTGAAGTTATTGTCAATGATGATGGTTCTTGGAATTGGTCTCCTCCCTCAGATTTAACTCCAGGCGAGCATACTATTACGGTTACTGTAAATAAGAATGGTATTGAAGAAATTATTTCTCGAAATTTTACTGTTTTAGCTGCTGACGATAGTCTTTCTTATTCTGCCTCACCATCGGCGTCTTCTGTTGTCACTTCAACTATTACCACCGTTCCCGTTCCTACAACAACAGCAATTCCAACCACTATTACTCCGACAAAAACTGCTACTGTTACTTCTACACCAGCCGTCCGCACCAGCAAACCTAGCACTAGTTCTGGTGTCCCAGCTACCGGTAATTTAATTCCAACTGTTGTTTTACTTTTAATTTCTTCTTTATTTATAATCTTTTCCTTCTTCGCTTTTAAAAAGATGTAATTTTGTTTTCGAAGCTAAACATTTTTAGTGGTATGATAGTATATTGATGTCAAAAGTAGTAAAAATTAATTCCATATTAGAAGAACTTCGTCCTATTCAATGGATAAAAAATCTATCCATATTTGCTGCTCTGATTCTAAATGGTCAATTATTTAATAGAGAATTATTTACCAAAAATTTATTTGCTTTTATCGCTTTTTGTTTATTATCTTCTTCATCTTATGTAATAAATGATCTTCTTGATGTAAACAAAGATCGTCTTCATCCAATCAAAAAAAATAGACCAATTGCCAGGGGTGATATCCCTGAATATTTAGCTGCTTTTATTGCCATTGTACTTCTTATTTTTGGCCTAGCCATCGCACTTTTCACTAGTTATGGATTTTTTATTATTTCCTTAGTTTTTATTTTACTTCAATATGCTTATTCTTTATTTTTCAAGAAAAAAGCTATTATCGATATTATTGGTATTGCCTTATTTTTTATAATTCGTGCTTACGCTGGAGAAATTGTTACCGGTTATCATTTACCAATTTGGATTATGTTAACTGTAATCTTTTTGTCTCTATTTATTGCTAGTGGTAAACGTCGTAGTGAACTTGTTAATAGTGGAGCAAAGACTCGTTCTGCCCTAGCTGGTTATGGTAAAACTTTACTTAATTTTTACACTACCATGTTCGCTGTTTGTACTATGGTTACTTATGCTATGTTTACTTTTTTTGAAGAATCAGTAACTTTCGCTGGATCAGGATTTTTACACAGCCTTCTTTTAGAAAACTTTCCCAATGCTTTAAACAGAAAATGGTATATGATAACTCTTTTACCGGTAATATTTGGCATGATGCGTTATGGTCAAATAATTTTTGAAATGCAAGAAGGCGAGAGACCTGAAAGAATAATTGCTACCGATATACCTCTTTTACTTTCAGTCCTAACTTGGGGATTGATGATAATTGGTATTGTCTATGCAATTTAATCTAATTAAAAAATTATCGCTTCCAATTTTTTTAATAATCTTCACTTTGATTACTCGTTTTTGTTTTTTGAATTGGGGTAATGGTTATTTTTTTAATCCAGATGAAAACAATATGGCCTCGTCTGTGGCCCAGATGGATTTTAAAAATTTTGGCCCAAATTTTTTTGCTTATGGACAGTTTCCTCTTTTTTTGACATTTTTCACTACACCATCTCACGAATTTTCAGCTATTATTTTAACTCTCCGTTTTTGGTCAGCTACTTTCTCTTGTCTTTCAATTTATTGTTTTTATTTAATTTCTAAAATAATTTTTAAATCACAAAAGATAAGTTATCTTTTTGTTTTATTTCTTATTTTTACTCCTGGGCTTATTCAATCAGCCCACTTTGGCACAACTGAATCAATTCTTGTTTTTGTTTTTTCTGCCAATATTATTTTGTCTTTAAAATATTTTAAAAATCAAAAAAGGAAATATTTATTACTCTCAATTTTAATTAGTGCTATTGGTCTTGCTTCAAAAATTACGGCTGTTTTTTTTGTTTTACCAATCTATATATGTTTATTTTTACTTTATTTAAAAGACAAGAAAATATTAAAGTTTATTTTAACAGCTACAGTTTTTACTGTCATATTTTTAATCTTGTCAATTATTTTTTCTCCATTTAATTTAATTAATTTTTCTGATTTTAAATCAACCATGGTTTATGAAACCTCAGTTGCTACTGGTAAATTAATGGTTTTTTATACTCGTCAGTTTGAAAACTCTCTACCTTATATTTTTCAGTTTAAAAACATCTTTCCCTACACTAACGGTATTTTTATTTTTGGTTTTTCTTTTATTGGTTTTTTTATTTTTCTTAAATCTTATTTCGTTAATCATAAGTCAAAATTAATTTTAATTTTAATTATTCCTTCAATAATTTATTTTTTATATACTGGTCAATTATTTGTAAAATGGACTCGTTTCATGTCACCACTTTTCTTCATTGGTCCATTTTTTAGTCTTTATATTTTTAAAAAAATAAAAAATAGATTTTTAATTATTATTTTAGTTTTATTGATGATTAGTCCCGGTTTATATTTTTTCCAGAAATATTTTCAAAAAGACGTTAGAATTTATGCTTCAAATTTTGTTAAATCAAATATTCCCTCAGATTCTTTTGTTTTATCTGAATCTGGTAATGTTGTTGATTTTCCTATTTCCTATTCCAGTCTCCATGTAGAGAACTTCAATTTTTATGAATTAGATTCAAACAAAAATAATTTAAATAAATTGACAGATATTTTAACCTCATCCGATTATATTTTTATTCCTTCACGTCGGGTTTTTAGAAATCAAAATAATAAAAATTATCCCTTATCTCAAAGTTACTACCGAAATTTGTTTTCTCAAAACCTAGGATTTATTGAAATAGAAAAAATTAGTAATCAAAAAGATTTATTTTTAAATTCCGAAAATGCCGAGGAAACTTGGTCTGTCTTTGATCAACCAACAATTAGAATTTATAAAAAAAATATCAACCTAAGTCCAGATGACTACCAAGAATTGCTTTCAAATAATTAATTCTAAAAAAAATATTTTTTTATTATTATCGATTTTATCGATAGCTCTTTTTTTTAGAACCATTGGTTTTAATTGGGATCAAAATCAACATCTTCATCCTGATGAAAGATTTTTAACCATGGTTTTAACTACTATTAAAATCCCAGTTTCTTTTAATCAATATTTAAATCCTCAAATTTCGACGTTAAATCCATATAATAACAATTTTTATTTTTTTGTTTATGGTTCTTTTCCTTTAAATTTAGTTAAATTAGTAGGTGAGTTTTTAGATAAGACAACTTATGAACAAATTCATTTTGTTGGTCGGTCCTTAGCTGTGTTATCTGATGTTTTAATTGTTCTATTAATTTATTTAATTTCTCGCCAAATTTTTAACCAAAAAATTGCTCTTTTGTCATCATTTTTTTATTCTATTTGTGTCCTCCCAATTCAGTTGTCTCATTTCTATACTGTCGATCCATTTTTGAATTTATTTATTGTCCTTTCTTTTTATTTTCTGATTTTAATTAAAAATAAAAATAAAGTATTTCAGAAGGTTTTACTATTATCTTTATCGTTTGGAATTGCTCTGGCTTGTAAAATTTCAGCAATTTATTTTTTACCAATAATTGGCATTTTGTTTATTTTTAATTTTTATAAAAATCCCAAACTACTTATTTTTTATAGTTTAAATTTTATTTTCTTTACATCAATATTTTTTAGATTAAATCAACCACAAGTTTTTTCTTCAGGTAGTTTTTTAAATTGGAATTTTAATCCTCAATTTATTTCCAATTTACAAGAACTCCAAAGTTACAATAAAATGTCTTCCTATCCACCGGGGATTCAATGGTTAAAATCTGTCCCTTTAATTTCTCCTCTTGAAAATATTATTTTTTGGGGAGTCGGATTGCCACTTGGGATTATTTTTGTTTTTTCTATATTTTATTCAATTTATTTTCTCTTCAAAAAAGGCTTTTTTAAATATTTTTATCTTTTTATTATTAATCTTTGGATATTATTTTTATTTTTCTATCAAGGACTTCAACATGTCACCACTATGCGTTATTTTTTAACAATTTATCCTTTTTTATGTATTACTTCAGCTTTTTTTATTTATGAAATTAGTTCATTTAAAACAAAATTTTTTAAATCTAATTTTGTTAAATTAATTTTCTTTATTATTTTGTTAATTTATCCAATTTGTTTTATTTCTATTTATTTTAAAGATCATACCCGAGTATCGGCTTCTAAATGGATTTATCAAAATATTCCAATTGGTTCAACCATCGCCACTGAATATTGGGATGATGCACTTCCATTATCAATAAATAATAATTATCCCAGTTTTTATAAATACGAAAGTCTTTCTGTTGCCGATTCTGATACTTCTCAAAAAATAAACAAAATAAAAGAACAATTAGTTAAAGCAAATTATATTATTCTCTCCTCTAATCGTTTTTATTTACCAATACCCAAAAATCCAGATAAATATCCCTTAACAACCAAATATTATCAATCACTCTTTGATAGCACTCTTGGGTTTAAACAAGTTGCTGAATTTACTTCTTATCCATTTTTTGATGACACTTTTGCTGAAGAAGCCTTTACTGTTTATGATCACCCCAAAGTCATTATTTTTCAAAAGACTTCAAATTTTAATTTAAATTCTTTCTAAAAATAATTTTTCATAACTATCTATACTTTTTTTATAGTCAAAAATTTTAATATTTTTATTAAATTTATTTTGATAATATTGTTTTCCATTTTTTAAAACTAATTCTATTTTATTTGCCAAATCTGTTCTGTTCTTATTTTCAAATAATTCTCCAAACCCACTTTCCAAAATAGGGACTCTAATTCCTGGTAAGTTTGTTGCCACACATGGGGTTCCACATTTCATTGCTTCAACCTGAACCATAGCAAAAGATTCTAATCTATTATCACTCATTGTAACCAAACAATCACACTTTTTTAAAAAAGCACTTGCACTTTTAATTTCACCTAATTTAATAACTACATTTTTATATCTCTCAAAAAGATTATTAATTTTTTTTTGATAAATATCTTCACCAATAACTTTATCTGGTCCAGCTATGGCTATAATAAAATTATTTTTTTTAAGCAAAGGAATTGTTTTAATTAATAATTCTAAATTTTTTTCTTTAGACACTCTTCCTAGAAACCCTATTATTTTTTTATCTTTAAATTTTTCCAATTTTTGATTGATTTCTAATTCTTCATTTCGATTATTGTTTTCAATAATTATTGGCGGATAAATTTCAATTATTTTTTTTCTATAATTTATTAACAAATTATAATTTTCAATATAATCTTTGGTATTTACTACAATTACATCTGCCGATTTTAATACCAAATTTTGAATAAATTTAATCAAATTATTAATAATTTGATTTCCAGAATCAAAATCACAATGGTAAGTGATTATTAATTTTTTTTTAAAAACTATTTTTCCTAAAGCTATAAAAAATGATTCCAAAGACGGTAAATGACAATTAATCACATCAGAATTTATAATTTCCTTGATTACTGTAAATGGGAAAAATGGCATTATTATTCCTTTTCCAATTTTTATTGGAGCCCATATTCTTTTTATAAATACACCATTATTTTTTTCTTCTTTTTTTAAATTTGACAGATGCCTACTGGTTAGAATCGTCATTTTGTGACCTCTTTTAACAAGTTCTTCTGCTAAATTCTTAATATAAACCGTAATTCCCGAAACATTAGGCAAATAATAAGGTGTCGAAATTAGTATTTTCACAACTGAATTATAACAATATTCAAAAAGGATTTATAATAAATGAATGAATTTTTTAAAATCACTTTTATTTTGGCAACCCAAGAAAGACTGGCTTATTTGGTTTGAACAAGACTTGTTGAGAAAAAAAATTCTAATTATTCTTAATTATGTAATCTGGGTTTTTTTCTTTTTCGTTTCCTATCTTTTAATTAAAAAAAATGCCAATATTTTTTGGCAGATTCTTACTGCCACTATTATTGCTGAATTTTTTGAGCGGTTTTTAAAAAGTAAAATTTATTGGCGCCGACCGCTTTTTGAAAAAAATGATGATCTTCCTCCAGGTTTAGTTAAGAAATGGTATAAAACCGGTTCTTTCCCTTCTGGTCATACTATTAAAACCGTATATTTTCTTCTATTTATTATTCAATATCAAGTTTTTTCAATTCCTTTATTCCTCTCGATAGTTTCACCACTTTTATTTTTTCGTATTATCATCGGATTTCACTATCCCATCGACATGTTTGGTGGAATAATTACCGGTAGTATTATTTGGCTCCTGTCAAAATGGATTATTTTACCAGTTTTTATTACCCAAACGTTTAAAACTATTTTTAATTTCGTCTTTTTTATTAAATAGTTATGTTATCCGATTTAACTCCAATTATCTCTTGGTGGCTTTTAATTTTCTCTCTAGGGCTTTTTACTTTACCAATAACCCTTTTTTTGTTCCAAAAATTTTGGGACAAAGGTTATGTCTTTTCTAAAATTATTTGTATTGTATTTTCTACTTACCTAATTTTTATTGGCGGAGTTTTTAAGGTTTTAATTTTTACCAACACAAATTTATACCTAATTTTAGGAATAATTATTTTATTAAACTTTTTATTTCTTAGACAAAAAAATAATTTATCTATTTTTATAAAAACCATTAAAGAAAATTATAAGGTTTTCATTTTTCAAGAAATTTTATTTCTTTTAATTTTAATTACTTGGTCTTTTGTTAGGGGTTTTGCTTCCGATATTGAAGGTCTAGAAAAATATATGGATTGGGGTTTTATCAACTCAGCTTTAAGATCAAAATTTTTACCACCTCAAGATATGTGGTTTTCCGGAGAAATTATTAATTATTATTATTTTGGTCATCTAATTTTTGCTGTTTTAACCAAATTAAGCACTATTAGCTCAGCCATTACCTACAACTTATCTATTGCCACAGTTTGTGCTCTAACTTTTTCTTTTACTTTTTCTATTGCTTCAAATTTTGTTTTTCTTTCAATGAAAAAAGTAAATTTCAAAAAAATAGTCACCGCTGGGTTAATATCTGCTCTTCTTTTAACCTTTGGTGGAAATCTCCATTCGGTTTATAAAATCGCCAAAATAAATATTCAAGACAATAGTAAACTAGTTTTGTCAAAAAAAGCTATCATTGAATCATCCAATAAATATTGGTATCCTGATGCCACTCGTTTTATTGGTCACGATCCCGACATTAAAGATAAAACCATTCACGAATTTCCACTTTATAGTTTTGTTGTTGCTGATCTTCATGGTCATATGAATGATATTCCGGTTGTTTTATTTTTTATGGCTTTTTTATTAGCTACAAGTTTTTTTGCCTCAGGATTAATTAATTATTTTGTCATCGTTATTTCCGGTTTTATCTTGTCAATTGCCTATATGACTAATGCTTGGGATTTTGCTATTTACGGTCTTCTTTTCGCTGTTTTTACTTTCTTTTTAAATCTTAAAAATAATCAAAAATCAGCCATCAAAAAAACTTTAATTAATGGGATTTTAACAATTGCCGTCTGGTTTATTTTTACTCTTCCTTTTTCTTTAAATTTTATTCCTATGACCAACGGTATCAGAGTTTCTGATAGTTATAGTGCTTTTTATCAATTATTTATTCTATATGGTGGTTTTTGGTTAATTGTTTTACCTCTATTGTTTTTATTTTTAGTTAAAAAAATAAAAAAAAATAAAATCGAGTTAAAAACATCAGATCTTTTTGTTTTAGCTGCGATTACCACTGCTACTATCTTAATTATTATTCCCGAATTAGTTTATTTAAAAGATATTTATATTTATGAACATCGTCGAGCCAACACTATGTTTAAATTGGTTTATCAAGCCTTCATGATGTATGCCCTAGTTTCCGGTTATGTTTTTTATAAAACCAGATTGTTATTAAAATCTAGATTGCTAAATATTTTATATGGTTTTTTATTTACTATAATTTTTTCAATCCATTTAATTTATCCTTATTTTGCTATTAAATCTTTTTATAGTTCTAAAAATTATCAAGGTCTTTGGGGTTTAAATTATTTAAAAGATTCTTACGGAGATAATCTGGAAGCCATTAATTGGATTAATAAAAATATTTCTGGTCAACCAGTAATGCTTGAAGCCGTCGGTGATAGTTATACTACTTTCAACCAAATTTCTGTAGCCACTGGCTTACCCACAGTCCAAGGTTGGATAGTCCATGAATGGCTTTGGCGTGGCGGTTACGACAAACCGAAACAACGTCAAGACGACGTCCAAGCTATTTATGAAGATAAAGATATAAACAGATTAAAAGTTTTAATTCAAAAATATAACATTAAATATATTTTTGTTGGTGCCAAAGAATACGAAAAATATCCCAATTTAAATGAAGATAATTTTATAAAAATTGGCGGGCAAATTATTTTTCAGTCTGGTAAAACTAAGATTTACCAACTATAGTTAATTCTGTCCATGAAAGATATTTTAGAAGGCTTAAATCCACCCCAGAAAGAAGCAGTTACTCACACCGGTTCTCCTTTGCTCTTACTAGCCGGTGCTGGTTCTGGTAAAACTCGAGTTCTTACTCATCGAGTTGCTTATTTTATTCAACAAAAAATCGCCAAACCTTCAGAGATTTTACTTCTCACTTTTACCAATAAAGCCGCCGAGGAAATGAAAAATCGTACTAATAAACTTTTATCTACGATCAAAGATCTACGACCTAATTCCTTCTTCGCGGGGACTTTTCATTCTTTTTGTTGCCGAGTTTTACGCATTGATGGTCACCATATCGGCATTCCCTCCAAATTTGTCATCTACGATACTAACGATCAAGAAAATTTAATTAAAAATATTCTTCATGAACTTGGTCTTACCACTAAAGAATTTAAACCATCTAGTGTTTTGTATTACATTGAGGCTGCCAAGAATTCTTTCCAAACCCCAAAAGAAATGAGTGCTCAAAGCCATGGTTTTTGGCAAGATTATGCTGTTAAAATTTATTCACTTTATCAAAAAAAATTATTTGAATTTCATGCCCTAGATTTTAATGATCTTCTTTTTAAAACTGCTGAATTATTTTTAGAATATCCGGACGTCCTAGCTAAATATCAAGAAATATATAAATTTATCATGGTTGATGAATATCAAGATACTAATCAAATTCAATATCTTTTAACTAAACTTCTCGCCAAAAAATATAATCAAATTACTGTAGTTGGTGACGCTTCCCAAGCCATCTATGGTTGGCGTGGCGCTGACTATCGTAATCTTGTTAGTTTTACTGCCGATTTCAAAAACACCAAAGTTATTAATCTTGAAGAAAATTATCGATCAACCCAAATTATTCTTGATGCTGCCAATGCTGTAATTTCCAAAAATAATTCTCATCCAGTTTTAAAATTATTTACTCAAAAAACATCAGAAGATAAAATAAAAGTTTTTGAAGCCGAATCAGAAGTTGCCGAGGCCGATTTTATTGCTCAAAAAATTAAATTTATAAATGATAATTTAAAAATTCCTCTTCGAAATATAGCTGTTCTTTATCGCATGAATGCTCAATCTCGTGTTTTAGAAGAAGCTTTTTTACGCCTTAGTATTCCCTATGTTTTACTTGGTGGTATCCGGTTTTATGAACGTGCCGAAATCAAAGACATTTTATCTATGCTTCGTTTTGCCAGCAATGATTCTGACCACATTTCTGAAGAAAGAATTGAAAAAGCTCTGGGAAAGCGAAAGAAATCAATTCTTTTGGAACACCTCAAAAATATGGATTTGAATAATCTCACTTCTCTTCAAATTTTAGAATCATTAGTAGTCAATTCTGGTTATCTTGATAAGTTTGATACCAAAGATGAAGAAGATCAAAAGAGAATTGAAAATATTAAAGAATTAAAATCAGTTGCCGCTGCCCATCCAAGTTTAAGCGGATTTTTAGAAAACATTACTTTAGTTCAGCAAGAATATTCTCTCCAAGAAAAAAACAAGAAAAAAGAAAATCGTGATGGAGTTAAATTAATGACTCTTCATAGTGCCAAAGGTCTGGAATTTGAAGTTGTTTTTTTGGTTGGTTTTGAAGAGGGTATTTTGCCTCATTCTCGATGTTTAATTAACGAATCAGAAATAGAGGAAGAACGTCGTCTTTGTTATGTTGGCATTACTCGAGCTAAAGATTATTTATATATCACTTATGCCACTCGTCGTCTATTTTTTGGCAAAAGTAGTTTGAATGAAGCTAGCCGCTTTTTAGGTGATATCCCTAGTGAATTGGTTGAATTTGAAGAAAGTTTAGAAATTATTCGTGATTATCGTCATGGCAAAAAATCAAAAAACGACGACGACCTCGTCTACGATCCTGATATATACTAAACTATTATTATGATTACCCGAATCCTTACCGACAAAGACCAAAAAAAATATGATTCTATAATTAACCATCCAGTACAGACTTGGGAGTGGGGAGAATTCCAAATAACTCAAGGCCACAAAATCTATCGTTTTGGTGTTTTTGACGATAAAGATAAAATTGTTTCTGCTTATTCTGTCAGCTTTCATAAAGTTCCCAAAACTAAATTTTCTATTGGAACCATTCTTCGTGGGCCCCAAATTGATGATCAAATGATTACTAACGTTACTGAAATCGCCAAAAAAGAAAATGCTATTTTTGTTAAATTTGAGCCAAATATTTTTTATAAAAGCTTTGATAGTTTAGGAAACGACACTATTTTAAGTCCAAAACCTCAATTTCGTCATTTAAAAAAATCACCCAAAGTTGCCTTTTATCCCTTTACTTATTTAATTGATTTAACCAAAACTGAAGAAGAAATTTTAGATTCGATGCATCCCAAAACTCGTTACAATATTCGTGTTGCCAATCGTCATGGTGTTGAGGTTAAAGAGCAAACCGATGATAAAGGTTTTGAAATTTATTTAAAATTACTTTTTGACACCACCAAACGTCAGGGATTTTATCTTCACAGTCAAAAGTATCATCGTGATCTTTGGAAAAAACTAAAAGATACCGGCATGATCCATATTATGTTGGCTTCTTACCAAAACCAAATTTTATCCGCTTTTATGATTTTTAAAGTAGGTAATCAACTTTTTTATCCTTACGGTGCTTCTCTAGATATTAATCGTCAAGTTATGGCTCCAAACCTTTTAATGTGGGAAGTTATTAAGTTGGGACAAAAATTAAAATGTGCCACTTTCGATATGTGGGGTTGTCTTGGCCCTCGTGCCAAAGAAAATGAGAATGGTTATGGTTTTCATCGTTTTAAACAGGGTTTTGGTGGTCAATTAATCGAATATGTTGGCACCTACGATTTAATTATTAACCCACTCTTATACAAAGCTTACAATTCTGTTGATAAAATCCGCTGGCGCCTTCTCCGTCTCAAAGCCTCAATTTTCAAAAAATAGGTTAAAATAGACTATGTCCGATCCAAAGATTTCTATGGTCGATTTGGAACATATTGCCAAATTAGCCCGCATCAATTTATCCGAATCCGAAAAAACTACTTTTTTGCCTCAACTCGAATCTGTTTTGGAATATCTTGATGTTTTGAACCAAGTTGATGTTGAAAATGTTAAACCAACTTATCGTGTTAATGACCAAAAAAATGTTTTAAGAGAAGATTTAATTGAAGATTCTTTTGATCAAAAAACCGCTCTTTCCAGTGCATCAAAAACTCAAGATGGTTATTTTGTTGTTCCAGGAACTATTAAAAAATAATATGGATTTAAAAAGTTTAACCATTCATAAAATTCAAGAATTGCTTTTTTCTAAGCAAATTTCTGCTGTCGAGATTGTTAAATTCTATTTGCAAAGAATAAAAAAACTCGACCCACAAATCAAAGCTTTTATTACTGTTACTGAAAAAGAAGCCCTAAAACAGGCAGAAATTATTGATAATAAAATTAAAAAAGGGGAATCAGTCGGGAAATTGGCTGGTGCAGTTATGGCTGTTAAAGATATCTTTTTAACTAAAGATATTCAAACTACTGCCAGTTCTCAAGTCTTAAAAGATTACATTCCTCAATATTCATCCACTGTTTACCAAAGATTGATCGATGAAGATGCCATAATTATAGGTAAAACCAATACAGATCCTTTTGCTTTTGGTGGCTCGACTGAAAACTCTGGTTTTTTTACCACTAAAAACCCTTGGAATTTATCTAAAGTCCCTGGTGGTTCTTCTGGTGGCTCTGCTGCCGCTGTGGCGGCTGATCTTTGTCAATTTGCCCTTGGTACTGACACTGGTGGTTCCATTCGTCTGCCAGCTTCATTGTGCAATATTAGTGGCCTAAAACCAACTTATGGACTCAACTCTCGTTATGGTATCACCGCCATGGCTTCATCTTTTGATTGCCCCGGTGTATTTGCCAAAAATGTTTCCGATTTAGCCTTGCTTACCGAAATCACCGCCGGCTTCGATCCAAAAGACGCCACCACTATCAATAATCCAATCCCCGATTATTCCAAATTATTAGAAAATATAAATCTAAAAGGTTTAAAAATTGGTATTCCTAAAGAATATTTTATCGATCCTATTAATGCCGAAGTTAAGGAAAAAGTAATGGAAGCCGCTAAACTTTTTGAAAGTAAAGGTGCCATTCTGGTTGACATTTCTTTACCTTCAACCAAGCTCGGAATTGCTGTTTATTATATTTTGGTCCCATCCGAAATTTCGGCCAACATGGCTCGTTACGATGGAATTCGTTTTGGTCGCAACACTGATAATAATCCCGACATTACTTCTTATTACATGAACACTCGTGGTCAATACATGGAGGCCGAAGTTAAACGCCGAATTTTAATTGGTACTTACGCCCTATCTTCTGGCTATTACGATGCCTATTACACCAAAGCCTCAAAAGTAAGAACTCTTATTAAAAACGAGTTTACCAATATTTTAAAAGAAGTTGATGTAATTTTAGCTCCGGTTTCTCCAACCGTTGCTTGGGATATCGGTGCCAAAGCCAACGATCCTCTTCAAATGTATTTAGTTGACGCTTTTACTGTTTGTACTAACGTCGCCGGAGTTCCCTCAGTTGCCCTTCCTTGTGGTTTTGATAAAACCAATTTACCAATTGGTTTCCAACTTATTGGTAATTTCTTTGAAGAATCAAAAATCCTTTCCATTGCCCATCAATATCAACAATTTACCGATTATCACACTAAAACCCCAAATTTATGAAAATAACTCCTATTATTGGTCTTGAAGTTCATGTCGAACTAAAAACTAAATCAAAAATGTTTTGTAGTTGTAGTGATGAACACTTCCATGTTGAACCAAACACTCACACCTGTCCCACTTGTCTCGGTCTTCCCGGTGCACTTCCGGTTCCCAATAAAACCGCTTGTGAATGGTGTATTAAATTAGGATTAGCTCTTGGTTGTACTCCCAATGAATCAAGTTTTTTTGAACGCAAAAATTATTTTTATCCCGATTTAGCCAAAGGTTATCAACTTACTCAATACGAAAAACCATTTGTAATAAATGGCAAAATAAAAATTGGCGACCAAGAAATCAGAATCAACCGAGCCCATATGGAAGAAGACACTGGTAAATCAGTTCATATCAAAGATAATGGCCAAGAGTTAACTCTTATTGATTACGATCGTTGTGGTGTCCCACTTGTCGAAATTGTTTCCGAACCAGATATAACTTCGGCTCAAATGGCCAAAGATTATTTACTTAAGATGCAACAAATTATCCGATATTTAGGCATTTCCGATGCAGACATTGAAAAGGGCAGCATGCGTTGCGAACCAACTGTCAATTTAAAAATAGAAGATAATGGTCAAGTTTTTTATACCCCATTAGTTGAAATTAAAAACGTTGCCTCTTTAACCGGTGTTCAAACTGCTATTGATTTTGAAATTAAACGTCAAGCTGAAGTTTTTAAACAAACCGGTGAAGTTAAATCCAAAACTAATAAAAATACTTTTGGTTGGGATGCCGATAAAAACCAAACTTTCTTACAACGCGAAAAAGAAGGGTCTTCTGATTATCGTTATTTCCCCGAGCCTGATATTCCTCATATTGAATTTACTAAAGTTGAAATAGAAGAGATAAGAAAATCTATTCCAGAAATGCCAGAT
>Ga0247841_10006607_pt1 | contig 17790 bp, 13 predicted proteins | sample LaCruzMarch2015__2_FD_192410 | JGI IMG/M metagenome (GOLD analysis project Ga0247841, IMG submission 192410) | Freshwater microbial communities from meromictic Lake La Cruz, Castile-La Mancha, Spain - LaCruzMarch2015_18m | ecosystem: Environmental > Aquatic > Freshwater > Lake | place: Spain... | reverse complement strand
TATACCGCTGCCTATAACGCCGTAAAGGAACGAATAACCGAGATACAGCGCCTTCTTATCTTCAGGTGCTATCAAGCCGACGTAACTGATGAATTTCGGATGTGCCGTCATTTCGCCAATCGAGAAAATAATTATACCCGCCATAAAAACCCATGCCTGAGATGAAATCGCTAATATTCCCATGCCGAGCGTACCCATAGATATACCTGCTATCATAGTCGGCAGGGCTTTTGTTTTCTTTACGATATTTGATATGAATATCTGGAGTACAATTATAGTGCCGGCATTCATAACCGTTACATGTTCGGCGTCGAACTTCCAGTTCGGATTCGCCATAAACAATCCCGCAATGCTGTTGATGAAATTATTAACGGGGGTCATATCCATGTGGTCTTTCAGGTACCAGAGAACCGTATCGAACATCTGGAAGTACAGAATCCAGAAACCGGAATAGATCAAAATCATGACGATAAAACGCCAGTCGGCAAGTACAAGGAACATATCGGCAAAAACCTTGCCGAGTGTCTTTGTGCTTTTCGGTCTTTGCGGTTCTTTATAGATAAGTAAATTCGGAATCAACAGCATACCGGTGCCGATTGCGGCCATAAAGAAAATATACGACCATGAAATTTCTTTCAGTATAGGTATAAGAATCAGCGGGAAAACGAAGGCGCCGAGATTGATAGTCCAGTAAAAAATTCCGAAGCCGAGAGTTGAATTATTTTCGTCCGTGGAGCGCGCTATTGTACCCGATATAATAGGTTTAAAACTGCCGGCGCCCAGCACCATCAGAAGAAGACTGACGAATACAAGAGAGTAAGCCGTAGCGAGTCCCGTGAGGAAATATCCCGTGCTCATCACAGCGAAGGCAAAAAACAGCATCTTGCGGTAGCCGAACCGGTCGGCGATAGCGCCCGAGAGAATCGGGAGAAGATACAGCATCGGAGTAATAACACTTTTAATAACGCCAACGCTTTCCTTTGTGAATCCCAGTCCGCCTTTATCAATCGAAAGGACGAGGTAAACCGATAGAACCGACATGACTCCGTAATAAGAGCCGCGCTCGAAGAATTCCATGACAATCACAACCCAGTAATTACGCGGAAATGATTTAATCGAGCCTTTATTTTTTTCCGTAACTTCCTTCACTTCAACACTCCTTTCAGATTTCAGGTAAATTAGTTTTGTTCTGTCCAAAATTCAAGGCTTAACAAACTAAAAACGGAACGTCATTAATAGTTTTATTTTTTTACAGTGAATTCCGTTAATCTTGACATAATAATTTAAGTTTAGTATTTTCTAATAACGATAATTGTATGTTATTATTTTAAGAGTGTATCGGATGATAATTCCTGTTGTCGGCATTTAATACAAACTTAATAAAACATATAATTTATATGGATAAGAAACGTATTCACAACGATTACGGATGGACACCATCCGACGGGGATTACTTGCCCCCGGGACGTTTTACGGAGAAAAAAAACAAATCGGCAAGATTTATAGAATTTTTTACCAAACCAATCGCAAACTTCAGGGCTTGGTTCAATAAAAAATTATTCGCATGAACCATAAAAAAAAGCATCCTTTTCAGGAGGATGCTATTTATGTGAGCGGAAGGGGAGAGATTCGAACTCTCGGTACAGTTTGACCCGTACGACGGTTTAGCAAACCGTTGGTTTCAGCCGCTCACCCACCCTTCCGATACGTAAACCAAGCTGAAATTACCAACCACTAAACATAATAATTAAAATTGCATTATTCAATGAAATATTTAATAAATGTTTTGTCCCAAAAAACTGCCTGCCCCGCAGGTAACAAAATTTCGTTATTAATATTTTAAACCTTTGTAACTGAAATTTAATAAAAAGTATTATCTCATTACAGAATGTGAACTGTAAAATAAAATTTGTAACCGCTAAAGTGCAACCCGTCATTTTATCAATATCATTCGCTTTGTTTCGCTGAATTCGTCAGTAGTTAATCTGTAAAAATACACTCCGCCCGTAAGTGAGCCGCGCGTAAGTGAGCCGCCCGATATCGAAGCCGCATCAAAAGTTGCTTCGTAAGTACCTTCACTTTGCTTTTGGTTTACAAGAGTTGCTATATCCCTGCCGAGTGCGTCAAACACCCTCAGTATCACGTTTCCTGCGCGTCGGAGCGAATAACGTATCTTAGTTGAGGGATTAAACGGATTGGGGTAGTTTTGTTCCAGTAAATATGCTGAGGGAATAAGTGAGGAGATTTGTTTTATTCCGATTATATCGGACAGATTGCGCCGCCAGACGGACTGCTGGAATGACCCGGCGAAGATAAATTCCGACGTCGTTAATAATGATTTAATTCCGAGATTAGGCGTGAAACCGAGATTTTTATTCACCCAGCTTGCGCCGTTATTTGACGTAAAGAAAACTCCGCTGTAAGTTCCTGCGAATACATTCTGTCCGCTCGAGGTAATATCATATATATATAGATTTTCCATGCCGTTATTTACTGTTATCCAGCTTGCGCCGCTATTTGTCGAAAGGAATATTCCACTGCCGAAAGTCCCCGCGAATATATTCGAACCGTTTACGTGAATACACCGGACATTCAGATTTGTTAAGCCGTTATTAAATGAATTCCATGTTAAGCCGCTGTTAGTCGTAATAAAAACTCCTCCGCTGTATGTTCCCGCCAGTACGTTAGTTCCGCTTGAGGCGAGAGTCTGTACATTGAGATTTGTCAAGCCGACGTTTACGGGGTTCCAGCTTGACCCGTTATTAATCAGGAGAAAAATTCCTCCGTTATAAGTCCCTGCATACAGGTTAACCCCGTTTATCGCAAGAGCCTGAACGTTGAGATTTGTCAAGCCGTTATTGACGGGATTCCAGCTTCCTCCGTTATCGTATGAAAAATAAACTCCGCCGTCCGACGTTCCTGCGTAAATATTAAATCCGCTCATCGGCGCAAGTGCATTCACAATGTAGTTTGTAACTCCGCTTACTGACCAGTTCACGCCGTTATTGGTTGTAAGAAAAACACCTCCGTTCATAGTCCCTGCAAATATTGTACTCCCGGTTGTGGCAAGAGAATTTACTATTCCGCCTCCGGGACCGCCCGTTGACACCCACTGGGCTTTAGTGATTGTAACTGCTGTAAGCAGTATAGCTAAAGTAAAAAATATTTTTCTCATAATAATATTTGTTCAGAATTGGCAGTTGTTTATCATATCAGAATTTCAAACGTTTCAGAAATTGATTTCCTGCCGTTATTTAATATTAACAAAATTAATAAATTTGGACAAATTATAAACTGCCAATAAATTTGGTTATTTATTATTAACTCTATACACCTCAAATACCATATAAACCCGCTAAACGATAATTAAACGTGAAAAAGCCATATCATAGTATGTCTGCTAACTATATAGTGTGAATACTGCGATTTCATTCCGGTTTACTCCAAAAAAGCTGAAAAAATCAATATTTTTGTGTCTGAATTTGGCACAATTTTTGCAGTAAACTTAATTGATTATAATAATAAAAACATAAATTAAACAAATTAAAAATAAATAACATGAAAACCGTATTACTCATCTTAGGTATTTTACTCCTGATTGCATTTCCTGCGAAAGCTCAATGGATTCCTTATTCAACAGGTGTTGGTTTTTCACTATTCTCCGTAGATTTTTATGATGATGATTTGCTGACATACAACGATCAGCTTGGTCTTGCAGTAGGAGAAGGCGGAACCGTACTTAGGACTACCGATGCAGGAGAGGAATGGACGCTTGTTTACCAGAATTTAAATATATGGCTTAATGACGTGAAATGGGCAACTCCGACTGTGGCTTATGCCGCGGGAATGGGCGGAGTTATAGTGAAAACAGTTGACGCCGGTATAACATGGACGGTACTCAGACCGTTCGATACGCCGATGCATACTTTCAGAGGTATCGGAATAGCGGGATGGAATACACCCGACCATGTATTCTTCGTCGGATATGCAGGAACATTTTTCGAGACAACAAACGGCGGAGCATCTTTTATAGAGAGAACAGATATTCCATATACGATGCATTCAATAGACTTTGCTCATAATTTCACTACTAACGGAAGGGGAATCATCACGGGAACAGGCGGCTTGGCTTGGAATACTACAAGCGGCGGAGCTCTCTGGGTGCAGAGAAATACTAACAGATATGACTATCTGAATGATGTAATATTTGTAAATGATGACGAAGCTCTGGTATGCGGTAACAACGGAACAGTTTTGAATTCAACAAACTGGGGGAGAACCTGGACGGTTATTCCGCAGTTCACAACACAACATTTACGGTCAATAGATTTTAACTTCAGCGGAGTAAATAAGGTAGTTACAGTATGCGGTGATAACGGAACGGTTTACACATCCACAAATTCAGGCTCTGCCTGGACGTGGAATAACGCCTCGCCCGTCGGAGAGATAAGGCATTTCTACGGAGTTTGTCTGAACGGTCCGCAAAGAGGTACAATCGTCGGACAGATAGGTACGGGAGTGGGCAATGCAGGTATGATGTATAATACATTTAATAACGGTGCCGTGAGTATAACCGGAACCGGCACATCAGTTCCCAAACAGTTTTCGCTTAATCAGAATTTCCCGAATCCGTTTAACCCTGTAACAAAGATTAGTTTTTCGATATCGAAGGCGGGTCCCGTAATGCTTACTGTTTTTGATATGACGGGCAGAGAAGTTGCCGTATTGGTAAATAAGACATTATCCGCAGGAAATTTCGAATATGAATTCGACGGCTCTAAACTTTCGAGCGGAGTTTATTTCTACAGAATAATAACAAACGATTTCGTTGATACAAAGAAGATGTCGCTGGTAAAATAGAATCAAATAAAGGTATGGCATTCCGGCATGTTATAAGCCGGAATCCGGTGCGAATAAATAAAGAATATTAATTACAAACTATAAAATAATAATTTAGTAATCAGAAATTTCATAGAAGGAGGTGCAATAAAACAGTAGCCATCAGTAACAAATATAGAAAAAAGCAGAAAACATATATTATTATCAGGTATTGTTAATAATGTATAGTTGTCGGAGTTTCCGTGACTGTTGTTTACCTGTTATCGGCAGGCAGGCAGTTTAGTGCCTTGCGGCTTAGCGGCTATAATCTATAATATAATGCCGTAAAGACACGCAGACGCAAAGGTTCGCGAAATTACGAATCTTTAATGAAATAAGGATGACTATACCGTATTAACGAAGCCGAATAAATAAAGAATTTTAATTACGAACTATAAAAGTATTAATTTGGTATTCAGAAATTTCATATAAGGAGGTGCAATAAAACAGTAGCCATCAGTAACAAATATAGAAAAATAGAAAACATATATTGTTATCAGGCATTGTTAATAATGCATAATTACCGGTGTGCCTTGGCGGCTCAGCAGCTGTGATATATTGCCACGCAGGCACAAAGGTTCATTAAATAATAAATCTTTAATAAAATAAGGATGACTATACCGGATTAACGAAGCCATTAAATCATAAACGGTTAAATTTAATATTTCCAAAATGAAAAAGTTTTACAAAGTTTTTACTTTATCTCTTTTTTCGTTCTTAATTGTCAATTCTTCATTGAAAATTGATAATTGTTTTGCACAGTGGTTGCAGAGTTATGGGATCAATGGAGGACCTGTCTGGTCGCTTGCCTCACTCGGAAATAATATCTTTGCGGAGACACCAAACAGCGGCGTCTGTTTCTCATGGGATGACAAATCGGGCTGTACTCAAACTGATTTGAATAATCAAACTGTGGCTTTAATTGCGCTTCACGGGAATAATACGACTAAGGAGACTGAGCATATATAGCGGGGGAGTTCAAATGAGTAGAAAAACTCATTTGAACTCCCCCTCATTTTAAACATGCGCGTTCTGCTTAACATTAATAAAAGTATAACGTAATATATTTTCGGAAATTTAAACTATAAAAAATGAAAAAAGTATTTTTTTTCTTAGGAATTTTACTCCTAAGTGTTTCTGCAGTGAAGGCTGACTGGACTCCTTACCAAACAGGAGTTCCGTATTCTTTGTTCGCTGTAGATTTTTATAAATTGAGAATTAGTTCCGGAGGGAACGAATTACTCGGTCTTGCAGTCGGACAGGGCGGCACAGTATTAAGAACTACTGACGCCGGTGATGAATGGACGCTCGTTTACCAGAACATTAATATCTGGCTCAACGATGTGAAATGGGCGACGGAAACAGTTGCTTATGCCGCGGGTATGGGCGGAGTTATCATTAAGACTGTTGATGCAGGCATAACATGGTCGGTGATTAGACCTTATGATACGCCTTTGCACACTTTCAGGGGAATAGGGGTGAATCAGGACTACGACTATAATTTTGTTACCTTTGTCGGGTATGCAGGAACTTATTTTGAAACACATGATGCTGGAGCAACATTTACTGAAAGACCGGAAGTTACACCATGGACTATGCATTCAATAGATTTTTCATACGTGTCTGCCACAAATGAATTACGCGGTATAATTGCCGGAACAGACGGATACATCTGGAATACATCAAACCACGGTTTGAATTGGGTTGTAAGACCGGAAATGAGAAATTCAGGTGTATATGATTATTTGAATGATGTAATATTCTTTACAGATGTCGCCGCATGGATTGTCGGTAATAACGGCAGAATGTTATATACAACTAATTGGGGCAGAACATGGACAGTTCAGCCATCTCCGACAACACAACATTTAAGATCTATTGATATTAATTTTGGTGCCGCACCCGCGCAATACAATGTAACAACCTGCGGTGATAATGGTACCATATATACATCAACTGCCGGAGGCGGTTCCTGGGTTAATAATTCACCGGTAGGAGAAACAAGACATTTCTATGGTGTTTGTCTGAACGGTCCTCATAAAGGCACCGTAGTGGGAGAAATCGGCACAGGAGTCGGCAATACCGGTATGATGTACAATATATTTGATAACGGTACGGTCGGAATAGGTCAAATAGGAACGACTGTTCCTCAGAAGTTCTCGTTGAATCAGAATTTCCCGAATCCGTTTAATCCGACAACTAAGATTAGTTTTGCAATGGCAAAAGCCGGTCCTGTAATGTTAACAGTTTTCGATATGACAGGAAAAGAAGTTGCTACATTGGTCAACACGACTTTATCCGCAGGAAATTTCGAATATACATTCGACGGCTCCAGACTTTCAAGCGGAGTTTATTTCTACAGAATCATAACAAATGATTTTGTTGATACCAAGAAGATGTCGCTGTTGAAATAACTATCAGTGGTCAGTTAGATAAACAAGTAATAAAGCTTTATCGGGAGAGTTTGGGTGAGTGTTACAGCTCATTGAACTCTCCCTTATTTTATACGGGCACTTACTCCGTACGATAAATGCCGGTACTTTTAAACCCCCTTCTGAAATCGAAATACTACACTCGGGATTTTCAATTCCTTTTAGGGAACTTTAATTTAATTTGTAATAATTATTAGTTCAGTTATCAGGGAACTTTAATAAATCTTATTCTATTTATTTTAATTAATAAAATGAATATATTAGGGAACTTTATTAAAGTTAAAAACTATAGAATTTAAAACATGAACAAAATTAGAATTTTATTTTACAAACATAAACTAAATAAATCATGAAAACCGTATTACTTTTCACAGGGCTGTTGCTGATAATTGTTTCACCGATGAATGCTCAATGGAATTCTTATAACACTGGCGTTCCGTATTCATTGTTTTCAGTCGATTTTTGGGATAATGATAATCACACAGGTTACAACGAATTATTGGGTCTTGCTGTCGGACAGGGCGGTACAGTTTTAAGAACTACTGACGCAGGCGAAGAATGGACGCTCGTTTACCAGAACATAAATATCTGGCTTAACGACGTGAAATGGGCAACAGACAAAATCGCTTATGCCGCGGGTATGGGCGGAGTTATAATTAAAACAACTAATGAGGGCGTTTCATGGTCGGTGATAAGACCTTACGATACGCCAATGCACACTTTCAGGGGAATTGCCGTGAGTCAGGGATATGATCCGAACAAAGTTACTTTTGTAGGTTATGCGGGAACGTACTTTGAAACAACCGACGGAGGATTGACCTTTACTCAGAGGACCGATATCCCGTGGACTATGCATTCAATAGATTTCGCTTTCAATTTTAATGGTAACGGAAGAGGAATTATTTCCGGCACGGACGGTCTTCTCTGGAATACTACAAATTGGGGCGTTAATTGGGTCTCAAGAAATTCCGGAAGATATGATTATTTGAATGATGTAATATTCACTTCATCTGATGCGGCGTTAATTTGCGGAAATAACGGTACGATGCTGCGCTCTGATAACTGGGGCAGAACATGGTCTGTACTTTCTTCGTTTACGTCACAGCATTTAAGGTCTATTGATATCAATTTCGGCGGTTCAAATTACAATGTTACAGTTTGCGGTGATAATGGTACGATATATACATCTATAAACGGCGGCGGAACCTGGACTAATTCATCACCCTTCGGAGAAACAAGACATTTCTACGGTGTTTGTCTGAACGGTATTCATAAAGGCACTGTAGTGGGAGAAGTCGGCACGGGAGCCGGTAATGTGGGTATGATGTATAATTCAAACACTAACGGTATGGTCGGCATAGTTCAATCAGGAACGACTGTTCCTCAGAAGTTCTCGCTGAATCAGAATTTCCCGAATCCGTTTAACCCGACAACTAAGATTAGTTTTGCAATGGCAAGATCCGGTCCTGTAATGTTAACAGTTTTCGATATGACAGGAAAAGAAGTTGCTACATTGGTCAACACGACTTTATCCGCAGGAAATTTCGAATATACATTCGACGGCTCCAAACTTTCAAGCGGAGTTTATTTCTACAGAATCATAACAAATGATTTTGTTGACACTAAGAAGATGTCGCTGTTGAAATAAAAATCGGTTGTACTGCAAGACGTGTCCCGTTGTATTTGTGAAAATTGATTTACAAACGAGGCAGGAAAATGAAATAAAAGAATAAAATAATTTGAGATTGAGTTCAAAATTGAGTGGTAAGCACTTATTTGAACTTGATCTCATATTATATAACCTGTTTTCTGTCTAAAAACCAGAATCCACGAAAATAAAATGGCACAGTAACAATCAATAATATATAGTAGTTACAAGTATTCCCGCCCAAAGAGAAAAATTTCCTGTTTTTTCATAAAAATTTGTCTTGACAATAAATGTTTTTATTTCTAATTTTTACACAAGGCTACGAATTTTTTCAACAAATTAAATATAAAAAGTTATGAAAACTTTGTTTCTATTATTAAGTTTTTTACTCTTGAGCGTTTCAGCAACTAATGCTCAGACATGGAATCAATACCAAACCGGTGTTCCGTATTCTTTGTTTGCCGTAGATTTTTTTGAAAGTCCTGCGACCTCATTAGTAGGTGTTGCTGTCGGGCAAGGAGGTACTGTTTTAAGAACGGATGATGCCGGCGTAACATGGACGCTCGTATCCAACAGTGTTCCCCCAATTAACCCAAACATCTGGCTTAATGATGTAAAGTTTATTTCTCCCACCGAAGTTTATGCCGCGGGTATGGGCGGAGTTATTATTAAATCAATTGATGGAGGCCGGAATTGGACAGAAATAAGACCTTATGATGATCCTATTCATACTATCCGAGGAATCGCTTACTATGGCCCTACAAATAAAGTTCATTTTGTCGGATACGCAGGTACTTACTTTGTATACGATCGCGTAACATTACTCTGGGCTCATCCAACAAGTATACCATGGACCATGCATTCCATAGCTTTTTCTCCGGGTGTACCTGAAAGAGGTATAATTGCCGGAACAGATGGTTTGGTATGGAATACAATAAATGGAGGTGACACTTGGACATCAAGAAGTTCAGGAAGATACGATTATTTAAATGATGTTGTTTTTGTAAATAATAATTTGGCTTTTATATGCGGTAATAACGGTACAGTATTGCGCTCAGATGATTGGGGAGGAACATGGGCACCTGTTAATGTATCTCCTACAACACAGCATTTAAGATCAATTGACATGATAATAAATGCTGCTGGTACTGGTTGCCTTGTTACAGTTTGTGGTGATAATGGTAAGATATACACTACCGCTACTTATGGCGATACTTGGGTTAATGGATCACCCACGGTAACCCCACCGGCAGTAGCCAGACATTTGTACGGTGTTTGCTTGCGAAATTTTACTATGGGAACTGTTGTAGGTGAAGTTGGTACAGGAGCCGGTAATGGCTTTGGAGCAATGTTTAACATATTTGATAACGGTTTAATCGGAATCAACCAAATTGGTACAACTATTCCTGGAAATTATTCGCTGAATCAGAATTTCCCGAATCCGTTTAACCCGACAACTAAAATTAGTTTCTCAATGGCAAAAGCCGGTCCTGTAATGTTAACAGTTTTCGATATGTCAGGAAAAGAAGTTACTAAATTAGTTAATTCAACTTTATCAGCAGGCAATTTTGAATATGAATTCGACGGTTCAAAACTTTCGAGCGGTATATATTTCTACAGAATCATTACAAATGATTTCGTTGCAAGCAAGAAAATGACATTGCTGAAATAAGTCATTTGTTCTGAAAGATCTGATCTGTTAAATTTGATATAATATAGTAACAGATAATTGTAATAAAAAATAATTTGAGGTTGAGTTCGAAATGAGCGGTAAACGCTCACTTGAACTCAACCTCTTCTGTTTATGACGGATGTGTGCCCTGCAATAAAGATTCAAAGCTAAATATTATTTTATAACTACTAATAATATATAGTAGTTATAAGTATTCATGCCTAAAGAGAAAAATCCCTGTTTTTTTGATAGAAATTGGTGTTGACAATTATTTTTATTATTTGCAACTTTGCGATAGGCTACGAAATTTTTTTACATATTTTAATAAAAGAAATTCTTTTTTTTTACTCAGAGTTATTAATTTTTTCAACAATTTAAATGGAAAATTTTCATTTAAACAGGGCTGCGAATTTTTTCAAATATTTTTATAATTCTTTGCAATTAAATTAATATAATTGATTTATGAAAACAAAAAATCTTTTACCGATTTTTCTTTTGTTTTGCCTGTTTATGTTTGTAAGTTACAACGCTTTTGCGAACAACATTTCTGTATCTAATTTTAATCTCACAGGACAAAACGGTGCAAGTCACTCTATCATGGTGAAATTCGACATCGCATGGGAAAACTCATGGAGAACTTCTTCTGCGCCAAATAATTGGGATGCCGCATGGGTGTTTGTGAAATACCGTGTAATGGGTACAAGCGAATGGCAACATGCGTGGCTGAATAATACGGGACACAACGCACCAAGCGGAAGTACGATAGACGTTGGATTACTCGATCCGGCTTTACCTTTTAATGCGACCACAAATCCGGGAATGGGAGCATTTATTTACCGCAACGCTAACGGAACAGGTACATTTTCCAAAACAGATGTACAATTTCGCTGGAATTATGGCGCAAACGGAGTATCGGATGTCGCAATGGTAGAAATTTGTGTTTATGCTATAGAACATGTATTTGTACCACAAGGAAGTTTTTATGTTGGTAGTGGAGGAGCGGAAAGCGGTGCTTTCTATAAGTATCCTACAACTACGAATCCTTACCAGATCACAGGTGAAGGTGCAATTACAGTAGGAACTACAGCAGATAACCTTTATTACTCAATCTCCACTAATAGTGGCGACCAGGGCGGACCTATACCTGCCGCATTTCCCAAAGGCTATAAAGCTTTTTACAGTATGAAGTATGAAATTAGCCAGCAGGAATACGTGGACTTTTTGAATTCGCTTACTTACACACAGCAAGCTACACGAACAATCGATGTATGGCAAATTCATCTGCCTAATTCTACAGCTGGAACTTATCTTTATGATGCATATCGCAATAAGATAAAAATTAGTACATCCGGAACAGCGAGTACGGTGCCTGCCATATACGCTACTGATTACCCTTATGTTGCCTGCAACTATTTGTGTTGGTCTGATGTAGCGGCATATCTTGATTGGAGTGGTTTACGCCCGATGACCGAACTTGAATATGAAAAATCCTGCCGCGGACTATTAGCGCCGGTACCGGATGAATTCGCATGGGGTACAGCAGGAATTGTAAGTAGTCAATACACACTGAGTAACAGCGGAGCAAATAATGAAATCATAGCCACCGGCTACAGCGTTACAGATGGAAATGCTTCATACGCCGCGACTGTTGAGCTTATTATAGTCGGACCTCTGCGTGTAGGAATATTTGCAAGTAATAGTAGCAATAGGGTAACATCAGGTGCCACGTATTACGGCATAATGGAAATGAGCGGTAATGTTTGGGAGCAAATTGTATCGACGGGTCATGCTACAGGAAGATTATTTACAGGTACAAACGGTAATGGGGTACTAAATACATCAGGAAATGCTGATGCTATTACTTGGCCTCCAAGCACTTTTCCTGCTATAGGTTCGGCGCCAGGCGCTGGTTTCAAGGGCGGCTATTGGGACAGCTATTATGACATTCTTTTTTCTACTGATACGGACTTGCAAGTTTCCGGCCGCATGTGCGCTGCTGATCCTGTTGGTGTACGCGGCTTTGATACTGGCGGTCGCGGAGTTCGTACTGCGCCTTAATGAATATACATTAAAATAACAAATTTTATCATTATAAATAAAATAAAATGAAAAAGATTACAATATATTTAGTGCTTATGTTTGCACTTCCGGTTTTCCTGCATGCTCAGTATCTGGGAGGTATCGGCAGGGGAGATATATCGCTTGCAAGTCCTTACAATCCAATATTAATAAGTGCTCAATGGAATCAATACCCCACAGGGGTCCCATATTCATTGTTTGCGGTGGATTTTTATGAAAGCGGCAGCGGACTCATAGGCATTGCAGTCGGTCAGGGCGGAACAGTTTTAAGAACGGCTAATGCCGGCGTAACATGGACACTCGTTTCCAATAGTGTTCCCCCGGTTAACCCCACTATCTGGCTTAACGATGTAAAATTTGTTACTGCCGACGAAGTCTATGCCGCAGGTATGGGCGGAGTTATCATTAAATCAATTGACGGAGGCCAGAATTGGACAGAAATAAGAGGATATGATGATCCCATACACACTATCAGGGGAATTGCTTATGATGCATCTACAGATAAAGTTCATTTCGTCGGATATGCAGGAGCTTACTTTGAATACAAACGCTCAACATCGGCTTGGACTCACAGAACAGATATACTGTGGACTATGCATTCTATAGCTTTTTCTACTAAGGTTGAATCTGACGGAAGAGGTATTATTGCCGGTACAGATGGTCTGGTCTGGAATACTGATAATCATGGTGTGAACTGGGTCTCAAGAAATTCGGGAAGATATGATTATTTGAATGATGTCGTCTTCGCAAATGATGAAGTTGCTTTTATTTGCGGTAATAACGGTACAATACTGCAAACAAACAACCATGGCAATGCCTGGTCAGTTAAAAATTCTCCTACTTCTGAGCATTTAAGATCAATTGATTTGAAATTGACAGCTTCTCCATATCCCGATGATATTATTTTAACGGTTTGCGGTGATAATGGTAAGATATATACTACAAAAAACAGAATAGCATCCTGGGTTCCGGCGACAATCTCAGGAGAAACAAGACATTTTTATGGTGTTTGTCTGAGAAGCAGTACTTTAGGTACTGTTGTGGGAGAAGTCGGCACAGGAGCAGGTAATGTGGGTGCGATGTATAACACCAATGGTAACGGTGCAGTCGGAGTTGTTCAGACCGGCACAAACGTTCCGAAGAAATTCGCCCTGAATCAGAATTTCCCGAATCCGTTCAACCCTACAACAAAGATTAGTTTTGCATTGGCAAAAGCGGGTCCAGTTATGTTAACAGTGTTTGATATGTCCGGAAAAGAAGTCGCTACATTAGTAAATACAGCATTAACCGCAGGAAATTTCGAATATACATTCGATGGCTCGAAACTTTCGAGCGGTGTTTATTTCTACAGAATCATAACAAATGATTTTGTTGAAAGTAAGAAAATGACATTGTTGAAATAAATGCATTGTATTCCATCAGGGAAAACGAAGTTTTGAATACTTAGTATAAGGGGCTGTTCTGAAAAAGGGACAGCCTTTTTTTTTATACGCTTCTTTTGGGTTTTCGCCGGAAAAAATATTCACTATTTTATATATTGATTAATCATCAATATATTAATATTTTACGAAAGCCGCATTACAGTAATTATAATTATTGATTGTCATTACTGCGTCTGCGGACATTCAAAGGACATTTAAAAACTTAAAAAATTAAGGAGTAAAAAAATGGAAGAAAACAAAATGGCAAAAGGGTTGATGATCGGATTTTTGGCGGGCGGAATTGTCGGCAGTGTTATAGCTCTGCTTTATGCGCCGAAATCGGGAAAGGAACTGCGCAGCGATATCAAGCTGAAAAAAGATGAGTTCATTGATGATTCGACGGAATATATGAAGATCGCCAAATCAAAAGCCGCCGATCTCATAAATGACGGTAAGCATAAATCCGAACAGCTTATCAAAGATGCGCGCGAAAGAGCCGGAACATTGCTCGATGACGCTAACTCGCTTCTCAGCGATGCGAAAGCAAAAGCGGGTGAGAAATTCGGAATTGCAAAAGAAAAAATAAACGTTGAAAGCGAAAGAATAAAAGATGCTTTCAAAGCCGGAATAGATGCATATAAAGACGAAAAAACAAAAGATACAATTTAGCAACCTTAAAATAAAAACAAGGTGGACAGTATTTTAAATAATGTTTCCGTAATCATTCAGATAATTCTGTTTATTACTTTTATCGTGCTGATTGTCTCTATTACGGGATACGTGAAAAAGCTGATGATAAAAGTTGATAAACTTCAGGACGATCTTGAGAAATTCAAAATCAGGATTGACCCGGTGATTGACGATACACAACAGCTCGTGAAAAAGCTTAACGACATTTCCGAGCGAATCGGAGATAACATCAGTATCGTTAAAAACATGCTTGAACGTGTGAGCGGCGCCGCTGATGATATAATCCGCCTCAAAGACAGGATTGTGAGAAGTGTTGAACCTCCGCTTTTTGATTCTATCGGCGCTTTCTCGGCAATTGTGAAAGGCGTGAAAGTGTTCTCTGAAAAATGGAAGTCGTTAAAGCCCGTGAAGACTCATTCTAAAGAAGATAATTTTTTATTCGAAACCGGGAATACTGAATCTGAAGCCGATAAAGAATATAACGATATTAATAAAGAGCTGAATGATGTTCGCAGGAAACTTGAAGATATGAAGCGTGTTTGATAAGGCTTTTATTAAACGTGTGTAATAAAGGATTTTAAAACTTAACCGTTATTTTTTATATACGGGATGAGCTTATTGTGGTTTATCCCGTTTTTTATTTTATACCGGCAGGCTGAACCGGACTTTCTTCCAGCATTTCATAAATTTCTTTTTTTACCTGCTCTACGTATTCAACGGGGATGTTAGTGTTGTATGCAATTGCAATTTTTCCGTCTTCGATTGTCAGTGTGGCGTCTAAATTGAAATTCAGGAACATCATCCTTTTAACCTGAGCGTTTATTGTGAATACGTTGAAACGCCTTTTTATCTCGGCGTTGCTTTCCTGTATCAATTTCCTGTATTTTTCGATCAGCTCTTCAACGCACAGGATTATTTCGTCCTCTGTTTTTCTTTCTTTTTTTATAGTATAATTCGGCATTGCTAATTATTAACTGTTTATTTTAAAAACTACTCACCACAGAGGCTCAGACCTGCCTACTAAAGGCAGGGAACATGGAGTTCCGCAAAACAATAGACTACTGAAAATAGAAAAAATCAGACAAAAGGAAAATACTAAAAAGAAGCGAATGAAAACCGAGCCGGCGTCTGATTGTCTGAAAAAATATTATGATTAAAAAATTGCAGTTGAATATTAAAATATTTTTATTAGTTTTCTCTAACCCTTACTTGTAGGTTTATGAGGGATGATAATTCTTGTCGCTTTAAATGTTTTTTCAGTAAAAAGGAAAAGACCGTGTGTAGAATTGTTAATTTATAGAAAAAATGATTGAATATACATTGCCAAACACTTCTGAAGTAACAATAGTGGTGTATGACCCCGAAGGCAGACAAGTGGCAACGCTCGTTAATGACAGGCGCCCTCCGGGAAATTACAAACTGAATCTTGAAGGAAGTGATTTACAATCCGGTAAATATTATTATATGATTACCGTTAACGGTATAACCTGTGCCAAAAAAATGCTGATGATTCCCTGACACAGGTTATTTAAATCAGGTTAAGGTAATACGGCTATATACTGTTTCTGTAAGATAGATAAAAACGCCGCAACCTGCGGCGTTTTATACTGCCGATATGTCACCCCGACGGGGTTTTATACCGTCGCTATTTTATTAAAAGCATTCTTTTTGTATCCGTAAAATTAGCCGAAGTTAAACGGTAGAAATAAACTCCGCTCGGGAAATTGTTACCGCCGAATGTTGTTTCATAAGTTCCCGGTTGTAACGATTCATTTATGAGCGCGGCGACTTCGCTTCCTAGTACATTATACACCGTCAGTTTTACATTCCCGGATTTCGGTACACTGAATTTTATATTTGTCACAGGATTAAACGGATTCGGATAGTTCTGCGATAAACTGAATACTTTCGGTATTTCGGTCGTAATGTTCGCAATTCCTACGGTTCCGTATTTTAATTTCGCCTGTGTGTTTTTTGTTACTAAATCCTGCGCGGATGAACCGTTGAGTACCGCAAATCCTACTGTTTCGACCTGATTAGCCGCGAGATTAAACGGTCCGGCGCTGAGCACATAAGCGTTTCCGTTCGGACCTAATGAATCGTTCGCAACACCACTGCTTAATCCGTCCCATTTTTCCTGTGTAGTAAATCCGTTAAGCATGTCAATCGAAGAATAGATCTTGAAGTTCATCGTCTGGTTAGTCATTAACCCTAAACCGATATATCTGTTTGCAATACCGGTATTATAAGTATATGCAAGTTTATCCGCAGTGTTTAATCTTGAAATATTACCTGAGTTAAAAATCCCGTCGGGCGACATCCATGTAAATAATCCCGCATATACATTTGAAAGCGGCGCGCCGCTTATGTTTTTAATTTTATACTGAATTAATATATAATCCATATCAGTCGAAGTGCTGAACGCATAAGAAAATGCTTCGACTTCAACTCCGATTTTATTTGTACCGGCGCCTTCGTCATTGAATTTCCCGTAACCGTCCTGAGCCGAAAGAACACCCGGTGTTGTCAAAGAATAACTTCTCAGAGCATAAAAGTCAGTGTCAGAGATATTCGCCGGAGTTTGTGCGCGTCTTACAACGTCCGACACTTTCGTGTTACCGGTTCCTATCATCAGTCCGCCTTCGTATAAATTATTTGCCGTGCCTGTTCCGATTTGAAGACCCGTTCCGTAAGACTGAACTTTCTTACCGACGTTACCGTCTTTTGTCAGGCATAATTTCATATTATTTACCGAATGTACCGCAAATCCTTGTCTGAAGCGGATAACAAATGTGTTGGCATTATCGTCCGTATAACAGGATGCCGAATTCGATAACTTGAAAGTTATATCCTTATCAAACGAACATGTTGAAAGTGCCTTCACTTTAAAAGTATTGGTTAAAGTCGTATTGAAATTTCCGTAAGCGGGAATACTGCCGAGATAAACAGAGTCCTGTACTACCTGAAAAT
>Ga0247841_10006606_pt1 | contig 17791 bp, 12 predicted proteins | sample LaCruzMarch2015__2_FD_192410 | JGI IMG/M metagenome (GOLD analysis project Ga0247841, IMG submission 192410) | Freshwater microbial communities from meromictic Lake La Cruz, Castile-La Mancha, Spain - LaCruzMarch2015_18m | ecosystem: Environmental > Aquatic > Freshwater > Lake | place: Spain... | reverse complement strand
ATCAGCAACTGTACCAATAATTATGGTCCTTACCAGTTTCCCGAAAAATTGATTCCGTTATTCATTTCCAATGCCATTCACGGGTTGCCCTTGCCCGTGTACGGCGATGGCAAACAAATTCGCGATTGGGTCTACGTAGAAGATCATTGCGAAGGCATCTATCAAATTCTTACCAATGGGAAAGTAGGCGAAACCTATGGCATTGGCGGTAATAATCAACCCACCAATCTGGAGATCATTCAGGAGATTACATCTTTGCTGGATGAGATTTTGCCTGATTCTCCATTTAAGCCACACGCGCAGTTGATTCAACACGTCAAAGACCGCCCTGGCCACGACCGCAGATACGCCATGAACATCTCGAAGATTCATAAAGAGTTGGGCTGGGAGCCTAAAGAGTCGCTCGGCTCCGGTATGCGCAAAACAGTCGAATGGTATATCAACAACGCGGAATGGGTTGATAATATCAACAAAAGTCGGGAATTTAATAAATTCTTGCAGACCAATTACACGAATCGGTGAGGTGGATAAATGAAAGGAGTCATTCTAGCCGGCGGCAGCGGAACTCGCCTTTACCCATTAACCATGAGTGTTAGTAAACAGCTTTTACCAGTTTACGATAAACCCATGATCTATTATCCCCTGTCCACCTTGATGTTCGCAGGGATTCGGGAAATTCTTATCATCAGCAACCCTGAACATATTCAGGCTTATAAAAACTTGCTGGGCGATGGTTCATTATGGGGAATGAAATTCGAGTACGCGATCCAGCCCAAGCCGCGCGGCCTGGCAGATGCCTTTATTGTGGGCGAAGAATTCATAAACAACGAGGCATGCTCCCTCATCCTCGGGGATAACATCTTCTATGGCAGCGGCCTGGTTACCAAAATACAGGAGGCAGCAAAATTACAGAATGGTGCAGTCATCTTTGCTTATCCGGTGAGAGACCCGAATCGCTATGGAATCGTTGAACTGGATAAAGAACGCAAACCCATTAGTCTGGAAGAAAAACCGCTTACCCCCCGTTCAAACTTCGCCATCCCCGGCCTGTATTTTTATGATGCCCGCGTATCCACCTTTGCCAAACAGGTCAGACCCTCCGCACGTGGGGAGATCGAGATCACAGACCTGAACCGAATCTATATGGAAGAAGGCACACTGCAGGTGAGCATTTTTGGCCGCGGCATGGCCTGGCTGGACGCCGGTACCCCCGAATCACTGCTGCAAGCTGCCAATTTCATCCAGGTCGTTCAGGAAAGGCAGGGGTTCAAGATCTCCTGTCCCGAAGAGATTGCTTTCCGCATGAGATTCATTGATCGGGCTCAGCTAACCAGCATCAAAGACACCTGTACAAACCCCGACCTGAAGAAATATTACGAAGAGCTGCTTGCGGAAGATATGGCCTGACAATAGTTTTTGCAGAGCTGAAAACTTGTTCCTTCTATTTACTGGTCTTTCCGTAAGATAAAAATCGAAAATTATTATGTCGCTAATGAAAAAAAAACTTGTAAAAATAGCGTTTTATATATGCTTCCTGCTTTTACTTGTTTGTCATGCAATTTTATGGATCCTCCACAAAAATTACTTGCCGGCGTTTGGACCCTTTATTGTTAAGCTACACAACCAGGTGATCACCAGCTTTGCAATTGAGATTTTCATTGTCTTGATCTTTACCGCAATCGTATTACTTCTCAAAAACCCGCCCAAAATCTTGATCCGACTATCCATTGCCGGTTTTGTGTTCTTGGTTACTCTTTTTGTTTACCGGACAACCGTATTGTTGATGAATTATCACGTCAAACCGGTTGGGGATATGGTTTATTTTCCCGAATTGGCCCAGGCGTTTATCAACAAGACTTTATTTTTAACCAACCCCTCAAGCACACGTGATCTCACATACTTCAATGGCAACTGGTATGTTGCTTTTCCGCCATTGGCTGCCATTCTCATGCTTCCTTCGGTAGTGCGCAGCGGGGTTGAGAGCATTGATCCAGTTTCTTTTTCCACGTTTTGGGGAGCGTTGGGAATTGCCTGGTTCTGGTTGGGGCTGGACGGTTTGCGACAAAAAGAAATTGTAAAAATGGGCTCCGGCTTCACATTCTGTCTTACTGCCTTGCTGGGGTTTGGAAGTGCCTTTTACTACATCACCATTTCCAGTCAGATCTGGTTCATCAGCCATGTTTTGGCCGTAACCTTCTGCTGTCTGGCTTTTTGGCTGGCAGTGGATACCGGCCGTCCCGTGTTGGTCGGTCTGGCACTCGCAATTGGCATGCTGGCCCGGCCCACCATTGGCATTACTGCAATATTTTTTATAGGTATTTTGGCCGCAAAAAACAAAACGGTGAAACAAAATTTAAAATCCCTCTTGCTTGCCGCCGCTGAAATGGCTATCCCGATGGCAGTGATAGCGGTTTCGCTGCTTGCCTATAACTATCTGCGCTTCCAGAATTGGCTGGATTTTGGTTACACCACGATGAATGTGGGTGATGCCTTAAAAGCGAATTTGATCGATAACGGCCAGTTCAACATCAACTATTTTCAAAAAGATTTCTTTTATACCTTCCTGGCTGCACCTTCTTTCTCCAAAAACTGTCCCTATCTCATCCCTTCTTATCAGGGCATGAGCCTCTTTCTCACGATGCCGGTATTATTCCTCTTGTTCCTGACTTTTTCAAAACGCGAGTGGGTGATCGCAGCCGATGCCTCGATTGTGCTTTCGTTATCGACACTGCTTGTCTATTTTAATACGGGTGCACCGCAGTTTGGCAATCGCTTCAGTCTGGATTACATTGTCCCCCTCATTGCCATTTTTGTTGTGGCCGCCGAAAAGAAAAAGTATTCCTGGTTGATCAAATCCCTTATTATCTTGGGGATTATCATTAATACACTGGGTACTTTTGGGTATTTTGGAAAACTATGTTAAATGAAACCAACAATTCAATCTTGGATAAATGAAGAGAGCATTTAAAATTAAATTTCTCACTGCACTACTACCTCTTTTTTACTTTGGTAATGATTTGGTCTGAATACAACCATGCAAAAATAGTATATAAATATTTAGGATTAAAAATAACATGAGTAACAAATCAAGAACTGTTTTCTACACTTCCTTTTTTACCCTGACACTGGTGATTTTTGGCATAATCATGGCCCACGAATTAAAACGCGGCGATTTTCCTCAGCACATTGCCTGGGCTCGCGAATACGCCACCAATGGTTATCTTTATAAAATTCCGCATACGCTCTTCGCTAAATCTGTTGTCATCGTCAGGGCTTTATTGCCCGCCAACTTTTTGGTACGGGTCAGTGTTTTGGCCAAACAGGTTTACGATCTAAAATCATACGATATCTCTGCCTGGATCGTGATGATCCTTTCTTACCTTGGCACCGTAATCATCCTCCTGAAAAGATTCCTGACCGATTGGTCTGAACTGCAAAACAAGAAAAAAGAATTATTCGCTGGCATCGCCGTTCTAATAGTTTTATTGGTAGGTCCGATCTTTTTATTTACCATTCCTGGGCGCATGTATTTTGGCTACATCGTTCCGAACCCTTATCATAGTCCAACCTATGTTTTATTCCGGCCATTTGTTTTGCTGGCCTTTTTTGGCATGGCAGACAATCTGTTCGCTAAATGGAGTTGGCGTGAAGCATTCATCATGGCTCTGGCGCTTCTTTGCGGTTCGCTGGCGAAGCCCAATTTTACATTAACGATATTGCCAGCACTGAGTCTGCTTATTCTGTTCGTATACATAAAGAAATTCAAAAAACTAAACTGGCCCTTTTTAATTGTGCCAATTGCCATCACTTCCATTTTGGTTTTGGGCTCGCAATATATCGTTAATTATTCGGGAGACCGGGGAGATCAAATCATCTTTGCGCCATTTTCGGCCATTTTGTATCTTGTTCCTAATATCCCTTCATTTTTTCTGTTTTTGTTCTTATCCATCGCTTTTCCTTTGTTGGTCTCCATTTTCTATTTCAAGCAGTTAAAATCAAAGATCACTTTTCAACTAGCCTGGATCAACTTTTTTGTATCGCTGTCATATGCGATGCTCCTGGGTGAAAAATTTAATCTTGGCAGCAATAATTTTTTGTGGTGTGTGATGATTGCATTATTCTTGTTGTTCTTTGAAACAATTTCTTGCTGGTTCAAAGACTTCCTTGAAAGGGGATTCTTCAAGCAAGAAGTTCTTTGGAAAAACATCGCCCTGGGAGGTACCTTACTGCTTCACCTGGCCTGTGGGATCATTTTTTATCTAACCGTATTACAGACCGCTGGAATGTGGGTATCATAAAATGAAAAATAAACTGCAAAGAGCTCTTTCCTGGTTTAATCGCATTCCAACCCCGGTTACCCTGCTGGTGGTCTGTATTCTGACCTACGGCGTTCTGGCGCCCTGGCTGGGCTTTTATCTGGATGACTGGTATATCGTCTGGTTCAATAAGATGTTTGGCCCGGCCCGCTTTTTAGAGTTTTTCAAGAGCGACCGGCCTTTGTTTGCCTATGTATACATGGTCTTTGTGCCCATTTTCAAAGATTCGCGTGTGGCCTGGCAGCTCTTTGCTGTGTTTACCCGCTGGTTGTCGGTTTGTTCGTTCTGGTATTTGCTCCGTCTTCTCCTCCCCAACCGCAAACAACTCGTCCTGGCAGTGACCATCCTTTTTGCTGTCTATCCGGGTTTCCAATTCCATTGGTTCTCGGTGATGTACAGCCAGGTATATTTCTTATACACGATCTATTTCATTTCTTACATTTTAATGATCCGGGCTATCAGAGGCGACCGGTATAAGGTATGGCTCCTGCTGGCCTCGTTCATCTGCCAGCTTATCGGCATTGCCCCGATGGAGTATTTTTACGGACTGGAATTAGCTCGGCCTGTCATCTTATTCATCATTTTTGCCAGAGAAGCACACGGATTCCGCAGTACTTTAAAACGCACGGTTTTATACTGGATCCCATATTTGGTTATTTTCGCCGGCTTCACGGTTTATCGCATCAGCAACAGTCAGGCATATTCATATCAGATCAGCTTGCTAACACAATTAAAATCCAATCCCGTTGCTGCCCTGACTGCACTGGTTAGCAATCTCTTCTGGTATTTGTATAATTCAACTATCCAGGTTTGGACAAACCTGGTACTGATTTTTAAACGCAATTTGTTCCTCAGTTCATCATTGCTGATGCTTGGACTAATCGTCCTCGGCTTTGTGATCACCTACTTCGCGCTCAAAGAGAAGGGGGAAGCGGATTCGACAAAGAACGACAACCGTGCTGCCAGAAACATTATCTGGCTGGGACTCTTTATGACCCTGGCATCGATGATCCCCTTTGTAATCGCCGGTTTTGAGATCAATCTGGATTTTCCCAATAACCGCTACCTGCTTTCTCTGGCACCCGGTATTGCACTCACGATCGTTGGCCTGACCTTTTACCTGACTCGCACAAATACCCAAAAATTTGTCCTGGTAGCACTCCTGGCCGGATTGTCCATTGGTTCGCAGTTCCTGGCAGCCAGAAGCTTTTTATTGTACTGGAACCAGCAAAAAGACTTCCTTGCCGAACTTACCTGGCGCGCACCGGGCCTGAAACCGGGTACTGCCCTGGTCACTGAAGACCTTAATTTTTCTGCATATTTTTCTGGCTCTTCCCTCACTGCGCCGTTAAACCTGATCTATGCCCCTGATAATTCATCCGTGCAAATCCCCTATCTGATGTATCTTTCTTCAAGCGGGCAAAACGCGGTTATGCCTGACCTTATTCCAGATCAGCCCATCAAATATTATTTCCGCGGTTTCGAATTCGAAGGGAACACCTCAACGGTGCTCACTTTCGTCATGCCCAATGAAGGTTGCCTGCGTATTCTCAACAATAATGACTCTGTGGAAGAATTCTGGAGTTCCTTGAGGTTACCTTTCTGGAGGGATGCCATCTCCCTGTCAAATACAGATACTATTATCGCAGATCCTGCCTCGCCAGCTACTCTGCCGGCAAACCTCTTTGGGGCAGTCAGCACCGATCAATGGTGCTATTATTTCGAAAAAGCTGATCTGGCCCGCCAATTGACTCATTGGGATAAAGTGATCAGCTTATATGACCAGGCCAGTGAAAAAGGGTTCAAGCCCAATAACGTGATGGAATGGATACCGTTGATCGATGCCTACGCCAACACAGACCAATTATCAAAGGCTGCTGATCTCACCCTGCAGATGGAAATTAAAGACGACCCGACCAGAAAGATCATCTGCAATGCATGGGTAAATTTAGAAAATCAGTTGACCGGAGCAGTCGCAAAAGATCAGATCGAGAATCTGCTGAGCCAACTCCAATGTAAGGTGGCTCAGTAAACGTTATTTGCCTGTACAGATGGTCAGGTAAAATCAGTAGGCGTACAAAGGGAATAAAATGATCCTGTTTATTTTGTTTTGTGTTTCCGTGCTTTTCCTGATCTACTCACTTGCCAATTTTTTCAAAGAGCTTTCGCTGGCAGAAAAGATCATCGCTTATTATTTACTGATGGCAGCGGATATTCTTTTGCTGCTGGAAATCTCCAGTTTGCTTCATGTACTTAACTCGCCCATTTATGTAATTTCGATACAGTTACTCTTCATCATCATCGCGCTTTTCGTCAATAAACTCTATCAGCTGGGATTTCCATTAGTCAATAAAGATCGATTCCGCTCTGCTATAGCAGATTTCAAGAAAAGCATTAAAAATCATAAATCGCTTAGTATTTTTATTCTCTTCATTGCGCTCAATTATCTCTTTCTGGCTTTTTTATCCATTTACTTCCCCCAGAATACATCCGATTCTCTCTATAACCACCTTTCCAGGATTGGATTTTGGCTGCAGCAAGGCTCTTTGCAAAAGTATACAAGTTTCAATATGGTAGGCATCATCTACCCTTACAACAATAGCCTGTTGATGTTTCCTTCTATATTATTCCTGAAAACGGATAAACTGGTTGGATTAACCCAGTTTTTTGCAGCATTGGTTGCTTTCCTGGCCATCTACCTTTTAGGCAAAGGGATCGGATACGGCAAAAAATCGAGTCTGATCTCAGCCTTGATTTTCCTGACCTATCCCATCGTAATCTATGAATCAATCACTGCCCAGAATGACCTACTGGTAACCACTTTCATTTGCGCAGCGTTTTTGTTTCTGATCGTCAAACCGCATGATCTACGCTATTTGATCCTTTCTGTGCTCAGCCTTGGAATCGCCTTTGGCGTCAAACAATACACTGCCTATGTTTTACCAGGTTATGTGATTATTTTTTTCTACCTTTTCCTGCGCGACAAGAAAAAACTTGCCAGGCAGACCCTGCCGGGAATCCTCTCATTATTCATCTGCGTTTTGCTCTTTGGTTCATATACGTACATACAAAATTTGGTAGATTACCAGAATCCGCTCGGACCTCAAAGCACACAGGAAAAACTTACCGGATATTCTGCTCCCGACCAACAACTGCCCAAACTGGCTACGAACTCATCACGGTTATTCGCTCAATTCATCAGTTGTGATGGTCTTTCTCCCAATCTTGCTAAAGGCTGCTTAGATTTGAAAGGCAAGGTTTTAAGGCCGCTTCTTGCTAAAAATATTGATTCGACCGATTTTCTCTACGATAAAGAACGGTTTACCCTGACCAGCCCCGATGTTTATGATGCAGAATCTGCCTGGTTCGGTTTCATCAGTTGGGTCATCCTCCTCCCAGCAATCATCACCGGCCTGATCGTTTCGATCAAAAAGCGTAATTTTATTAATCTGACCTTGATCGGGACATCCATTTTCTTTTACATTGCCATCATTTTGACCAAAAGCGGCTGGGACCCGTATCAGGGTAGGTATTTGATTGCCGCAGTTGCATTGGTCCAACCATTCACTGCCGGTATTTTCGATCTGAAATCGTTCTTGGGTAAAGGAATAAAAGTAATTATCTGTGTACTCAGTCTATTGATCATGATCTATTCCACATTAAACAATGCCTCTTTACCCGTAGTCAGCTTAAAGCAATTCAAAAATATAGAGATCTGGGGCATGGACCACAGCCTTTTCATTCAGAAAGTTGCTTATAAAGCCAAACCTTATTTGATGTATCAAAAAGACGTCTGGACGATGGATACCGTGCAAATTAAGACCTTATCCGATAAAAATTATTATCCTGCCGTTAACATGGTAAACGCGAACGTCCCACAAAATTCCAGTTTGGGAATTGCCACCAATAATCTGATGTTCTTCGATTATTTGTTCCGGGGGAACACGGTTCAAAGACCGCTATTCCCAATCACAATGGCCAACAATTCTGAGGTACAATTTCAACCAGATTATATTTTGTTATCGCCAGACTTTTACGATCAGACAGTTGCTGGTTACCATTTAATTCAGGAAAATGATCGGTGGCAGTTGCTAAAACGTACTGATTAACCCGTCTGTTAATTAAAGGACCTTCATGGGCAGAAATAGACCGTCAATCTCAATTGTGATACCTGTGTATTGTGCAGAGCAAACCATCACTTCGCTGGTTGAACAGTTGTTTCAATACCTGCCAGAATTAGCAGATGAATATGAAGTATTGCTGGTTAATGACGGCAGTAAAGACAATTCCTGGCAAACCATCGAAGAAATTGTGAAAACCTACCCAAAGGTCACAGGCATTAACTTGATGCGCAATTATGGCCAGCACAATGCCTTGCTTTGCGGCATCCGCGCTGCTAAACATGAAGTAGTCGTTACTATGGATGATGATCTGCAGCATCCCCCGGAGACAATCCATATTTTATTGGAAAAACTTAAAGAGGGTGCTGACGTGGTTTACGGTTCGCCGATCACAGAAAATCATGGACTGTTTCGAGATGCAGCTTCTTTAATTACCAAGATGGTTTTATCCAGTGTAATGAGTGTAGATACTGCCCGTTATGTCAGTGCCTACCGGGCTTTTCGGACTGATCTGAGGGACGCCTTTGTGAACTATCAGGGGTCAAACGTCTCGATCGATGTTTTGCTCTCCTGGGGAACTTCCCGCTTTGCCTATGTCAAGGTGGAGCATCATGCACGCACTGTCGGTGAATCGAATTACACCTTGCGTAAACTGATTTCGCACGCCATGAATATGATCACCGGTTTCAGCACGATCCCGCTGCGTATTTCCAGCGGAATCGGCTTCTTGTTCACGGTATTTGGTATTATTGTGCTCTTCTATACCCTGATCCATTACTTGATCGTGGGAGGCGTGGTTCCTGGCTTTACTTTCACGGCCTCGCTGATCGCGATTTTCTCCGGGGCGCAGCTATTTGCCCTGGGCATCATGGGCGAGTATTTGGCAAGGATGCACTTCAGATTAATGGATAAACCCAGTTATGCTATCAAAACAAAGATCCAACATGATTGATGGCACCCCTTCAAAAGAGGCTCGCTTTTTGGAGTGGGACAGCGCCTTCTTTGAAAAACGCATTGCCAGGGTGAATGGCAATATTCTTACCCGCACCCGCATCGAAAGCATCAACGCCTGGTCTCGCCAGAATGCCATCAACTGCCTTTATTTCCTTGCGGCTTCTGATGATGACCAAACAGTAACCTGTGCAGAAAATGACGGCTATCATCTGGTGGATTTGCGAATCACGTTGACCGCAAAACTTTCTGAACAAAACAAAACGGCTCAACCGGATAATTCGATCCGCTATGCTATTGAAGCGGATATCGAAGCCTTGCGCAGCATTGCCGGCATCAACCACACCAATTCACGGTTCTTTACCGACCCCCGTTTTGACCGTGAGAAATGCCGCCAACTTTATGAAGTCTGGATAGAAAAGTGCGTGCGTGCTGAAAATGGCCATGTCTTTGTCTGGGATGTCCAAGGCAAAGCAGTGGCTTATGTGACCGCAGAATTGAACCCAGATCAAACCGGTTCTATCGAGCTTGTCGGTATTGCCCCCGAATGGCAAGGCAAAGGCATCGGTAAAAAGTTGGTTTTTGCAGCACTGCATTTCTTTTATGAGAACCATGTTCCCACAGTGACAACCGTCACTCAGGGACGAAATATTCACGCTTTAAAGTTGTACCAAAAGAGCGGTTTCTCCATTCAATCAATTGAGCTCTGGTACCACAAATGGTTCTGAAAATCACTTAAAGTAGGCAAACATGGAACAAAAAAATATCCCCTTCAACCGACCTGCGTTAGTCCCCAATGAGTTGGAAAATATTCAAGATGTGCTTCTTAAAGGGCATTTATCCGGAGATGGCGAATACACAAAAAAGTGCAACGCACTACTCGAACAGATCACCGGCGCCCAAAAAGTGCTGCTTACCACCAATTGTACGCATGCCCTAGAAATGACTGCTATCCTGCTGGATATTCACCCTGGTGACGAAGTGATCATTCCCTCGTTTACATTCGTCTCTACCGTCAATGCGTATGTGTTGCGCGGCGCCAAACCGGTCTTTGCCGATATTCGCCCGGACACATTGAACCTGGATGAGACAAAATTCGAAAAGCTGATCACTCCCAGAACAAAAGCAGTTGTGCCGGTGCATTACGCCGGGGTTGGCTGTGAAATGGACACCATTCTCGCAATTGCCAAAAAACACAACCTCAAGGTGGTAGAAGATAATGCGCACGGTCTGTTTGGCAAGTACCGCGGCAAAAATCTGGGAACCTTCGGTGACCTGGCCACACAGAGTTTTCACGAGACCAAGAACATTAGCTGTGGTGAGGGTGGAGCTGTGCTCATCAATTCAGCCGATCTGAACGATCGCGCCGAGATCATCCGCGAAAAAGGCACTAATCGCAGCCGTTTCTTCAGAGGTCAGATCGACAAATATTCCTGGGTAGATATTGGTTCCAGTTATCTACCTTCCGAAGTGCTGGCTGCCATCCTCTATACGCAGCTCGAAGCGCGCGAATCCATCCAGCAAAAACGCGGCCATATCTGGCATTCGTATGCAAAATCTCTGGCCGACTGGGCACAAAAGCATGAAGTGCGCTACCCAATCGTCCCGGATTATTGCGAACAGCCTTATCATATGTTTTACATGCTCATGCCTTCTCTTGAAGTGCGCACCCGCTTTATCAGTTATATGAAGTCCAAAGGTGTTCTGTGCGTTTTTCATTATTTACCGTTGCATCTGTCGGATATGGGCATCGGCTTCGGCGGCAAACCCGGTGACTGCCCGGTGACTGAAGATATCAGCGACCGGTTGGTACGTTTGCCGATGTTCTACAACCTCGAGCAAAAAGATCTGGAGTACGTGATCGAACAGATCCTCAGTTTTAACGAGTTCTGATCTCGCTTTAAAAGAACAACCACCAGAGGCTAACTACTCTGGTGGTTGTTCTATTTTAATGAGTGATCTACTTATGCCATTATTTCAGCCAGGTCAAGCTCTGGTGTGGAAATGGGATGCAATTCAAATTGTTTCACCAAAAAGTCAACGATATTGGGCGAAAGAAAAGCAGGGAGGGTCGGCCCAAGATAGATATTTTTAATTCCCAATGAAAGTAAAGTCAGCAAAATGCAGACTGCCTTTTGTTCGTACCAGGAAAGAACCAGCGTTAAGGGCAGCTCATTCACACTGCAATTAAAGGCATCTGCCAGAGCCAGAGCGATGCGAATGGCAGAATAGGCATCGTTGCATTGACCCACGTCCATCAAGCGCGGCAGCCCCGCTACAGTACCAAACTCTTTTTTATTGAAGCGGTACTTGCCGCAGGCCAATGTCAGGATGATCGAATCTTTAGGCGTCTTTTCTGCAAAATTAGTATAGTAGTTGCGCCCAGGTTTCGCACCATCGCAGCCACCCACCAGGAAGAAATGACTGATCTTCCCAGCCTTGACGGCATCCACTACGGTGTCCGCATTGTTCAAAACGGTTTCACGAGCAAATCCGGTAAGTATACACTTCTCCGGCTCATCTTCTTGCCATCCACCCAATTCAATGGCTTTGTGAATTACTTCGCTGAAATCTTTTTTACCGCCTACCTCTTCGATGTGAGCCATGTTATCAAAACCGACCACACCACTGGTGTAAATGCGATCTTTACACGAATCGCGCGGCTGCATCAGGCAGTTTGTGGTCATCACTACACAACCGGACAGGTTATCGAACTCTTTCTGCTGATTCTGCCAGGCACCACCGTAATTACCTAGCAAATGAGGAAATTTTTTCATTCCAGGGTAGGCATTGGCGGGCAGCAATTCGCCATGAGTGTAAACATTCACACCCTTGCCTGCGGTCTGCTCCAGTATTTGATAGAGATCATGCAAATCATGTCCGGAAACAACGATGAAAGGACCCTTTTTATGGGTGATCAAAGTCTGAGTCGGTTCAGGATGCCCGTAAGTGGAGGTATTTGCGCCATCCAATAATTCCATACATTTCAGGTTGATCTGGCCAAATTCCATCACCAGAGCCAGAACATCATTCATGGCCAGTGAAGGAGTAACGATAGACGCCAATCCCTTCATAAACCATTGGTTAACTTCCTCATCGTAAAAGCTTAACACACCTGCGTGGTGAGCGTAAGCTGCCATACCCTTCATACCAAAAAGCAGGGTGTCCTTAAGAGATTGAACATCCGGGTCAGCATTGGCAGTGTGCATGTTCAGCAAATGCGCCTGGATTAAGATCTGTGGACGGCTTTCAGGTAACTGGTAATGAACTGCCGCCGGCATGTTCTCGGCCACTGTCGCCTTTTTCAACCATATCTCTTTGATCGTCTGAGCCTGGCGCAAAAGTGGATAAAAACGGGCTGCCGAGAAATTGACATTTGTCAGGGTAGAAAACAGGGCCTCAATTACAAACCAGGCAGTTTGTGAATCTACTTTTTGATCTTTCACCAGAAACCCGATTCCCTCGATCTGGTGAATAAGCAGGTCTTGCAGAGCAGCCACATCCGGGTCTTTCCCACAGACTCCCTGGGTTACACAGCCTTCACTACGGAAAGTTTGCTCACATTGATAACAAAACATTGCATTATCCATCGGTAAACTCCTTTTATAATTCGAGAATTTTTCCATCAACACTGATAACAACCTCACGATACGGCAAAATGAGACCGTTTTCAAGCATGGCTTGTTTAACTGAATGTACGATTCCGCTACAGCACGGAACTTTCATTCGTACTACTGTGACACTGTGAATTTCATTTTCTGCAAAAATGCGGGTGAGTTTCTCCCGATAAAAATCATTGTCGTCCAGTTTGGGGCAGCCAATCAATATAACTCGTCCGCGGAGAAACTCTTGGTGAAAGCGAGTGTAAGCAAACGCGGTGCAGTCCGCAGCCACCAACAAATCACAATTCTGGAAGTAGATTGCATTCACGCTCACCAGCTTCAGTTGCACTGGCCACTGGCTGAGCTCAGAGGCAGCTCCAAAATCCACCACTGGCTGCTTTTCTATATTTACCGTCAAAACATGCTGCAGGATTCTGGTTGCACTGCCTGGACAACCACTATGAGTCTCCCCAACTGGTTGAAATTTCCGGATTTTTTTCTGGAGAGATGTCCTGGCTGCTGCACCGTCAAATTCAGCCGAATCACGCTCGATGACGCTGATCGCTTCAACCGGGCAATGTGGCAGACAGGCTCCCAATCCATCACAATAAGCATCATTTACCAACCTAGCTTTGCCGTCAAACAATTGAATGGCTCCTTCGTGGCAGGCATCTACGCATATTCCACAGCCGTTACATTTTTCCTGATCAATTTCAACAATATTTCGCTTCATCATTTTACGCTTTCCTTTTTTTCAAATGAATCCTCCCAGTAGCAAGCTACGGGGTATCAAGTTTAATTTATCATTCATGAGTAAATAATCCACTTTTTAACTCTGGCCTCTCCCCTGCCCCCCTCCATCCGTGGTATAGAGAAGGGTTAGGGGTGAGGTAAAAATTACAGCCCTTTTTTCGCAGCAAGATGCGGGGAAATACCCTCTTCTTAATTATAGGAGTAAAATAGTCTTGTTTCGGTAACACTTGTTACCGATCAGGAAAACCAGATGATCCAACTAAATGAATGTAAATTATTTGCAGGGATTCCCCAAGACGAACTTGACTCGTTGAGATTAAAAATTGTCCTGCGTAAACAAAAATATACACAGGGCGAAATTGTCGCTTTTGAGGGAGATGCCTGCACTTCCATCGGCATAATATTGCATGGAGGAGTATCCGTTCAGCAATTACTTCCCTCCGGCAAGAAAATAATAATCGATACCTTGCATCAGGGAGATAGTTTTGGAGAAGTGATTATTTTTTCTGAGAAGAATTCTTATCCTGCTTCGATTGAAGCTGCTGAGCCAACCCAAATCGCCTTTATCTCAAAAGGAAATGTACTGTCCCTATGTGTCCATTCGACAGTTTTTCTGAATAATTTCGTCAGCCTGCTCTCCAATAAAATATTGATGTTGAATCGAAAAGTAAAAAGTCTGAGCCTTCAATCCCCGCGACATAAAACGATTAACTACATCCTCGAAAACTACCGTGAGCAAAAAACGATGACCTTGCACTTCAATGATTCTCGAAACGAAATGGCCGAGAAACTCGGCTTGCCACGTCCTTCCCTTTCGCGTGAATTTGCCAGATTAAAGGCATACGGATGGATTGATTTTCAGGGTGGTACAATCAAAATTCTTGACCTGGAGAGCCTGGAGGCAGATCTGAACGGAAGTTCAGGACAATAGGCCATTTTAGCCAGGCTTTTCAAAACAATATATAACTCCCTCTACTTTCAATAATCAACCAGCTCTATTCTGTTCCCCAGTTTTCCAAATCTTGCCAACGCTGATAGGCAGCAGCCAATTCTTCTTCCAGCTCATGCAGCCGGTTTGCCGTGCGCGCGATCTCAGCCGCATCGCCTTGATAAAATTCAGGTTTTGCCATCGACTGACCGATCTCCGCCTGTTCGGCCTCAAGTGCCTCGATCTTTCCGGGAAGTTCAAGCAGTTCCTGTTTTTGTGTTTCGAGGGCTTGCTTCTCTTTGTAGCTTAGTTTACGCTGTGATTCGGCCGCCGGCTGTGCTTCGGCTCTACCTGCTGATGCAGATGGCTTTCGAACCTGACGCGCAGCCGAGGGTTGGGGTTCAGCTTCAGCGCGGCTCTGATGTAACCAGTCATCATACCCACCCACATATTCTTTTGCGTGGCCTTTACCGTCCAGTACAATGGTGCTGGTCGCCAGGTTGTTCAAAAATTCTCGGTCGTGGCTGACAAGCAGCAGGGTGCCGGCATAGTCCAAAAGCAGATCTTCGAGCAATTCCAGTGTCTCGATATCCAGGTCGTTGGTGGGCTCATCCATGATGAGCAAATTGGCCGGGTGGGCAAAAAGGCGTGCAAGCAGCAAACGGTTGCGCTCTCCTCCCGAAAGTGCGCTGATTGGAGCATGCACACGGTCGCGGGTAAAGAGAAAATCTTCCAGATAACCGACCAGATTGCGAGACTTTCCGTTGATCTGGATTGTATCCCTTCCCTCTCCTACATTATCCATCACAGATTGCGTTTCATCCAGTTGAGTACGCAATTGATCGAAATAGGCAATCTCCAGGTTCGATCCTAACTCTACCATCCCCTTCTGTGGAGCCAATTCTCCCATCAAAACCCGCAAAAGAGTCGTTTTGCCGGAACCATTTGGGCCAATGATCCCCACCCTGTCGCCACGTTGGATCACCGTTGAAAAATGATCCAGAATAGGCTTGTTGTCATAAGCATAACTCAATTCCTCTGCCTCGATGACCAGCCGGCCTGAACGTTTTGCTTCCTGTACCTGCATTTTGACCTTGCCAGCCTGGTCACGCCGTTCTGCCCGCAGTTCGCGCAAGCGTTTGAGCGCCCTTACCCGGCCCTCATTGCGTGTACGTCTGGCTTCGATCCCCCGCCTGATCCAGGCCTCTTCTTGAGCCAGTTTTTTATCGAAAAGGACATTATGCTCTTGTTCGGCCGACAACATCGCCTCTTTGCGTTGGAGAAATGTTGCATAATTGCAATTCCAGTCAAACAGACGGCCGCGGTCTAATTCAACAATGCGGTGCGCAATACGCTGCAAGAATAACCGGTCATGGGTGACAAAGAAAAGCGTTCCTCCCCAACGGATCAGAAAATCTTCCAGCCAACGGATCGAATCGATGTCCAGGTGGTTGGTGGGTTCATCCAAAAGCAATAGATCAGGATTTCGGGCCAATCCCCGTGCCAGCAGCACACGCCGCTTCATCCCGGCCGAAAGGGTTTCGAATTGAGCCGCAGGATCCAACTCCATTCTGGCAATGACCTGATCCACCTGCAATTGCCCCTGCCAGTGATCTTCCAGGTCTCCACCCGCTGCCTCAGTTGAGTCGATCAATCCACTGGCCACAATCTCTGCAACTCTTCCATTCAGTCCAAGCGTAACCTCTTGCGGCAGATAAGCTGCGCGCAAGGCTTGTTGCCTGGCCACAGTACCGCTCTGGGGCAAGAGATCGCCATCGATCAGTTTCAGCAGCGTGGATTTACCCATGCCGTTGCGGCCCAACAACCCGACCCATTCCCCCTCTTCAATTTGTAAATTAATATCTTCCAAAAGTAATGGACCGCCAAAACCAACGCTAACGTTCTGTAAACTGACCAATGCCATAAGTGAACTATCCTTAAACAATTTGGATCAAATAACAGCAAAAAGAGAAATTGGATACCAAATGAGAGATTATATCCCCACATTACATCAAAGGTCATCTATCACAAGCAAAGTGAAGAAATTGTCGGCATAAATGCCGAATAAAATAGTTGGCCTTGTTCATCACAAAGCCAACGATATCTCATAAAATTCTAATTCAGAGCGCCGGGTTTGCCTTTACTCTTTGTGGTTGATCAGTAATTGCCACCTGGCTGGCAACCACTATCGCCCAGATAAAAGTTTCCGATTCCAGGATCAAACTTAATGAGATATTTGCCACCACCACAAAAACCAGCAAAAGCATCGGCAGAGCAGAAAACATCGTCCGTTCTCGTAGAAAATATTTGGCTGCGCGCACAAGCCCAGCCACGATCAACGTAGCCATCAACACTACCCCGATGATGCCCAAATGTAGCCCAATATCCATTAATCCATTATCGCCGATGACCACCTGTGAGCTCCAACCCAGTGTAGCGGCCAACTGCGCCCGAAACCCCTCTAAATTCCAGATGGCTCCGTAACCATAGCCCAAGATGGGTCGCCGGCTGATCACATTTTGCAGCAGATAACTCCACATCGGAACCCGCCCGGTCAAGCTGGTATTCCTGCCCAAAAGCCCGAGGATGAAATCCAGCCTCACACAGATCAGCACAATCACTGCAACGGCAATCCCGCCAATTACATAGTAGTGCTTGGGTTTCAAGTCCCTTCCCCAGTGGAGCCAGGCTGCCAGAAGCAGGCATAGCCCAACCAGCACAGCTACTGTCAAAATCCCTGTGGCGGATTTGCTCTTTACCAGCAAAGAAACTGCGAGCAGCAACATTGCCGGGTTGAGCCACTTACCGGATCGAGAAAGTGATTTCCAGGCGAGTATCTTGATCAAAAAGATGGCACTGGCCAGGGCCATGAAACAGCCCAGGTAGTTGCGGTGCCAGAAGATGCCATTCCAGGCACCGTGATAAAATGGATCGCTCATAATGCCATACTGTGGCAACAGAAGCACGAAACCCAGGCTGGCCACACAAACGATTGCGAAGAACCAGGCGCAGGCATTGAGAAAGCGCTCTTCCCCCAACAGGCGGCCCATATAAACCGCAAGGATTGTACTGGCAAACAATACAAAAACTTTATAAAAGGTGACCGAAAATAATATCGAC
>Ga0247841_10006604_pt1 | contig 17796 bp, 17 predicted proteins | sample LaCruzMarch2015__2_FD_192410 | JGI IMG/M metagenome (GOLD analysis project Ga0247841, IMG submission 192410) | Freshwater microbial communities from meromictic Lake La Cruz, Castile-La Mancha, Spain - LaCruzMarch2015_18m | ecosystem: Environmental > Aquatic > Freshwater > Lake | place: Spain... | reverse complement strand
CACAGTCTGGATCCTTGGAGGCCCAAGGAATTGTCCCGACTGTCCGCGGTCCCGTGAAAGTCGGTGTACGCCAGAAGAAGAATGTGTCGTATAAGCTGATGCTGGAGATTCCGGTGAACATGACCGCCCGACTCGAATTGCCTCCGCTGCCGGTAAGGGATGGCGAATTGACCTTTGATGGACATGATGCCAAGCCAGTTTTCAAGGATGGCCGTCTCTTGTTTGACGAGGTGGAATCCGGGAAACATACCATCATCTGGACCGCGAAGGAGTAGGTGAGCCGCCACCCGAGGTGGCGCAGTGGCAGTTGGCAGTAGCAGTTGGTAGTCGGTTTTTTAGCATCCGAATAGCACGAACCACGCGAATTTAGGAAAATAAGGCTCGTTGGAGCGAAGCGGAAACCATTCGGCGAATGCCGAAAGCGAAAGCGGAACAAGCGTATTCGCTTCGCGCAATAAGGCAATTAATATATTAAGATGCCGAGGTCTCGGTCGGAGCCGCGGGTTGTGAGAGCGCATGGGTGCCGCTCAGCAATGAGACGACTTGTTGCTGGACCTCGCCCAGCTTGTCCAAACGCAACTTGGGATCCAACACGACAAAGGTGTCCCCGCTCCGGCGATGCTCATATACACGTAGGATGCCACCGCTTTCATGTGGTTTTGCATCCCGCTCGACCAAGATTTTGCCACGTTCCAACATGACGGCAAGTACATAAACGACCTGGCTCATGGCTGGATCTTCAAGGGTGATCAAGTGGCGGAGCAACTCTTCCGCATTTTCTTTTTTGACGTGCTCTACTTTTTGCGAAGCAGGTGCGGGGGTCTCATAGATACCCTCCCACGCGCTAAAAGGTTCCCAGTCCCGTTCAAGTCCCTTCCAACACTCGGTATGGCAATCCATGCGTTCGTAACCCTCGGGCGTCTCGCGTAAAACAGAGACACAGGGACCCTTATCGACGAGGGGTTGGTTACAAATCGTGCAGACGTGCCCTCTTGGGCGTATATTCCATTCCTGTGCCATAGGGGAGGGGATTAAAGTGGAGCGGGCGATGGGAATCGAACCCACGTAAGAAGCTTGGGAAGCTCCTATTCTGCCATTGAATTACGCCCGCAAAAATTGTTCCGTTACCATATCAAAAGAGGGTGTGTTTTGAAAAGGAGAAAAATCGTAAAAATAATAGATGATTCAGCTTGCAATGCCTCGGTCTGATTTGATAAAGTACGCCCCTATTTCGCTCCCATCGTCTATCGGTTAGGACATTAGGTTTTCATCCTAGTAAGCGGAGTTCGACTCTCCGTGGGAGCGCCACTTTGAGACCGCACGTACAACCGTGCGGTTTTTTATTTTGAACGTGAATTGCTGGTTTGACATGGATGTGCCACTTATTTTATTATAAGCACCTTCAACACTAACGAGGTTTATCATGCTTGACGCATCTGACTTACGCAAGGGACTCAAAATTCAGCTCGATGACGGACAACCGTACATTATCACCGACTTTGATTTTAGCAAGCCAGGCAAGGGTCAGGCTATCTATAACTGTAAGATGAAGAACATGTTGACGGGCTCAACCATGAGTCGTAGTTTTCGTTCCAACGACCGCTTTGAAAAGCCGGAACTTCTTCAGAAGACCTTGCATTTCTCATACGAGAATGCAGGACAGTTCATCTTCCAAGATGAAAATTACGATGAACTCGTCATTGGCGAGAACGTCTTAGGACGCAATAAGTTCTTCCTGATCGACAATATTCAAGTGGATGCGCTTTTCTTTAACAATGAGGTGATCGAAGTCGAACTCCCCAACTTGGTGGAGCGCAAGGTCCTGAAGTGTGAAGCGGGTGCCAAGGGTAACACCGCTGCTGGCAAGGTGATGAAGCCTTGCACCGTGGAAGGTGGTTACGAGGTGGCGGTCCCCTTATTCGTGAATGATGGCGACACGATTCGTATTGATACGCGGACAGGCGAGTACGCTGATCGTGTTTCAGGCCGCTAGTCGCAACACTACAGCGGAACGCCGTCAAAGTGCGTTGTTGCGTCTGGGGTGTAGTTGACGGTCATTCGCAGGACTTGCTTAAAGTAAAGAATGAGTTTGTCCGACTCGAAATCAAGGACCCTTCCCCCCTTTGTCCTGTCTTCTGAGATAAAGACAAGGTGAAACCCTGGCGGCATCACAGCATCCGGGACCGACGGGGTCAGCCAGAATCCAATCAGCGTACCTTTCACATCTTTCCATGTATGTTCTTTGGCTAAGCGTGTGGCTTGGCTGAAGGGCTTGCAGGGCGACTCCTGCTTCTGGTTGCACGCGACGGTGATGGAATTGAAGGTACCCTCAACTTGAAGCGCACGGATACACTGGTTGGTGGCGTAGTGGCTCGTGAGCGCCTTCTTAAACTCCGTATAAGAGGAGATATTGCGCATCGTAAAGCGCTTCTCCACATCGAAGAGCATACAGGAGGCCAAGAGGAGTTTGGCGGACTCCGGCGGAACGACGACTTGTCCATCGCTCTTGGCTTGAAAGACATTTCCGTTGAACAATATCGCGTCGCCATCAAAGCTCTCAAAAATTCCGAACCCGAAGTTTCCGATACTTTTGAACTGCTGAACAGAGATTGTGCTCTTGTAGTTTCCCGCTTCGAGGTGAGCCAGTGGCGCGGTCTGGTAGACCGATTGCCGATCGAGGATGTGTACAACCGTGGTAGTGTTACATCCTGTGACTGCCAGTGTCAATAAAGAGAGTAAAATAAGCGTTCTTTTCACTCGAATGACATTCATGGTTCAATCTTCCTTGTCCGTACCTATAACTTCAAACAGTTTTCAGCTAATTAAACGAATTAATCTAATTCCAATTCGTTCCATTCGTTTAATTCGTTGAATAAAAATCATTACATCGTTTGTTCCCGGGGCACTGCCTACTGCCACTGCCTACTGCTGCTGTTGGCGGGCTTAGTCGCAACTCAGCAGGTGACGAATTTCTTCGGTATGGCGGACGGGCCGTAACGTTTTAATGTCCACAATCGCGTGCACGGTGTGTCCACTGACCAGTACCTTTTCGCCTCTTTTCACCTCGCAATGGATTGTTAAACGAACGCCTTTAAGGCCCTCGACCCAAGAGGTCAGATCCAATAAATCATCGTAGGTTGCTGGCGCATGATAGTTCAAATGGGCTTCTGCAACAGGCAGGGCATAGCCTTTCGCCTCAAGCTCTTTATAGGTAACGCCCGTCTCTCGGATGAGTTCATTTCGGCTACGCTCAAAGTAGGCCAGATAATTAGCATAATAAACCACGCCCATTTGATCTGTGTCAGCATAGGGAACGCGGTACTGGATGGTGACTCGTCTGGGTTCGCTCATGGTTTTACTATGCCATAACTCCATTCCGTTCGTCAAGCCTTCGCCATGATCTCCAGAGCCTTTACATTCAGGGATGAAACGCGTAGAATATCAAAATAATAAACAGGGGAGATGAGTAACGTATGCGTACGATAAGGCGAGGTTTAATTGCAGGGGTCGCTCTTCTGAATTTTCAGGCTTGGGCGGTTTCAGGACGTTATGTGCGCGTGGATATTCCGGCAGAGCAGGCGACCTTGTCGCTCGCCGAGGTTCAGGTCTTCAGCGGCGCAGAAAATGTGGCGGTCAAAGGGAAGGCCTCGCAAGTGAGCACGGCGCATGGTGGCGATGCCGCGCGCGCGGTGGATGGTAATACGGATTCGGATTGGGCCAAAAACTCGATCACGCATACCGAAGAAAATATTGAAAATCCATGGTGGGAGGTTGACTTGGGCGTTGCAAAGACGATTGATAAAGTCGTGCTTTGGAACCGATCAGGCTTTGAAAATCGTCTGGACAATGGCCGGGTGATGATCTTGGATGACAAGAAGATTATTCAATGGGTCGGAGAGATCAAAGCGGCTAAGCTGGAGAACGTCCTGGAGGTCAAAGAGGGTGTGAGTCATCCGTTGATCGGAAAGACGATCTCGGCGATGAAGCCGCCAGAGGTGGCCAACCGCCGTCAGCTTGCCGCCCTGACGTTTTTTAATCCAGTGGCGATGGAGCGCGCCCTTTCGACATTTGCCAGAAAATATCCAGAGGCATATCGTAATAAGACTGAGCTTCTGGCTGAGCTGGCAACCTTGTCCACTGAGGCCAAGCAGGTGGCTGCTGTGAATCGCGATGTTGTGGCGCAAAAGATCTTTGATTTCTCCGTGAAGGTCTATAGTCAGCATCCGGCAATGAAGACCTTTTCAGATATCCTCTATATCCGCAGGAACAGCGGCAAGCAGATGGGCATGCCAAACAACTGGCAGGGCAACTCGTCGACCGCTGTCACTGGGTATGACAATGAACTCGTGCGTTCCACCCTCTTTCGTAAGGAGGGTACAGAGGTTAAGACGCTCTACAAGAGCGAACACTTTGTAGGTGATTTCGATCTGGACTTCCAAGCGGAAAAGGTCGCCTTCTCGACGCGTAAGTCCAATGGAGCAGGGTGGGGAGTTTCTGAGCTGCGGTTAGATCAGCCGGGGCAGATCAAAGAGTTGACTTCGGATATCAAGGATATTGACTATTACGATCCGATGTATCTGCCCAATGGCCGGATGTTTATGATCGGGTCGAGTGGCTTTCAAGGCGTGCCCTGTGTGGGCGGAGGGGACTATGTCGGCAATTTGCTTCTCCGATACGAAGATGGCAAGATGCGCCGGCTCAGTTATGATCAGGACAATAACTGGTACCCCGTGATGTTGCCGAATGGTCGCTGCCTCTATTTGCGCTGGGAATATGCGGATAGCGCGCATTATTTCAGCCGCGTGCTGATGACGATGAATCCGGACGGCAGTGACCAGCAGGAATATTATGGGTCCAACTCCTACTGGCCGAATTCCTTGTTCTACACACGTCCCTTGCCAGGTTCGTCGACCAAGTTTGTCGGTATCGTGACGGGACATCATGGTGTGGCCAGAAAGGGGCGGCTCTATCTCTTCGATGTCGGACAAGGCCGACATGAGGTGGATGGCGTTGTGCAGCAGATCCCTGGGTACGGCAAGAAAACGGTGTTGCTGCCAATCGATGGGAGTAAGGCCGACACCGTAACGGAGCACTACACGTATGTGCGTGACGGACTTGCGGATGATGCAAAACAGTTCTTTCTCCATCCCTTCCCGATCTCGGATGACCTCTTTCTTGTCGCGATGCAGGATCCTAAGGTTGGAAAGAATTTCATGCTGACCCTGGTTGACCTCTATGACAATCAGTTGCCGTTGGAAGTGGATGGAAGCTACCATCTATTGGAACCCTTCCCTGTGAAGAAGCCGGAGCAGCCAGCTCCCATCCCTGACCGTGTTAATCTGGACAAGACCAACTGCACCGTCTATTGTGTGAGCGTCTACAATGGCCCTGGCCTTGCAGGTGTTCCCAAGGACAAGGTGAAGAAGATGGGCGTCTTCTATTACGAATATTCCCCGCGCAATATTGGCGGACACTATACCATCGGCATGGAAGGTCCATGGGACCCGCGCGTCATGCTGGGTACCGTGGACGTGGAAACGGATGGCTCGTTCTTGTTTGAGGCACCGGCAAATGTGCCGGTGGCTGTGATTCCGTTGGATTCGGAAGGCAAGTGTATGCAGATGATGCGTTCGTGGTTTGTGGGGATGCCAGGGGAGATGCTCTCTTGCATCGGGTGCCACGAAATGCAGAATCGCGTTTCAGCCAACCAGAAGACCATTGCCTCGCGTAAGAAGCCTCAGCAGATCCAGCCGTGGTATGGGCCTCGCCGTGGTTTTGCTTTCGAACGTGAAGTACAGAACGTGTTGGAGCGCCGGTGCATCGGTTGCCACAATGACACGACGACGGTTCGGAATGCACTCGGCCAGAAGATCCCCAGCTTTGTGAATGGCAAGGGAGAGGGGGGCTTTTCAAAGTCCTACCTGGCCTTTCATCCCTATTTCCGTCGCAATGGACCTGAAGGCGATTATCATGTGTTGACGCCCTTGGAGTTTCATGCGGATGCCTCCGAGCTGGTTCAGTTGCTCATGAAGGGCCATCAGAACGTCAAGCTCACTCAGGAGGAGTGGGATCGTATCACGATGTGGCTTGATTTGAATGTGCCTTATTATGGAACCTGGCTGGAGCGTGGTGCGAGTAAGAGCTGGGTCACACGCCGCCGTGAATTTGACAAAGAATACTCCAACAATGCGTTTAATCCGGATTGGGTTGCCAGCCCCTATACGCCGGTCGCCTTTGTCGAACCGGAGAAACCCGCGCCTCTGCCGCCGGCTAAGGATCCGCTTCTCATGAAGGCCGAAGCACTCACTGGCGAGAAGGAGTTGAAGATTGATCTTGGAAACGGAAAGGACATGACCTTTGTGCGAATCCCTGCTGGCACGTTCACCATGGGCTCGGATCAGGAGACGCCGAGCGAGCGTCCTCGAGCAGGGGTGGCGATCAAGAAGTCCTTCTGGATGGGCACCACGGAGGTGAGCGTTGAGCAGTTCTGGGCCTTTGAGCGGAGTCATGACAATGGTGTCTATGACATGCACTACAAAGATCAGGTCAAGCGCGGTTATTACATGAACCTCACGAATAACCCGGCGACCGCCTGTTATAAGTATCCAGCCATTCGCATTTCCTGGGAGAAAGCCATGGCGTTTTGTGAATGGCTGAGCAAGAAAAGCGGCAAGAAGGTTACGTTGCCGACGGAAGCGCAATGGGAGTGGGCTTGCCGTGCTGGAACCGAGACGACTTTGAGTTTCGGTGATTTTGATACGGACTTCTCGTTGTTTGCCAATCTCGCAGGCGCGGAACGTAAACAGTTGGCGGTTTCGGGCGTCAATCCGCAACCCATGAGTAATCCGCCTCCGATTGTGGATTATGAACTACGCGATCCACGTTTTAATGACAAGGTGTTGCATCTTGCGAACGTCGGAAGTTTTAAGCCAAACGCCTTCGGTTTGTACGACATGCACGGCAATGTCGCGGAATGGACGCGCAGTGCGTATAAACCGTATCCGTACAAGGATGATTCACGCAACAATACGATGGCTGATGAGAAGAAGGTTGTGCGCGGAGGCTCCTGGAATGCACGGCAAATCCGTGCCACCTCCACTTGGCGTTGGGGATATCCCGGCTGGATGCGTCCGTTTGACGTCGGCTTCCGTGTCATTATCGAAGATTAACAAGAGTGTATGTTATGCAACCACTGAGTTATACAATTGGAAAAAAAGTTGTCAGGGCAGACGATTGCCAAGGGGTTTCCCTGGCCGCACAGGCAAATGAGATTGATTTGTATTGCTTTGGGCGTTACAAATATCCAGGGGAGAGTCTCAAAAAAGATGAGGTGCCGGGCATCAATTCGTGTGGCTTTTGGAAGACCCTCCGCGAGCAGCACTATGGGTTGCCCCCTCATCAGAATGAAGGCATCAAGATTATCATGGCGCTTCAAGGTGAAATGCCGATCACCATCGAAAATGTGTCATACGTGATTCGTCCCAATCAGGTGATGATCACGCGTCCCTGGCAGATGCACTCGTTGGGAAACCCCTGTTTCTCAAAGGGAAAGCTGGGCTGGTTGATGTTTGATGTGGGCGTCCGGCATCCGCATCAAGCCTGGCGTTGGCCTAAATGGTTGGTGTTGACGAAGACAGAGTTAGGCGCGCTGGCAAAGGCGTTGCGTTATAACGAGGATGCAATTCGTTCGGTTTCGCCGGACTTTACAAAAGTCTTTGTGGATTTCGTGGAGCTGGCCCGAACACCCGATATGCCCTATCGCGGAAGCCAGTTGGCGGTAGCCGCGAATGCGCTCTTTCTTCGACTGCTGGCTGAGCTTGAGAGCAGTCCACCTGTTTATAATGAAGATTTGACGGATTCACTTCGTACCGTGAAGATGTTTCTGAGTAAACTGCCCCTTCGCCTTCATGAGCCTTGGAGTATCCAGTCGATGGCGGAATCCTGTGACATCGGCACCACCCACTTCACCAACCAGTTTATGACATTGACTGGAGAGACCCCAGCCAAGTGCCTTCAACGCTTACGACTTGAGCGGGCAGCAGAGCTGGTGCGGACAACGCCATTGACATTAAAGGAAATCTGTTTGAGAACGGGGTTCAGCCACGCGAGTTACTTCATTGATATTTTCACTCAAAAGTATGGACTCACACCCCTCAACTATCGTAAGGCAAAGGTCTGAACTTGACCTCGGAGAGGCAACTTCAGTAAGATACGCACAAATAAATGGAGATCTTTTTATGCATGGACGTTGGTTAGCTCTTTTTGTGGCAATGGCTTCGCTCGCACTTTCCGGATGTATGTACTCACAGGTGCGTGTGCCCATGAGCAGTGAGTTCAGAAACACTAAGACCGTGGATAAGTCTGGCCAGGCCACCGCGCGGTCGGTTCTTTGGCTTGTGGCGTGGGGGGATGCAGGTTTGCAGAAGGCCGCTGCGAATGGCGGGCTTAAGACCATGGAGTATGCGGATGTTGAAATTCTGAATATCTGTGCTGGGTTCTACATGAGTCGCACGACGATCATCTATGGAAACTAAAGCGGCCAGAATATGCTTGATGGCATTGCTGTTTTTCGCCACGGGGTGTGCCTCACCTAGCGGGTATCTCTATACGCGCAAGGTGGAGCCGTACTCCTTTCCTGATGAGGAGCGCAATCATGTTGGGGCAAAGTCCTGCACGGTGGATATTACCCAGATCAAGGAGCCCTTCAGTCGTGTGCGAGTCTCGGTTGTCTGGACGAACCGAGCTGTGCAAGAGGCGATGAAAAAAGCAAAGATGACCGAAGTCCGTTATGCGGACATGATCACCTTGTCGGTCTTCAACAAAACCTACGAACGTCGCCGGTTAGTATTTTACGGCGAGTGATGTTCGCGGTTTCCCACGTCCCAAGTCCAACGTCTGGTGATTTTCTGAAAAGGGGAACGGGTTTTCCAACCCGTTGAGCACGGACTGGAAAGTCCGTGCCCCTGTGTTGTTGTCAAAATTCAGCAAAAATTATGATTGATCCACACATTAGAATGTGTGAAACTATGTGTGAAGGAGATCTTATGGCAACCAATCTTCAGCTTGATAACACATTGATTAAACAGGCCGTTGAGCTTGGTGGACACCACACCAAGAAAGCGGCAGTCACGCAGGCGCTATCCGATTATATCCGCAATCTTCAGCAGGAGAAGATGCTAGACCTGTTCGGGAAGGTGGATTTTGTTCCGGGATATGACTACAAGCGGCAGCGGGCAAAAGCATGAGAGTCCTTGTTGATACCAGTGTATGGTCCCTTGCCTTGCGTCGCTCCGAGCCAGCGCAGAATCCTGACGCGGAGGAACTGAAACGCCTGATTGCCGGTCACTTGGTGGAGATCATCGGCCCCATTCGTCAGGAGTTACTCTCCGGAGTCCGGGATCATGTGCAGTTTGATTTATTGGAGTCCCGTTTGACCTGCTTCCCAGACCTCTCGCTGCAGGCGGAGGACTATGTGACGGCGGCTAAGATGTTTAACCTCTGTCGGGCAAAAGGCATTCAAGGTTCAAATACCGATTTCTTGATCTGTTCGGTCGCCGTGCGGCATAACTTGGCCATCTTCACCACAGATGGCGATTTTCATCTGTTTGCAAAGTGCCTGCCGATTGTCCTCTATGAATTTAAGGCACCCAATAAACCACACCTTGCTTCGAACGTCACGCAAGCTCGCCGCCGGAAAAGCTGATCATCCGTCAAAAAATAATGATTACGACACTAAAGGAAGAGTCGCCAAGAGGTAGCATACCATCTAGCCTGAGTGACCCCTTGGCCAGCAAAATCAGTTGGCAGCCCCTTGTTAATGGCGGTTCAGGAGGTCGAAGCTGCAAGTTGGTCAGGGTCGGCCACGCGAAGATCGAATTCCGGTCTACGGTTGCATTCATTTTGCTGCCCACCATGCTCTTGCTTGCCGGTCTGTTGGTTATATGGGCTGGAGTGCGATCCAGTTTATCAGATGGGATCGGACCTCTCATTCTGGGCGTACTTTCCTTTTGCGTAGGTGGAATCTACCTCTATTTTCAAACGACCAGATCAGTTTTCGATAAACAGTCAGGAGTCTTCACGAAGACAAAGCGAAGCATCAACTCATTGGGAAATCTCGAGCGAGCGCCTCAAAAAGGAGCCCTGAATGATATTCACGCCTTACAGCTTCTAGCCAAAAACGTACGCAGCAGGGGTTCATCAGGATTCAAATGTTATGAGTTGAACCTGGTTTTCGATAATGCGAGTCGAATCAATGTTGCCAATCACGGCAATCTTCAATGGATTAGAGAAGATGCGACAACCCTTGCAGTCTTTCTTGGCAAGCCGATATGGGGTGCGATCGGCTGACAGCACAGAGGGACAGACATACAGTTACGGGGAAAATAGTTCCCGGTAGGATGGACAGGATTTTGTGGAGACAATATGTCTGTCCCCATATCTTGCAAAGGAGTCGCAATCCTTAAGCTGCTTGAGATTGAGGAGACAGCCAACGAAAAATCATTTTCGTGATTTTTGTGTGTTTCGTGGGGAAAGGCGAAGCAAAATACGTTCCCTCTACGTGAGTAGCGACTGCACGACCTGGTTGACGAGCTTGCCATCGGAGCGGCCTTTGACTTTGGGCATCAGAAGCGCCATGACCTTGCCCATCTCCTTTTTCGTGCTGACGCCACTTTCGGCGATGCACTGCTTGACCAGGACTTCAATCTCGGCCTGGGTCAACTGCTGGGGCTGGTATTTACGGAAGAGGTCAATCTGCTTCTGTTCAACGTCAATCAGATCCTGACGTGCTGCGGTGGTGAACTGTTCGATCGCGTCTAGGCGCTGTTTAATGGCTTTATTCACAACGCTGGCCACGATCTCGTCCGTGACATCAATGCCTGCATTGACCGTCTGGTCCTTGATCGCGGCATGCAAAGTGCGTAAGGCCAGCAGGGCTTCGCTATTTTTAGACTTCATCGCCTCTTTAATATCCGACATGATCTGATCCATTACGACAGATGCCATAGTCAACCTCCAGTTTTTATTGATTTGCTTCTGCGGCTTTTTGTTCTTGGACAAGGGTGTTGAGTTCTGTAGCATCACGCTCCCAGATCTCGGTCAGGTGGCTGAGCTGATCTTGGACAAATTTGAGCTTGCGATTGGTTTCGCCAAATTTGGTCTCAGGGGCCGGATTGAAGAGGATGGCTGAGAGCTTCTCCAGCTCCTTCTCGAGTTCATGGATCTTGGCCTCTGCCTGCGTGACCTTTTCACGGAGGGCTTTGATCCTAGGTTGAAACTTGGTCCGTTCTTGAGCGCGTGCACGGCGCTGATCTTTGGCAGAGAGGGGAGCATTGTCATCCGCAAACCGTGGCGTAACCGTTGCTTGGGTCGTCGGTTTTCCTTGGTCAAGCTGGGCGCTCTTTTCGCGGTAGTAGTCGTAGCCACCAGGAAAACGGCGGACACCCGCAGGCGAAATCTCTATGATGGTGGAGACGGTATTGCGCACAAACTCGATGTCATGGCTGACGAGGCAGATGGTGCCGTCATATTTTCGGATACACGCTTCCAACGTTGTCCGGCCTTCTAGGTCAAGATGGGTTGTCGGTTCGTCCAAGAGCATGAAGTTGGGCGGATCAAGAAAGAGCCTGAGGAAGGCCAAGCGGATCTTTTCACCACCACTCAATACCCCTGCGGGCTTGGTGATGTCATCAGAGGAGAAACCAAAGGAGCCGAGCTGGCAACGTATTTCCTTCTCTGTCGACCCTGGTTTGCAGCGCTTCGCACACTCATAGACAGAGACTTCCCCTGGGATCGTCTCTGAGAACTCTTGTGAGAGGTACCCTGGTTGGACCTTGTGGCCAAGCGAACGGGAGCCGGCTGTGGGTTGGCGTGTGCCAGCCATGATGCGTAGGAGTGTCGTCTTACCCATGCCGTTAAAGCCGACGATGGCGATCTTCTCGCCTCGTGCGACGGCGAGATTTACATTTTTCAAAATCATGTCCGTGCCATTGTAGGAGAAGTCCACATCGGTCAGACGCACGATCTCGGCTCCCGCATGTGGGGCAGGGGCAAGGCGCAGATACCCTGCTGCGAGGCTGCGCCTCGGCATGACAACAGCCTCTTCGTCGAGCTTCTCGATCATCTTCATGCGGCTGGCGGCTTGCGAGGCTTTAGAGGCTGTGGCTTTGAATTGGTCGACAAAACGCTGAAGCTGATCGCGTCGCCGATCTTGATTCTCTTTTGCAGCCAGAAGATTGGACCAGCGGATCTCGCGTTCGCGCAGATAGAAGTCCAAGTTGCCGTTGTAACGTGTGGCGGTGTTGGCATCCACTTCAACGGTCAGCGAGGTCAGGGTTCGCAGCAGGTACCGGTCATGCGAGATGAGCATGAGCGTGCCTTCGTAGTTCTTCAAGAAGCGTTGCAACCATTCGACGGCTGGGAGGTCAAGATAGTTTGACGGTTCATCGAGGAGGAGCAGGTCTGGATGGGAGGCGAGGACGCGGGAGAGTTCCGCACGCATCTGCCAGCCACCGCTGAAACTTTTGAAGGGTCGATCAAAGGCGTCGACGGGGAAGCCAAGTCCCCCGAGGGATATTTTGACACGGGCCTCGATTTCATAACCTCCGAGATGCTCGAACTCGCTCTGAACCTCGCCGATCTGCTTGAGCAGGCGCTGGCGGTCAGACTCGTTTCGTGTCTCCGACAACTGGTGTTCGAGAGCATGGATCTCATGTTCCATCTCGCCAAGGCCAGGGATGCCGCGAAGTGCATATTCCAGAAGTGTTTCATCGTCGGTATCGGCTTTTAAGTGCTGACGGATATGGCCGATTCGCGGATTCTCTTCGATGTAAACATCGCCTGTGTCAGGATCGGCTTCCTTGAGAATCAATCGAAAGAGTGTTGACTTGCCTGAACCGTTGGGCCCGATAATGCCGACGCGTTCACTTTTGTTGATCCGAAAATTGACGTTCTGGATGACTTCTTGTGTGCCGTATCGCACACTGATGTTACGAAATTCGATCATGGTTTCTTTTGGGCGTCTTCTGCCACAGGCTTCATCTGGTTTGTAAATAGGTTAAAGAAGATGTCTTGCAGCGATTCACGATCTTCCCGGACCGCTTTGAGCAGGCCCGCAATCTCATTGCCGGTCAGACGAAGGGAGAGCGCCGAGGTGTTGTCCGCCTCTTGGACAAGCCAGAATTGGAAGCCATCTGTGATCGTAGCGAAGATTTTTTGAGACTGCGCCTCTGTTGGCGCAAGGGCGGTGAGAAGCTTTCGCAGGAAGGAGACGACATTAATATTTCCTGCTGCGACGATACGGGTGGACGTGCTGAAGGTCGTTAGTTGTTGCTTAAGCGTGAAACGCTGAGGCGGAAAAGGAAAGTCAGGGGTCTCATGTTCAAGGGTGTCTGTGTTGGCCGTGACGGCAAAGAGGTGATTATTTTTGATGGAGACCTCTAGGCGGGCTTTCCGAAGAAAGAGCGGGATCAGGGTTGAAAGAGCGATCGGTTCACTGTTTGTTGTGATATTTTTAATGACTATGGGTTGTGCCGTTGCTTGGTACGAGAGACTGTATTGCTCAAAGGTCTGCTCAGCTTGGGTTCGGGTCCGTTCGTGCTTCAGTCGAAAACCATTTGTGTTTACAAGGGTGTCGAGTCGCTTGATGGCCTCTCGGGCACCTTGTTCATCTAAAACAGGTGCGATTTGCACAAGCCGCAGGCTTGTCTGACTCTTTGTGGGGGCAAGATAGATGAGGCGCTCCCTTCCAAGGAAGGGTTGAATGTCTGCAAAGATGGAGGATAACGCGTTTGTCGGGGAGGAAGAAAAATAAGTGTTCCAATTGGTTTTTCCAGGGTCAGTATAAAGGGTTGAAAAGATGGCGTTTTCGGGAATGCCATTCCAGAGGTCGGGTCTGGGTTCGGGGATGTCGCGCAGAAGCTTATCCAAAGGAGTGCCAGCTTTCGGTTGCAGGCGGAAGGTGAGGGTGCAGCCTCTTCCGTCAAAGTCTACTCCGATTCCTGCGTAAAGGCAGGCGTCGCCTAAAAGGCCACTTGCTTGGCCGATGTTTAATTTTGGGAGCAGAACTTGGTCAACGAGCTGTGGGTTAATCGAGACTCGAAGTAGATCGGTTGTTCTTTTGGGTAAGTAGGATTTTAGTGTTGGCTTTTGGGCTTGGAACCAGGTGAGTAAATCACGTGTAGCGGCGATGGTCATGGTTCGGTCAACCTCATTGATCATGACACACGCAGGGCTGTTGGTAGAAATGGGGAAGGAATATGTTGTGACGCCTTGGAGCATGCGCTTGGTCTTGTAGGACTTGAAGAGATAGAGGTCTAACGTTTGAGTGTCACGCCGCAGGGGGAGTACGGAAATTTGAAGAGGTTTTGCGTCTGCTCCCAGAGGACGGGTGCTGTCTGCAGCCCAGAAGATACGTAACGTTTCATTCTCATTAATACAGTCGAGCGACGGTAGCGAAAAAAAATCTAGCAAGAGGGGATTCTGCTCTTCGATCTCTCCTGGGAGGGTGGCTATCTGTGCGAAGGCACTGACACTGAGCTGAAGAGACCGAAGACTATCAGTTTCGAGCGTGGCCATCCACGCATTTTCCGAACGCAGGGTTAGCGTACAGGCAAGGGAAAGAAATGTGACAAAGATTTTTTTCATGTGAACCATTAGAATGAGGGGTCACGTTGCTGGCGCATGGGTTTGGGTTGATAGAAGGTGAGGATCACAATCTTGAGTTGTTCCAGAAGTTCTGGTTTTCCAATAGGATCAGCAGAGCCGACTGTTTTATTGTTAATGTTGGCGGAGACGTAGACAAAGGAGGTGTCGTTTGTGGAGGGTGCAGGCTTCTCGTCCACAAAGGGTATTTCTTCGTACTTCTCAAAGAGTCCTGTATCAACCAAGGATTGAAAAATCAACTTGGTGTCAGCCTCTGAAAGGGTCACACGCTTTTCACGGATATCCTCCCAGTTTTCCTGTTTGCTGTTTGCTGCGAATGAATTGCTGACCAGTGCGCTTGTCCCTTCACGCAGAGAGACCATTCCATTGCCATCAATGCGGAGTCTGATTCGGCGTTTCATTCCCGTGGTTTCGTACTGCCGGATATCCACCCAGTTTAGACCAGAGGACTCAACCTGAAAATGGGTTTCGTTCACGCCACTGTGCCAGATGCAGCCCGTCAATACGACGATGAAGCAAGCCAATAGGGTAAAGAGTAAGTTTCGCATGGGATATAATATGCAATGAAACCCTCGAATGAGCAAGCCGTAAATAGAAAAAACTCAAAGATTGAGTTCGAAACAGAGAAAGTGATACTATTAAAGAAATGCTTTTACAAGTACAACAGGTCAGTGTGGCGTATCCTGTGCGGGGAGGACGCCCTTTTTTTGCAGTCCGCGATATTACGTTTAATGTGGGCGCCGGGGAGTCTTTTGGCATCGTCGGCGAGAGCGGATGTGGCAAGACCTCGTTGGCGAAGGCGGTCATGGGACTTCTTCAGCCGGCCTCTGGGAGGATCCTTTTTGAGGGGCAAGCGGTCTCTGGCTTAAACGGGGAGGCGTTTAAGGCCTACCGTCGTTCGGTTCAAATGATTTTTCAAGATGCTGTAGGGTCCTTAAATCCGCGCCAAACGGTCTTGCAGATGCTCGAAGAGGTCTTGCGTGTCCACCAGATGCGTCCAGAGGGGGCGATCCGGGCACGCGTGGCGGAATTGCTGGAGCTCGTGGGGTTGCCCTCTGATGTGTTGCAGGCCTACCCGCGTGAGCTGAGCGGCGGACAGTGCCAGCGTGTCAGTATCGCGCGCTGTTTGGCTCTTGAGCCTCGACTGATTATTGCGGATGAGCCCGTGAGCGCATTGGATGTCTCGGTTCAGGCGCGCATTCTTAATTTGATCCGTTCGCTTCAGCGGGAGTTGAATCTCGCGGTGCTTCTGATCTCCCACGACCTGGCTGTCGTCCGGAACATCTGTGACCGCGTTTGTGTCATGTATCAAGGGGAGGTTATTGAACACGGCAGCGCCATCGAGGTTATGGATAAGCCGCGAGAAGCCTATACCAAGAGCCTGCTCGCGGCTGTTCCGGATGTGGGACGGGCGTTAAAGCCCTGATTCCTCCTTTCCTAATTGGTTTTGAGCGTCACAAAGAAGGTCCCACGTTCTCCTTTGACACGTAACAGGGCACGTTTATCAGACCGCTTGAGTTCCGTCATAAAGTGACGTGTATTATTGATCTTCTTTCTGTTGATCTCCATGATCAACATGCCAGGTTGGAGTCCTGCCTCGGCTGCAGGTGAACCTTGCTCGATTTCGGAGATCATCACACCATCCTCTCGTTCCAGATTGAAACGTTTGGCGATATCAGGCGTGATGTTTTGAATACTGAGACCATACTTTTCGGGAGAAGCTTCACTGGGGTCGGATGATGGCGTGCCACCGCTTTCATCAGACAGTTCTTCAACCGTCACAGTGATGGTCTTTGTCTGCCCCTCTCTGAAGACTAGCAATTTAATTTTCTCCTTGGGGGCGATTCCTGCAATGGTTCTTCGGAAGCTGACTTGGTCCGTTGCCTTCTTGCCATTCATCTCTATGATGATGTCGCCACTCACAAGACCTGCCTTATCTGCAGGACCATCCTTTTGAACATCCGCGATCAGGACGCCAGTTTTTTCCTTGTAACCAAAAGACTGGGCCATTTGCTCATTCATCTCCTCCGGATTCATGTAGATGCCGATATAACCCCGTGTCACCTTCCCGTGAGAGAGCAATTGGTTTTTGATCTGCATGGCCATGTCAATCGGCACAGCGAAGCCGATGCCCATATATCCACCACTCTGACTGAAAATCGCGGTGTTGATGCCGATCACCTCGCCATCAAAGTTAAGGAGGGGGCCTCCGGAGTTACCGGGGTTGATCGCGGCATCCGTCTGGATGAAGTCCTCGTAATCGGTGATCCCCATGTTGTTGCGTCCCTTGGCGCTGACCACGCCGACTGTGAGGGTCTCCTTTAATCCAAAGGGGTTGCCGATGGCAATCACCCACTCGCCGATATCCAGTTTGGAAGGGTCGCCGATTGAGAGGTAGGGAAAATCTCCCTTGTCCTCAATCTTGATCAGGGCAACTTCTGTCTTGCTGTCCGCGCCGATCCGTTTGGCGGTGTACTCCCGTCCATCCGAGAGACGCACGGTGATTTTATCAACATCGCCGACCACATGGGTGTTGGTCAAGATGTACCCGTCCTTGCTGATCAGAAAGCCCGAACCTTGCCCCATCTGTTTGAACATCTGCTGGGGTTGACGGTGCTGAGGAGGTTGTCTCCTGTTGTGCCCACGGGGAAAGCCGAAGCGCTCGAGCAACTGCTCATCAAAGAGATCATAAGGGTTGTTGAAGAAGAGCTGGGGACCACCCATGGGAATCTGCTTTTCAACCTGGATGAACACAACGGCCGGACTTGCCTTTTTGGCGACGCCCGCGAAGCCCTTTCGAAACTCGCCTTCCGCTGCTCGGACCGGCAGTGACACGACCAGTAGCAGGGTGACTACCATAAATGGTGTGAATGCTTTTAATCCTCTCATGATTTATCCTCCTTGTTATTACGATACACTTTGCATAAAGCATAGGATGTGCCAAAGAAAAGAACTGCGGGTTTTAGCGCAAAAACCGCAAAGAAGAGCTCAAATGCCTCGCCCGCCTCACCCGTGGATACACGGACGGCGGAGCGGGCATTTGAGCTGAAAAATAAGTTAGTTATATATTGATTACAGTGACCAGCAGACTGGTAATTGCTATGTACTCCCTACTTACTCCGCGTGACTATCCAT
>Ga0247841_10006603_pt1 | contig 17798 bp, 19 predicted proteins | sample LaCruzMarch2015__2_FD_192410 | JGI IMG/M metagenome (GOLD analysis project Ga0247841, IMG submission 192410) | Freshwater microbial communities from meromictic Lake La Cruz, Castile-La Mancha, Spain - LaCruzMarch2015_18m | ecosystem: Environmental > Aquatic > Freshwater > Lake | place: Spain... | reverse complement strand
AAGACATGGGCTCATTCATGCATAAGTGGCAGGATTTCGGATGGAACGCGATCGAAGCCGACGGCCACGATCCGGAAGATCTTATGAACGCTCTCGATGCGGCCGAAAAGTTTAAAAGCAAACCGACCGTTATCATAGCGCATACGGTGAAAGGCAAAGGGGTTTCTTTCGTCGAGAATAAAGTGGATTGGCACGGCGTCGCTCCGAAGAAAGAAGAGTACGAGCGCGCCATAAAAGAGTTGGACTTAGAGCTTAGTAAGCTTTAGTTTTTAAATTTAAATAATCTCATCTACTAAGAGGAGACACAAATGATGCCACAAAAGTTCAAGATATTCTTGATGAATCTGAAGCTCCAGCGCACGAAGATACTCATAATCACGGCCGTGCTGGCTCTTGTTATGCTCGCGATATGGGGCATGATGTCGCTGGAATCCTTCTACCGCAACATAACTCTGGCGCAGATGCCGCTCCAGCTGATAATGGTCGCGCTTAACGCCCTGATATTCGTTTACATGTACATGAACCTGTTTAAGAGCTCGTGGGGGAGTTCAAAGAAGGCCAGGGTCAAGACTGAGCAGGTAAATGTAAAATGGAGCGATGTTATAGGTCTCGACGGAGCCAAGACCGAAGCATGGGAAGTAGTCCAGCTTATAAAAGACAGGGCTAAGGTAAAGCAGATCGGCGGAAAGATAATTAAAGGTCTTTTGATGTTGGGTCCCCCGGGGTGCGGAAAGACGTATCTCGCTAAAGCCATAGCCACGGAAGCCGGCATACCGTTCCTTTCGATGGCTGCCAGTGAATTTGTGGAGATGTTCGTCGGCGTCGGCGCTTCAAGGGTGAGGCAGCTATTTAAAAAAGCCCAGGATCTTGCGGACGGTTACGGCGGATGCATAGTATTCATAGATGAGCTGGACGCCATAGGCAGGAACAGGACCTTCAGTCAGTTCGGCGGGCAGGAGACAAATTCTACACAGAACCAGCTTTTAGTTCAGATAGATGGCCTGCAGGAGAAAGAGGCCAATGTCATAGTAATCGGCGCGACGAACGCCCCGGAAGATTCACTCGATCCGGCAATGCTCCGCCCTGGAAGGTTTGACAGAAAACTCTATATCGACAAGCCCAACCTTGACGAAAGGGAGAAGACATTCGAATACTATTTCAGCAAGGTCAAATACGACAAGGCTTCTATCGATATTAAGCGTTTGGCCAGGAAGGCCGTTTATAAAACGCCCGCCGATATAGAAAATATAGTAAAAGAATCCGCGCTTATCGCGGCCAGGGACAATAAGGAGGCCGTGGAGTTCAGGCACGTATCGGAGGCGATAGAGAGGATCGATATGGGCCTGAAGCACAGGCGCAATCTCGTTCCTAAGGAAAAAGAACAGACGGCGTGGCATGAAGCCGGACATGTCGTAGTGCTGTATCTTTTACATCCTACGGAAGACGTCTTTAAGGCTTCGATAATCGGCAGGCGCGAGGCTTTGGGGGTCGTGCATCACAGTCCGCGCGAGGAATGGTTCACGCGCTCGAAAGAGTCGCTCCTTGCCGATATTAAGACATCGCTCGCCGGATATGTCACCGAAAAGATAAAGTTCGGAACGACTTCCACCGGGGTGGAATCCGATTTCAGGAACGCTATGGGCATAGCTCACAGCATGGTATGGAAATGGGGCATGAACAGCGTCGGGATGGTGGGCGACTATACGATCTACGGCACTACCGGCGGCAGATCTTCGATAGATGTCTTCCAGCTTTCCGAGAGCGTGAAAGAGAAACTGAATAGCGACACGCAGAATATACTGCAGAAATGCCTGAAGGATGTCGAGGATCTCATGAAGAAAGAGTGGAAGATAACCGAGCATATAGCGCTCGAGCTTCTGAAAAAAGAAGAGCTTGAGTACGACGAGATCGACGCGATATTCAAGGATTACGGAAAGCTGCAGACGCAGGCATGAGGATCGGTCGTCTTTGGCTCGTCATAGCGTGCATATGCCTATCGATCGCATTATCAGGATGCGCTCCGACGTACCCGAAAGAGAATTTTAAAGAGCACGTCGTCCGGCTGTGTAAAAAAGAGTATAAGCTGGACGTAAAAGTGGAGACGATCGGTAAAACGATAGCGATATACGTCCCGCTTACGAATCTCCTCGATTTCGCTTTTACGCTAACCCAGGACGCGGGGGAGAAGATAAATAATGTCATATTGAGCGTCTCCAGGGTAGCTCTATCGTCTGATTCGAACTATGAATTTTACTGCGTGATAGCCCACGATGTAAAGATCCCCGAGATCCAGATAGTCATAATAAAGTCCGTCGATGACGTTAAGAGATATATGCTCGGCGATATATCGCGAGGTGAATATTCGAAGAGGATGCTAATAGATATGAAGGTCTCCCCGCAGGCGCAGAAAGAGCGCTCTATAAGGGAGGCGTTCGAGAGGATGAGCGTCGACAGGAAGTGGCAGGAGGGCGTGATGCAGGATTTCTTCAGGTCCGATCCTACGACGCTCGGCGATATAGGTTATTGGGGAGGAAGGTTTTATATTAAAGACGTATCGATGCCGGAATTTTTAGCCGAGGAGATAGCCAGCCGGGTCAGGTTCGTTTTCAGGGATGATAAAAAACTCGACGAAGCCGCCATGCTTAGATCGTCGAAAGGTTCATATGTCGTCTCCGGCGATTCCGACAGAAGCATAAAGATCGAGATAGCGGCGGAATCAAGGAATACGGGAAGCTTTACTTCCGAAGAGCTTTCGGATAAGATATTTGCAAGCGTTTTGGCCGTATCTTACGAGGTTGTACACGGCTATAAATTCGGGGATTTTGATTATTTAACTATAACCAATCTTTCCGATGGCAGATCTTCTAAAGTAACAAAAGAAGATCTGGAAAAATATAAACCGAAGAAGACGAAGATCGAAGACGTGATGGTCTTCGACACATTTTAGATCATAACGAAAGACTGCGATGGCTGAAGAACGAAAGATAAGCGCGACCCGAGACGGTTTTGGGGAAGGTCTCATGGAGCTTGGCAGGGCCGATAAGAACGTAGTGGTGCTTTCGGCCGACCTCACCGACTCCACAAGGGCCGCATGGTTTAAGAAAGAATTTCCGGAAAGATTCTTCGGGCTGGGCGTTGCCGAACAGGATATGATAGGCGTCGCCGCCGGACTGGCGCTCGAAGGAAAGATCCCGTTCGCCTGTACGTTCGGAGTTTTCGCGTCGGGCAGGTGCTGGGACCAGATAAGGATCTCGGTCGCTTACATGAAACTTAACGTCAAGATAGCCGGGACTCACGGCGGGATATCGGTAGGTCCGGATGGCGCCACGCATCAGGCGCTGGAAGAGATCGCCCTTATGAGGATACTACCTAATATGACAGTTGTTGTGCCGTGCGACGCCCTTGAAGCCAAGCGCGCGACGATAGAAGCCGCCCGCATCAAAGGGCCGGTATATTTAAGGCTCGGCAGGGCCGGCGTTCCGGCGATAACCAAAAAGGAAGATTCTTTTACTATAGGCAAGGCTTCCGTACTTGGCGAAGGTAAGGACCTCGCGATATTTGCCTGCGGTCAGATGGTATCCGAAGCCATAGCAGCCAGAGCCATGCTGGAGAAGGAAGGAATAAAAGCCCGCCTTGTCAATATGCATACGGTGAAGCCGATAGATAGGGAGGTCGTCATAAGCGCCGCAAAAGAGACGGGCGCGATAGTGACCGCCGAAGAGCACACGATAATGGGTGGCTTCGGGAGCGCCATCGCCGAGGTCGTTATACAGGAATGCCCCGTTCCGCTGAAGATGGTAGGAGTGAACGACAGGTTCGGCGTATCCGGAGAATCCGAACAGCTTTTTGAATACTTCGGCCTGAAGGCCGCCGATATCGTAAAATCCGCGCACGAAGCGCTCAAAATGAAGAAAAAAGGGGTCTGACCCCTCTAAGTAAATTTTTTTAGTAAGAGGGGTCTGACCCCTTTTTAAAGACAAGCGACGATGTATGACATCTATTGAGTTATTGGCTCCCGCGAAAGTAAACCTTTTCCTCAAGATACTCAAGAAACGCAAAGACGGATACCATGATCTCTATACGCTCTTTGAGCGCATAGAGATTGCAGACAAAATAAAGCTCACAAAGATCCCTTTTGGAATAAAAATCCACTCCGATTCCTATATCACTCCGAAACAAAGCGATAACATTGCCTATAAGGCCGCCGAGATATTAATAAAAAATAAGAAAATAAAGTCCGGGGTTAGCATAGACATAGAGAAGAATATCCCGATAGCCGCCGGCATGGGCGGAGGCAGCTCTGACGCCGCGTCAGTCATTATTGGCATGAATAGACTATTCGCTCTCGGCATTAAAAAGCCCGAAATGGCAAAAATCGCTTTGAGATTGGGTGCCGATGTGCCGTTTTTTATAGAGGAGACGTCTTTTGCTGTGGGAAAAGGCGTCGGAGACAGGCTTAAAAAGGTCAATATCGGAAAAAAGCTGTGGCATCTTGTGGTATATCCCGGTTTTAAGTCCGCGACTAAGGGTATATATGAAGCGTTTGACAAGGGGCCTTTTGCCTTGACACAAAATCGCCATGATGTTAAAATACACCCCTGTTTTCCTACTCCTGTGGATTTTGGGGCTTTAGAGGCAATGCTCTACAACGACTTGCAAGTGGCGGCTGTTACCAAAAATAGAGCTTTGGACGGTATTATAAAGCGCTTGGCCTCCTTATTGGGGAAAAGGATAATCCTTTCCGGCAGCGGGCCAAGCCTGTTTTGTCTCTACAAAGACCGAAAGGAGGCAATATCGGCGGCCAAAGAGCTTCGCAAGAGAATACCCGCCGCGGACAGGAAGAGTTGGAAGATTTTTGTAACAGGAACGCTGTAGTTACCGCTAAAAAATACGAGGGAAAGCATGGAAATCACCGAGGTCAAGATATTCATGAAGGAAGGGCAGGACAAGAAGTTAAAAGCTTACGCGACGGTGACTTTTGATAATTGTTTCGTCGTGAGGAATATAAAAGTGATAGACGGCAATAAGGGGCTTTTCGTAGCGATGCCGTCCAGAAAGATGAAAGATCCGTGTCCCAAGTGTAATTTCAGGAACACGATAAGGTCGAAGTTCTGCAACCAGTGCGGAAGTTCGCTTCCCCAGACCGAGATCGCGCGCCCGGAGGCTGTTCATGGCGATGACGCGTCCAGGCAATCCGAGCATAAAGATATAGCGCATCCGATAACGGTCGAGTGCAGGGACTATATACAAAAGAAAGTTTTAGAAGCGTACGCGGGTGAGAAGAAGGGGGCCGGGTCTACGAATCCGGCTGCCGTTCAAGCTTCCTCTCAGGGCCATAGCCCGGCGAAGAGCGCGGTGAAAGTTGAAAGTTCGAATCATGCGCCGTCCAGGGCTCCGGTTCAGGAGTCGTATATAGCTCCGAAACCGTCTCCCGCGCGCGAGACCTACGAGGGTAATGATATAGAGCTGTAACGCCGATGTCCCGCCCCATCTTTAGAATGAAGCGTGGCGGGATAATGGTTTCGAATTGATAGTCTATTGCCCGGTGGTGTAATGGTAGCACACCAGCCTTTGGAGCTGAGGGTCTAGGTTCGAATCCTAGCTGGGCAACCATTCTACTCCGCCCTTAGACAAGTAAATAGAGGTAGGGCTTCGTAGAAATTTCAGTCATAAAGAACAGGTGGAGTAGGATGCTTCTGCGTAGCCATATCAGATATTGATAATTGAATGGCGAAGCAGAGCAAAACTAAAAGATAGAGAAATTATGAAAAACATGACTGCCATAATACTTGCTGCCGGGCGGGGGACGAGGATGAGGTCCCGAACGCCGAAGGTGCTGCATAAGATCCTCGGCAGATCGATACTTTCGTATGTGCTGGATTCGGTAGTCTCCTCCGGCGTATCGGACGTAATAACCGTCGTAGGACACGGCAGGCAGGAGATCGAGGCTGCGCTCGACGGCGAAGGCGTAAAAGTGGTATTGCAGAAGAAGCTTCTCGGTTCAGGAGACGCCGTCAATTCGGCCCGGAAGGCCGTTAAAAAAGGCGTGACCGATGTTCTTGTGGCATGCGGAGACGCTCCGCTCGTGCGCGCGGAAACATTTAAAAGACTTATGTCGAAACACCGCGAGTCCGGGGCGAGCGCCACAGTTCTTACGGCGATCATGAAAGACCCCGCGAGTTACGGCAGGATAGTAAGGGATGGCGGCAAAATAATCAGGATAGTGGAAAAGAAAGACGCGACTCCGCGCGAAGAAGCCATAAGAGAGATAAATGTCGGAGCGTATTGTTTTAAGGTTAAAGACCTGTTCTCGGCTCTTTCCGAGATCGGTCCGGATAACGCGAAGAAAGAATATTATCTGACCGATGTTATTGAGATATTGAAAAAAAGATCGCTTACGGTAGAATCGGTGTCAGCCGAAGACGAGTCAGAGGCGATAGGGATAAATACCCCAAACGATCTCGCCCGCGCGTCTGGCGTCATAAAAGACTCCGTGCTTTCGGGTCTTATGTCGGACGGCGTAACGATCCAGGATCCGGCCACTACGACCATATATCCCGGCGTAAAGATAGGCCAGGATACGACGATATACCCGAATACGATGATCGAGTCGGATGTTGTTATAGGAAAAAAATGTTCCGTAGGGCCGTTCGCCAGATTAAGGCCGGGAACCAGGCTTGCCGATGGCGCGGAGGTCGGTAATTTTGTGGAACTCGTCAGGACGACAGTCGGGGAAAATACGAAAGTCAAACATCATACTTATCTCGGAGACGCCGTAGTCGGTAAAAATGTGAATATAGGCGCCGGGACCATAACCGCTAATTTTGACGGCCGGAAGAAGAATAAGACCGTAATAGGAAACGGGGCGTTCATAGGAGTCGGCGCTATTTTGATAGCTCCGGTGAGGATCGGGGATAAGGCCACCGTCGGGGCCGGATGCGTAGTCCCGAAAGGCAGGAATGTGCCTTCAGGCGAAACGGTCGTGGGCGTGCCGGCCAGAACACTATCGAAGGGGAGAAAAACGTGAAGAATAATCTTTTGATATTCAGCGGGAATTCCAATAAGAAGCTTGCGCTCGACATCTGCAAATTTTTAAAGGTGAAGCTCGCCGACGCTTCGATAGATACTTTTTCAGACGGTGAGATAAGGGTAAAGATAAGCGAGAACGTCCGCGGCCATGACGTCTTTGTGGTGCAGTCCACATCTTCTCCTTCGAATGATAATCTCATGGAACTTTTGATAATGATAGACGCGCTTAAGCGCGCTTCGGCCCAGAGGATAACGGCCGTCCTTCCGTACTTCGGCTACGCGAGGCAGGACAGGAAAGACCAGCCGAGAGTTCCTATCACCGCAAAACTCGTGGCGAACCTGCTCACGGTAGCGGGAGCCGACAGGGTCCTTACCATCGATCTTCACGCCGGACAGATCCAGGGTTTCTTCGATATACCGCTGGACCATCTTTTCGCTTTTACGATAATGACGGAATATATAAAAAAGCTTAAACTCGATCCTAAACTTGTTATAGTCTCGCCCGACGTGGGAGGCATAAAGACCGCGCGAGCGTACGCAAAAAGGCTTAATTGCGACCTCGCGATAGTAGATAAGAGGCGTGTCGATGATAAGGTTGCCGAAGCCATGCATATAATGGGAGAAGTTAAGGGCAAGAACGCGGTTATCGTGGACGACATGGTAGCGACCGCGGGATCATTGGTAGAAGCGGCGGCGGCGATAAAAAAGGCCGGCGCTTTAAGCGTGTATGCCGCTATAACGCATCCGGTCCTTTGCGGGCCAGCTCTTGAGCGATTAAAAAAGTCGGCGTTAAAACAGCTCATAATAACGGACACCATACCGGTAGGAAAAGAAAAATCCCTGCCCATAATGAAAGTGCTCTCCGTAGCGACGGTGCTCGGAGAGGCTATAAAGCGGATACACTGCGAAGAGTCGATAAGTGTTTTATTCAGCTAGATCCGGAAAAACAGAAACAGAACAGGAGAGTAGATAATCATGGAAAAAGTCATACTGAAAGCTTCAGTAAGGAACGAGACCGGCAAGAGAGTGGCTAAGGACCTTCGCAATAAAGGGTTGGTCCCGGCGAATGTTTATAAGGGCGGAAAAGCCGCCACGAGCCTTACCGTCCCGTGCGTTGTTTTAAAAGAGATCCTCCATACCAAAGCGGGAGAGAACGCCCTGATAACGCTTAAGATATCGGACGCCGACGCGTCGGTGAAAGACAGGACGGTTCTTATAAAAGAGATACAGCGCCATCCGGTCTCGGACGACATATTGCATGTCGATTTTAACGAGATATCCCTCACCGAAATGCTCAAGGTCAACGTCCCGCTCGTATCTAAGGGCGACGCTATAGGCGTGAAGGCCGAGGGCGGTATCTTAGAGCACGTCCTGCGCGAACTTACCGTGGAGTGCTTGCCTACGGCCATTCCTGAAAAAATAGAGGTCAATGTTACCGATCTTAAGATAGGCGGACATATTTTCGTAAAAGATATAGTGGTCCCGGAGGGCGTTAAGATCCTTAACGACGGCGAGTTGATAGCGCTGGTCATAAAAGCGCCTAAGGTCGAAGTCGCGAAGGAAGAAGCCGCGGTGCCTGGATCGGAAGAGCCGGAGCTCATCAGGAAGAAGAAAGAGGATGCCGAGGCGGAGGAGGGTGCTCCCGCTCCTAAGGAAGGAGCCGCTCCCGCCAAAGAGGTCAAGAAAGAAGAGAAGAAATGAAGTTTATAGTAGGCCTCGGGAATCCCGGCCCGGAATACGTCGGGACGAAACACAATATTGGTTTCGCGGTGGTGAAAGAGCTGGCGAAAGATGCCGGCATCAAGGTCACGAAGTCGCTCCACTTCTCGCTTTTGGGGCGCGGGAAGATCGGCAAGGAAGATGTTACGCTGGTGATGCCGCAGACATTCATGAATATGTCCGGTAATGCCGTAGGCGAGCTTATAAGGCGCGAGGCTAAGGATATAAGCGAGATCCTTGTGGTATGTGACGATATAAATCTTGAACTCGGTAAGATACGTATGAAAAAGCTCGGATCTTCAGGCGGGCATAAAGGGCTGGAGTCGATCATACACGTGATAGGCACCGATGAATTCGCGCGCCTCAGGGTGGGCATAGCCACCGAGGTGCATGAAGGCGATATAACGGAATACGTGCTAAGCCCTTTTAAGAGAAAGGCTCTCAGGAACGCCTCACACAGCGTGCTTTTGGCCAGGGACGCGGTCGTATGTATGGTGGAAGAAGGCATAGACAAAGCCATGGCTAAATTCAATAAGAAGCGCGCGGGCACTTCATAGGAAATGCTTTGATTTGCCGAATATTTTATGGTAACCTAGACTAAATCAAAGACGGACAAAAAGACATACAATAATAGAAAGAAGGTGCTAAAAGTGAATAATTACGAAGGAATTTTCATAATAAACCCCTCCCTTAAAGAGGAGGATCTTAAGAATGTATTTAAGGCCGTTTCGGAATCCGTTGTTAAGGCCGGCGGCGCGATCGTTAAGGAAGAGAGCTGGGGCAAGAGGCAGTTGACGTATCCCGTCAATAAGTTAAAAGAGGCGTACTACTTCAAGCTTGATTTCACGGCTCCCGCGGCTGTCATATCGAAACTTGAGGGCGGGTATAAGTTGAATACCGATATAATGAGGGTGATGGTAACGAAGAGGTAATAAATGGCGAGCCTTAATAAAGTATTTCTGATAGGAAATCTTACCCGCGATCCGGAGCTCAGGTACATACCCAGCGGCTCGGCCGTAGCTACTTTTACCGTGGCGGTGAATCGTGTATTTAAATCGCAGGCGGGAGAAAAGAAAGAGCAGACGTCTTTTTTGAGAGTGGTCGTTTGGGGCCGCCGCGCGGAAGTGTGCGGAGAATATCTTTCGAAGGGCAACCCCGTGTTTGTGGAGGGCAGGCTGCAGTCGAGGGATTGGGAGACACAGGACGGTCAGAAGCGCTCGACTGTGGAAGTAGTAGCCGATAATATTCAGTTCCTAAAGATGGGGACTAAAGGCGCCGCGACGGGAGCTAAGGGCTCGGGCCCTTCCGAAGAGGATATAGCGACGATAGATCTTAACAGCGAAGGGCCGTCCGATGTGGATCCGAAAGCCGCCGGGGCCGGTGACGGCAAACCCGGCGCGATGGACGAAGCGCCTTTTTAGTGAACAATGACCGCAGTAAGAGAAAAAGGAGATAAAGAGGATGTTCAAGCCGTTCAAGAAGCCTACTGAATTAAGGAAAAAAAAGCCAAAGGATCTGCTTAAGAAGAAGGTTTATAAGAAGAGGCCATGCAGATTCTGCATCGATAAGATAGAGAATATAGACTATCTCGATTATCAGAAATTCCAGAAACTTTTAACGGAACGCGGCAAGATAGTTCCTTCCAGGATATCCGGCACATGCGCGCCTCATCAGAGGCAGCTCGCTAAGGCCATAAAAAAAGCACGCATACTGGCATTATTGCCGTTCGTGGCGGAGTGATCACATGAAAATAATACTGCTGTCTGACATTAAGGATCTCGGAAAGATGGGCGATGTGGTAACCGTTAAAGAAGGTTACGCGAGAAATTATCTCATACCGAGGAAGCTTGTAAAAGAAGCCACGCCGGGAAACATGAAAAACCTGGACGGGATATTAAAGAAGAGAGAAGCCGCGGAGGCGAAATTGCTGGCGGAAGCCAATGTTTTGGCGGATAAGATATCGGCCATATCGATCACCATCAGCGCTCAGGCCGGAGAGGAAGATAAACTTTTCGGTTCCGTATCTTCCGAAATGATAGCCGAAGCGCTCTCGGGAGAGGGGTTTAGTATAGATAAGCGCGATATCGATACCGGCGAGCAGATAAAGAAGCTGGGCGACTACAAGGTATCGGTAAAGGTGCATCCTAACGTCAAGGCTACGCTGAAAGTTTTGGTAATCAAAATATAGATATGTCCTCACAAGAGAACGTCGAAAAGATCCCCCCTCAGAATATAGACGCCGAGATGGCTGTTCTCGGCTCTATGTTGATAGACCAGGATGTCATAGGGGATGCTATAGAGACCCTCGACGAAGCGAGTTTTTATAAAGATTCCCATCGCAAGATATTCGCGGCTATGGTGAAACTTTTCGATGAGAATAAAGGCGTGGATATGGTTACGCTCATCGAGGAGCTTAAGAAGGCCGGGTCTTTAGATTCATTGGGAGGACCCTCTTTCATCACAAGCCTTGCCTCAAGCGTTCCAACCTCGGCGAACTTTACGCATTACGCCAATATCATTAAAGAGAAGAAGCTTTTACGTAAGCTCATAAGCGCGGCTACCCAGATAGCGTCCGAGTCTTACGATCCGTCGCAGAATGCCGAAGCGATCGTCGATAAGGCGGAGCAGCTCATATTTGATGTAAGTCAAAAAAAGAAGGCTTCGCGGTTTTTGGCATTGAAGGACATAATAAAAAATTCCATAGAGACGATCGACGGCCTTTATCAGAGAAAAGAGAATATAACGGGATTGGCTACGGGGTTTAGGGAGCTTGATATAAAGACGGCGGGGCTTCAGCCTTCGGATCTCATAATAATCGCGGGCCGCCCTTCCATGGGAAAGAGCGCCCTGGCCTCCTGCATAGCCGAGCATATCGGGGTTATAGAGAAGAAGCCCGTCGCATTTTTTTCACTGGAAATGTCAAAGGAGCAGCTCGTCCAAAGGATGCTCTGCTCTCACGCGAGAGTCGACGCTCATAAAGTCCGCACGGGATTTCTTTCGCAGGCGGATTGGCCGAGGCTGGTTAGCGCGGCCGGAAAACTTTCCGAAGCGCCGATATATATAGACGATACGCCGGGCATAACGGTCATGGAACTGCGCGCGAAAGCTAGGCGCTTGAAGTCGCAATATGACATAAAATTGATAATACTGGACTACCTGCAGCTTATGCAGGGGCCAGCAAGGTCGGAGAATAGACAGCAGGAGATATCGGAGATATCGAGATCGCTGAAAGCGCTGGCGAGGGAACTTAACGTGTCCCTCATAGCTATAAGTCAGCTGTCCCGCGCCGTCGAGCAAAGAGCCGATCACAAGCCCCAGCTTTCGGACTTAAGGGAATCGGGCGCCATAGAGCAGGACGCGGATCTGGTGGCGCTTATAGTCAGGGAAGAGATCTACAATCCTACCGAAGAGAATAAGGGAATGGCCGATCTCATCATTGCCAAGCAAAGAAACGGCCCCATCGGCAATATAAAGTTGGCGTTCCTTGGAGAATTTATGAGATTTGATAACCTGGCCGCGAGAGGCGAAGAGTTCGTGGACGCAGATATGGAGAGGGTGTAAATATGTCGAGAAGATATACCGCCGTCCTTAGCGCCGCGATATTGTTGCTCATGAACTTTTCATCGGGTTCATACGCCCAGAGTCCGGATAACGAAGGAAAGACCGTCATATCGGTCAATGCCATCAATAATAAAGCGGTCTCTTCCGAAACTATACTTTCAAAAGTAAAGACTCATCCGGGGGATAAATTCAGCCAGGATATAGCTAATGAAGATATAAAACGCCTGTACGCTACCCAGTATTTCAGCGATGTCTCGGTTGATATCGAGAGCGTGGAAGGGGGCGTCAACGTAACGTTTGTAGTCGAGGAAAAACCGGTCATAGGCGATATAGTATTTAAAGGGAATTCCGCATTCAGGGCGCCGAAACTTAAGAGTTCCATGAAGTCCAAGCCTAACGACATGCTCAATCTTGCTCTTCTGACTCAGGATATATCCGAGATAAGGGCGATGTATATAAAGAAGGGTTATCCTCTCGTCGATATCAGATACGAAATAGAGACGGATAAAGAGCTGAACAAGGCGACGATAGTCATAATAGTGGATGAAAAGACCCGCGTAAAGGTAACGAGCGTCAAGATAGTCGGCAATAAGGCCATGAAGACCCGCGACATAGTGAAGGCTCTGGCCACAAAACCGGCTTGGCTTTTTAACGCGGGAGTCTTCAAGGAAGAGACTCTGCAGGACGATGTGGACAATCTGAAGGCGATGTATGACGATATAGGCTATCTGGATGTCGTCGTAAATCCAAAACTCGATTACAAAGATGACGGAAAGACGCTCGATATAACTATAGAGATCGAAGAGGGAAAACTCTATAAGGTTGGCGATGTAACCATTACCGGTAACCTGGTGCTTCCTGAAAAGACGGTTAAATCCAAGGTATCTCTAAAAAAAGGAAAGCCGTTTTCGGTCAGGGGCATTCGAAATGACACCATCTCTTTAAGGCAATACTATTTCGAGTATGGCTATCTGAATGTCGTGATAGACTCCGAGAGGAATTTGAATCAGGATACAGGTGATATAGACGTATCATTCAATATCGACCCGAAGGATATCGTTTATGTCGGGAAGGTTGAAGTCAGGGGGAACGCTAAGACCAGGGAGATAATCATCCGCAGGGAGATAAGAGTTTATCCCGGTGAAAAGTTTAACGGCGATAAAATAAAGCGCTCCAAAGAGCGCATATACAATCTTGGGTTTTTCGAGAACGTAAGTTTCGATACCGAGCCCACAGAGGTCCCCAACGTCCAAAATCTTATAGCTACTGTGAAAGAATCGAAGACCGGTGAATTCTCGTTCGGCGGTGGATATAGCTCGGTCGATAGTTTGATAGGTTTCATCGAAGTGACGCAGAAGAATTTTGACATACTGAACTTTCCGACATTTACCGGGGGAGGGCAGAATTTAAGTTTAAAGGCCGAGCTCGGTATGGTAAGAAGTAATTATAATCTAAGCTGGACCGATCCCTGGATACTCGGATTTCCTTATCTTTTCGGATTTGACATATATCGCGCGTCACACAATCAGGAAGGCGATATGGGTTGGATGTACGATGAAGTCAGGAGCGGTGGGGACCTGAAGCTCGGGAAAGAGTTGACCGATAAGTTACGCGGCTTGGCTACATATAGGCTTGAAGAGGTCAAGATATCGAACATCGTGGATGGAGCTTCGCAGGACGTAATGGATGAAGAGGGGTCTAATTGGATCTCGAGCATTAATTTTCAGCTTACATACGATGATAGGGATAATATATACAATCCCGCTAATGGTTATCTCGTCGATGGGTCCATAGAAGATGCCGGAGGCTTTTTGGGAGGCGATAAGAATTTTGTAAAGGGTACGGCGACAGTGGCGTTGTATCATACATTCTTTCAGAAATTCGTATTGGAGCTAAAAGGGCGCGGCGGTATGGCCAGCGCCTATGGAAACTCAGATTCGGTGCCTATATATGAGCGTTTCTACGCCGGCGGCCAGAATACCATACGCGGATATAAAGAAAGACGCGTCGGGCCAAGAGACCCGTATACCAACGAACCTGTAGGCGGCAATACTATATTTGTAGGAAATGCGGAGGTGACATTTCCGGTATATGAAAATGTTTTGAAAGGCGCCGTATTTTTTGATATAGGCAATGTAGGGCACGGGTTGAGTGATTTTGTTGAAAGTAACGGACTTAAATCAGGCGCCGGAATAGGCGTCAGAGTAAAGACTCCCATGGGGCCGGTCAGAGTGGACTGGGGTTATCCGCTGAGCGATAACTACGATAATTCCGATTATGGTGAGTTTTATTTCAGCATGAGCAGAGGGTTCTAGTTTAACCGTGTTAACCTACGAGGTTGACCGCGGTCAACCTCGTAGGTTGAATGGGTTATGGGAGTGAAAAATCAAAAGGAGGAGTGCGATGAAGAGCAGGATAGTTGCGGTAGCGGTGGCGGTTATGTTTGTCGTCGGTATTTTTGCTTTCGGGATCGTTGAGAAAGCGGATGCGAAAGAGCTTAAGGTAGGATACGTATTTATGGCGAAGGTTTTCGATGAGTACCAGAAGACCAAGGATTCGGAAAAATCCCTCCAGACCAAGGGACAGGCTAAAGAGGCCGAGAGAAAAAAGATGGTCGACGAGCTGAAGAAGCTTAAGGACGAGCAGGCCCTTCTTTCGGAAAAGGCGAAAGCCGAGAAGCAGGTAGTGCTGGATAATAAGATGAAGGTGCTTCAGGATTACGACACCAAGGCCAGGGATGAGCTGTTAAAAGACCGTAACGACATGCTCGGCGGGATCATGGGCGATATCACCAATGTTATAAATGAATACGCGAAAGCGGAAGGCTACGATTTCATTCTTAATTCGGATCCGCGCGTCATGCTTTACGGAACCGAGCAGAGCGATATCACTTCCGTGATACTGGCGAAACTTAACAAGAAATAAGATAGCAGAGAATAAGTGATAAGACAGAGGACCGTTAAAGACCCGGTCACCGTCGAAGGCGTCGGTCTACAGACCGGGAAGCCCGCGACGGTGACCTTGGTCTCTGCGCCGGCGTCAAGCGGCGTAAATTTCATAAGGACCGATCTTCCCAATAAGCCGCTTCTGAATGTAAATTCCCTCGCGTTTGATGGCGCGTCCGGTTCACTTGAGCGCCGGACCGTCATAGGCCAGGGCCCTTTCCAAATACAGACGATAGAACATCTCATGGCCGCCCTATCCGGCCTTTCAATAGACAATGTAATGATAGAACTGGATGGGGAAGAGTTGCCGGGACTAGACGGAAGCGCAGCCGGTTTTGTGGACGCCATTAAAAAAGCGGGAATAACGGAACAGGATAAGGAACGCAGCATATTGGAGATCACCGATCCGGTATGGTGCGGCGGTAAGCCCGGAGATGGTTTTATAGCCGTTTTTCCGGACGACGATTTCAGGGTATCATATACGCTGTCCTATCCCGGAAGTATCGGGACACAATTTTTAAGCGCCGGGCCGGATATTCACGGAGATTTTTTTGAAAGGCAGATCGCTCCGGCCAGGACTTTTTGCATGGAAGAGGAAGCCGCCCAACTTTTAAAGATGGGCCTGGGCAAGGGCGCGAATTACGATAATACGCTTGTGATGGGGCCATCAGGCCCGATCAAGACGGCATTAAGATTTCCCGACGAGCCGGTAAGGCATAAGATACTGGACCTGATCGGGGATCTGTATCTTTTGGGTGTCCGGATCAAAGGGCATGTAGTCGCGATAAAAAGCGGCCACCGGCTCAATATGGAGCTCGTGAAAAAAATAAAAGGAGATAGGCATGGGAAATATCGAGCATAATATACTTGGTAAGACGGTAGATATAAATACCATACAGAAGATCCTCCCCCATAGGTATCCGTTCCTTATGGTGGACAGGATCATTGAGATAAGCGAAAAGCGCATAGTCGGGATAAAGAATGTGACGATAAACGAGCCGTTCTTTCAGGGCCACTTCCCCGGACATCCGATAATGCCGGGGGTCCTTATAATGGAAGCCATGGCGCAGGTGGGCGGGGTAGGCGCGCTTAATATGAAGGATAATATAGGAAAGCTCGCGTATTTCCTGAGCATCAACAACGCGCGATTCAGAAAACCGGTCGTTCCGGGCGACACTCTAAGGATAGAGATAGATCTCGTATCGACAAAACTCAGTATTATGAAGATACGCGGTATAGCTAAAGTCGGCGATGATGTGGTGGCGGAGGCCGATCTGATGTTCGCTTTTGTAACCCCACCTGTAGAGGCGAAATAATATAAATGGCCAAAATAGGGCTCGTAGCCGGCAGCGGTAAGCTCCCGATCATCTTTGCCGAATCCGCGAAGGGTAAGGGCGAGACCGTGATCGGCTTCGGGATAAAGGGCATTACCGACGAAGGGTTGGAAGCAAAAGTCGATAAGATGCATTGGCTGGCGTGGGGCGATCTTAAAAAGGCGATGGCGCTGCTGCTTCTGAACCGTATAGGCAAGATCGTGCTTCTCGGAAAGATCGCAAAGGGCGAGATACTGAACGCGAAAGACGCTCTCGACGAAGAAGCCAAGGCGGCGGTCGGTAAGATAGGGGACAGAAAAGATTACGCGATATTTAACGGGGTGGCCGGCGCACTGAAAAAGATAGGCGTCGAGGTGCTGGACTCTACCGTCTATTTCAAGGACCTGATACCGCAAAAGGGCGTAATAACGAAGCGCTCTCCCACCAAAGAAGAGTCTGAAGATATAAAGTACGGCGAAACGATCGCCAGGCAGATAGCCGGGTTTGACATAGGCCAGACCGTGGCGGTAAAGAACAGGACCGCGATAGCGATCGAAGCGATCGAAGGGACCGATGGCGCTATCGCCAGGGCCGGCGGCCTCGTCAAAGGCGGCTTTGTGGTGGTCAAGACCGCCAGGCCCGACCAGGACATGAGGTTCGACGTGCCGCTCATCGGCCCGGACACGATCCGCTCGGCGATAAAGGCCGGCGCCACCGCATTCGCTCTCGAATCGGGCAAGACCATTCTGATGGACAAGGAAGAGCTCATTAAACTCGCCGACTACAACAACCTCTCCGTAGTCATAATCTAATCCGCTTCGCTTGTAATTTTCTTCCACCTCTTCAACAGCAATCTTTGCCACCCGGACAGTGGGCTTCACCTAATTTTGCTTGTCAAGGATTAGCATAGTATATGTAACTATATCGTTATTTTCATGGGAAAACTGCGTAATTATTAAGTACTGCGCAAAATTTATACGGTTCAGCCCACATGTCCGGGTGGCTATTGCCTACTGTCTTTAAGCATAAGAAAATCACCAGCTACGCTCCTCTGTTAAAAGATAACCTTGGACAACCGGGGCGCGTAACCTGTAGAATATTATGAAAGAAGCGAGAGAACGGAGCGGGCGGCGCGGAGAGAGGCGCCGGAGGAGCCGAGTGAGGTTTTGACAGCGGCAAGGTCGGACTTGGCTGCGGAGAGTTTAGTTTTGTCGGAGAGCAGGTCTAGTAC
>Ga0247841_10006601_pt1 | contig 17800 bp, 13 predicted proteins | sample LaCruzMarch2015__2_FD_192410 | JGI IMG/M metagenome (GOLD analysis project Ga0247841, IMG submission 192410) | Freshwater microbial communities from meromictic Lake La Cruz, Castile-La Mancha, Spain - LaCruzMarch2015_18m | ecosystem: Environmental > Aquatic > Freshwater > Lake | place: Spain... | reverse complement strand
ACTATTTTCTCTTGAATACCACCCGTAATATGAACCTCACCCTCTTTTGACACGTAAATGTCATATTCAAGTCTTACCCCAAATTCCTTTGGAAGGTATATACCGGGCTCAACAGAAAAGCACGTTCCGGCAATAAGAGGCCTATCATCATTCGTCTCTAAACTATCCAAGTGGGTTCCAGGGCCGTGTGCATCCATATGAATATTATGACCTGTCCTATGAGTAAAAAACTCCCCGTAGCCAGACTCTTCTATGACAGCGCGTGCGGCTCTATCACCTTCACACCCTTTAATTTCTTTATTAGCTAAAAAAGCAGCTCTTACAGCCTCTGTAGCTGCTTTTTGGGCATTTCTCACTATTGAAAAAATTTCTTTTTGCCTTGCTGTAGGCTCTGCTGCAGCAACAGCCACGCGCGTTATATCACCATACACCGCGCCCTCTTGGATTTTCTTACACCACAGATCGATAAGTACAAAATCCCCTTTTTGAATGAGGGTGTCCTTTTCTTTTGATGGGGAGAAGTGGGGGTCGCTACTATGCTCATTTACGGCACAAATGGGATCTCCCTCAGAGATGCAGCCCTGTCTTGTAAATTCAGATTTAATGAACTGCTGCACTTCATATTCAGAGATCTTCTCTCCTTTTTTCAAGCGCGTAGCAATTAAATCCCAAGCGCTTTGGGCGGCTTTGTCTAATATCTCTGCAGCTTGCCTTTGTGATTCGACTTGTTTTTGATCTAAAACACAGGTGAAATGCTGGAGAAATCCCGCTGAAGAAACTATATCCGTTCCCAACGAGCGGATAAGATCTGCCATTCCTGCATCTGTTAGCGAGGCATATGGAATAGCGCACATAGGTGAGTATTCCATCGCAATTTTATTAGTACCTGAAAGGGTTTTCGATAAAAGTTCATGGAGTGTCTGCCATTTAAAATACAGGAGCTTTTCGCCAGGCCATTTGTCTAAAAAATGAGGCTCAATCTTATGAACTATTTTGACAGGTGAGCCTCTGGCTGGTATCCAATAGAACATCCTTCTTGTCAGATGAGCAGAGTTGGGAATCTTCAGAAACTGCATAGCCAAATGATTGCGCTTTTGAAAATCATAAATAAGCCAACCGTCAAGATGACTCTTCTGCAAAATCTTTTGCACCTCTTCTATTTTCGTCTCAAACATAGGTACTCTCCTCAGTGATATATGCACTGGATTAAAGCAGATGCAGCGACAACACGCAATACTTGAAAAGGCTCTTCTAAAATTACTAGAAGAAAAGGAATCGAGCTAGGATCGCCTATGTGACCTAGAGCTTCGATGATATACATTTTCATGTCTCTATCGACATTTGGATAGGCCTCTTGCAAAGTTTTAACAGCTGCGGCATCACTACCTACCATTGCTAAGATAAGAGCGGCTTGGATACGTATGTTTTCATCAGGATCTTCAAGTAACTTTCTAACAATAGAAAGAGAGCGTTCATCTCCCTCTTCTAAAAGAGTAGAAGCTGCCGTACCTGAGACGCCCCAAGAGTGGTCTTGCAAGAACCCTTTTACAACATCTAGAGCTTTAGGATGACCAACAATACTTAAGACGGAAAGCAAATCTAATTTAACATGCTGATCTACTACATGAGGATATCTAGGCACTTGATCTATGTGCCTTACCTGGCTTGGTGCCAAACTTTTGAAGAGTGGGTTATAACTAGAATCCCACATCCACAACTGCCCTCCTGATTCCATAAGAAGAGAAAAAAGCGCTTTAGAGGCTTTATCAACCTCTTTCCTCTGTCCTATGAGACCTAAAGAGAGATTGGTTTGAACGTAGATATCTTTTTCAGTTTTAACAAGCTTTAGACTTAAGTCTGATCCATGACTTCCAGTAGCTGCAAGTGCTGAAGAAGCTAGCCTTTTCCATTGAGGAATGTCTTGTTTTATCCAATGAGTGAGAACTTCCCTGCCTTCGGAGTGATCGAGTACTGTAGCAAGCCAGCCGGCTGTAATGGCAACCTCAGGACAGGGATCCTGAAGTCGTTTTTGAAAATAGCTAAGCAGTGGCTTGCCATCGAGCTCTTTCACACCTAAAAGACCGAGAGTATTAAGAGCTGCAATCCGCACTGATGGGGAAGGATCATTAATAAGTGGAATCATGTCGATTAGATGATGATTTAGCTCAAGGTGCGCTACCAGATCGCAGGCTAGCTCTCGCAGGCCCGATCTATCGCTATGTATGAGGGCTTTGAATTCTTTCTCCTCTACCGTATCATACATACTAATGAGCGCCATAAGTGCAGAGGCTTTTTCTTCAGCAAGTGTCTTTGGATTAGAAACAATCTCTTTTAAAATAGGGCGTACATGAGAAAGGCGCAGTCTACCGGCCGCTTGAATCACTTCGAGCTTTACATACCAGACCTTCTCCTCTTTCAGCATCCTAGTAAGTTCATCTTGCAGAGGAGCATCGCCATAATTTGCAGAGATCTTTACAGCTACAGAGCGTAAAAACGCATTAGAGCTCCTCATCTCTTGCAAAAGGATAGGAATGGCTCTTGCATCTTGTGTAAAAGCTGCGCCGAGTAAAGAATAAAGACGGATCATAAGCAGAGAAGAGCTCTCCCCCTTAGTCAAAACACCCCATGCGAGCATTTCAAATAAGGTCCTATCATTTTCTTTTGCGCCTGCAAGTGATGACAACTTCTTAAGTTCTAGAAAGGCTTGCTGTTCATCCCCCTTTTCACATAAAGCTCGCATATACGCCATCTGCAAAGCATGTGATTCAGGATAGAGAGCTGCAAATTTTTTACCCTCTTCTACTGCAGAATTAGGATCGTGGAGCAGAAGATGATCTTGGATTCTACGAAGAGCCTGCTGCTGTGTAGGATCTGCGAAGATAAGCGCAGGAACACATGCTATAAGAAAAAAACCTTTACGTTTCCAAGCCATACAATTTACATCCACCTCAGGGAAAACTTCAGTATATCTTAGAAGGATTGGAAAAGGAAAAAGAAAAAATTACCCTACACCAAAGTGACTCAGATGTTTCCCACCAAGTAGGTGAAAATGAAGATGATGGACGATTTGCCCGGCATCCGGACCATTATTGGTCATAAAACGGTAGCCGCCTTCGTCTATATCAAATTCTTTAGCAAGCTTTTGAGCAACGAGCGCCATTTCTGCAATGAGAGGAAGGTCTTCTTCCTTCACCGATTGAAGGTTTGGTATCTCTTTTTTAGGGATTATAAGAATATGCACAGGGGCCTGTGGATTGATATCTTTGAAAGCGAGGATCCTTTCATTTTCAAAAACTTTTTGGCAAGGGAGCTCTCCCCTTACAATTTTCCCAAATACAGTTGTCACATCTCCTCTCTTTCTAAAACATCTTTTAGAGCTGCATAAGCATCTTCTTTGGTTTCCCACACTGAGATAAACCTGCCTTTATGACAGAATATAGCTCCTGGTATGCCGGATTCTTTCTTAAGTTCGTTGTCTAGAAGACCTGCCCACTGTTGTGGCAGAGGGACTCTGACTTTCATTCTATCGTTGCTAGTAGGAGGAATACCTCGGAGCTTCCAATGATTCCCTGATGGCATGATGACAAAAAGAGCGGGATGTTGTTCCCCTCCATTTTCAAAAAAAGCGTCCAGCCAAGGAAGAGACTCTTCAAAATGCAAGTACTTCTGTTTGGTCTTCATAGCTTCAACTACTTTCTGCTTGCACTGTTGAACATAGTTAAATCTATCAAGAAGTCTGCGCAAATGACCGAGAGCGAATTTCACAGCTTCTAAAAAGGAAGCATCCTGCTCATCATTTGAAGCATCATATCTCGTAGGAACAAAATTGCTGATCACATTAGAAAAAGTGCAAACTCCTGGTTCTGATTCCCCTTTACCATTGTCATGAGCATCGACACCTTGGATGAGAAATCTATTAAAATAATGATATACGTCTTCATCAACAAATTTCTGATTTTTAAAATGAAGCCATACCATACCAGCACTACTCAGTTCCCCTTTATAGGAAGACTGGTGATGGTCGAATTTGTTTTCTGAAGGATTATACTCTCCCCCGACATCACACACAAATTGACACGTAGAAAGTTTTGCAGGATCTCTTGTACGGAAGATCCGATCTGGATCGATCATATCAAATAATAGAAGCAAAGCGCATGCAGTGACCTCATCTGCATGGAATGTCCCACTATGGGTTCCTACACTGCGAGGAATCAACATAAAGCGCCCCTTTTCTTTACTTGAAGAAGCATGGGGATTCTAAGAGGTGAAATATTAATGCTCAAGGAGGAAGTAAACAAAAATCAGCATTTCTTTAGAAAATGCAGCTTTGAAAGATCGATTTTTTTTACTAAGAGGGATTAAGGTCGGGTAGTTTTTCCTTTTTCTCTTTTTTAACTACTACAGCCGGCAATGATTTCGGTTTTTTAGGTTTAGCTTTAGGAAGTTTTATCGGCTTTGGCTTGGTAGAGGAAGGGTGGGACAAGCTCGCGATTTTTCTTTGCATCTTGAATCCCCAAAATAGTGCAGCTGCTAAAAGGAATGTCAGGCCCCCCATGATGGTATAAAGTAAGAAGGGTTTGTTATCTGAACTGCTAAGAACAGTTGTGTCCGGAGAAGAGCTCTGAGCTACATAATTTATCATTTCTAGAGGCGGTAGAATTTGCACTGTGCGTGCAGGAAGGGTAGAGGTCCTTTTTTCTTTTTTGACGCTATCCCACCAATCGATCGATATTTCAGGCAACACTAAGCTGCCACTCTGCTCGGGGATCAGAGTAAATTGCTCTTTGCGCATGCTATAGAGGATGCCTTGAGATACCTTTTCCTCTTCTTCGGGCTTATCAGCATAGACTTTACATGTTGAACCTTGGCTCTGCAGATCTTCAAGATGGGGAAGCTGGCTTGCTTTGAGACCTTCAGCCTTAATCAGGACTCCCCGAGAAAAAGGCTCACCTACGCGCAGGGTCTGACCATTCTTCCACACCTCTTCCAAGGCAAGCGCTTTTGCGGGAAGCCATGGGGACATTTCCGGAAGGGCTGATTGGACATCAAGGTTCATCTCATTGGCCTTTAAAGCGAAAGGCTTAAAACGCTCAAAGCCTTGGAGGAGAGCAAAGGGATCGAGATCCCTATATTGCCCATTTCTTTGTTCTGATACAGCTCCTTGGATATCCATAGGGGAAATCGTTAGAGCACCTGTTTTCAAAGGGGTGATGAGATAGGTAAACTCAACAACATTGAGCAAGACCCCATCGATTACTTTCTTTTCTAATTTAGGTTCCTCCACAAGTTCCACAATGGCGTCTTTCACCTGTATTTTCTGTGCTTGGACGTTATGAAGGGACATTTTAGAAGTAAGAACCGCTTTATAGAGGAGAGGTTCATTTTTGTAGGGAGCGGTGTTGCTCACATGTGTGGTGATACTGATCTCATTGCCATCCCTACCTGATGAGGAAGTAGAACTTTTTACAGCTTGCAAGGAGATCGGACTCGTAGAAAGAAGGCCTTCAGAGGTAAGTACACATATGGGAGGAATCTCGATAGCGCCTTCAATCTGAGGTGTTAAAGAAAGCTTCCAGGTGATGCTTGAAGAGACCTTTCCATTGATGATGGTTGTACTTGTCGAATGCTCCTCTGAATGAATTAAAAAATCCTTTTCCAGAGAGGAAAGCGATGGAGCTGATTTGGGAGAGCAATCTGTAAGAGTAAGAAGTAGAGAAAAACTTTCAGTTAAAGGAACCTCTGTGTTGCTAACGCTTGCGGTAAATTCGCCAGCGACGAGAAAAACAGCAGGGGCAAGACTTAGAAAGAATGATGATAAGGGAATGAAAACAGTCCTTTTTACCATGGGTCTACATCCTCTTTGGTGCCATTTTTTTGGGATTCGAGATAAAATTTATTCTTTAAGAAAGACTTAGGATCATTTTTGATCTGATCTAGCCACAGGTCGGCATCGAGATCCTCTTGAGAACGGGGTGTGGGCTTTTCGCCCTTCTGATCAGACGCCAAAGGCTGATCCTTTGGTTGTTGCTTCTTCTCTTCAGACTGCTCAGACTCCTTTCCTTCTGAAGATTCTTTCGAATCAGCAGTTTCTTGGGACTTATCACCCTCAGAATTTTTATCCTTGTCAGAACCCTCTTGAGAATTTTGGTTATTTTCTTGCTGCTGCTCTAGCATTTTTTTGACAAGTTCTAGGTTTTCTTTAGCAAGGGTATGGTCCGGCCATCTTTCGAGAACCTCTTCGTAAACTTCGATCGCATCTTCAAGCTTATTTTGCAAAGCGAGGGCATTGCCTAAATTATAAGCAGCGCTTGCAGCTACTTCTGGACGTGTGGATTGCTTAAACATTTCTTCCGAAGCTGCATAATCGCCCATACGATAGTGGATGACTCCTTTTCTATAAGGATCTTCGAAAGCCTGGGAAGCTTCTGTGTAGTCTTTCCTTTCATATGCCTGCTTAGCTAGTTCATCGTTATTATAAAAATAGCTGGATATGGCCGCCTCGGAATAGGTAGACATCAGGAGGAAAAGAGCCAGCATATAACCTCTTCGGTACCATATGAGAAAGAAAGGAAGTGCAGGAAGAAGAAATAGATAGAAGTGTTCCTGCCAAAAACGGTGAGTTTTATGTGCCTGCTCTTTTTGCAGATCGCTCCGTTTTTCTAGATCTTGAAAGATGAGAGAGATCTGCTCGGAATGGTCGGCATCGAAATATCGCCCATGTCCAATATTACTGATCTGACTAAATTTCTCTTTTTCTAACTTGGATATGATCGGAGATCCGTTTTTTTTAACTACTACCCCCTGACGATTTTTAAACGGAGCTCCCCCTGAAGTACCGACACCTATGCTGTAAAGAACGATCCCTTTCTCTGCGAGCTTCTTTACAGTCTTGACCACACTCACGTCTTCAAAACCTCCGTCGCTGATCACGACGATGGCTTTGTTATTGCCAGGCTCGTTTTCAAACATGGTGGCGGCCATCTCAAGGGCAGGAGTAAGTTTACTCCCCTGCACGTAAACAAGATCGGTATCTAGTGAAGGAAGAAGATGGCGGATGGTTTCTTTATCTTCTGTCATGGGCACGATCATATGAGGATCGGCTGCGAAGGCGATGAGGCCGATTTTAACTCCCTTGGAAAGGTTGAGAAGGTCCTCTATTTTTTGTTTGGCGCGTCCAAGACGGGAAGGAGAGATGTCTTTTGCATTCATCGACTCAGAAAGGTCGAGGAGGACTACAAGATTTTGAGAGCGTGTAAATGTGGCGATTTCAGAAAAATTCCACCGAGGGCCCGCTAGAGCGGTGCACAAAAAACACCAGACGAGTGTCCAAAAAAGCAATTGAGTCCATAACTTATTTTTCTTTTGCTCACCTCCTACAAGAAGATAGGAAAGCAGATGTTTATCTATAAACTTCTCTAGCTGATGGAGAGGCTCTCGTTTTTGGTAGTAAAGAAAAAAAAGAGATCCCACTAAAGGAATGGCAAGCAGCATTAAAAACCAAAGAGGACGGGCAAAATGCAGTTGACTAAGATCCATAGAGAACCCTCCTTGGTATCAGCTGAAATAGGGTCAGTGAGAGCAATAAAAGAAGTGAAAGACTTAAGGGATACGGATAGAGAGGCTCACGAATTACAATTAGAGATTCATTGGCCTCGCTCTTTTCAAGCTCATCAATTTTAGCGTAAATCGAAGCGAGCATTTTCTGGTTAGTTGCAGAAAAATATTGTCCTCCGGTTTCTTTTGCGATCTCTTTAAGCAACTCCTCATCGATAGACACCTCTGCCATACCGTAGCCGCCGAACTGACCGGGAAAAGGCACGAGACCCTTTTTGCCGATCCCGATGCAATAAATACGAACGCCATACTGTTTTGCAAGCTTTGCACTTTCCAAGGGAGGGATGCTGCTTGCGTTATCCTCACCATCGGTGAGGAGGATGAGTACGCGTGAGGCCTCTGGCCTCTCGCGAAGTGTCCTGACTCCGAGTCCAATGGCATCTCCTATCGCAGTAGCTCCCCCCGCCATACCAGGAGTTGCATCACTGAGCATGCGGCTGACTGAATCTGTATCCAAGGTAAGAGGCACATGTAGATAGGCATGTTGTCCGAAGAGAATGAGCCCTAGTCGATCCCCTTGCCGTCCTTTAATGAAATTACCGACTACTTGTTTGGTAACATCTAAACGGCTAATTGGTGTGTTCTCAGTTGAAAAATCCAGCGCTTGCATAGAACCCGAGATATCGACAGCAAGCATGAGATCGTAACCCTTATTTTTCACCTGCTTGAACTGTTCTACTTTTTCCGGTTGCATCAGAGCGAGGGTAACCATGATCCAAGACAAGAAAAGAAGACAGAAGAAGAGAGTATTACTTGTTTTCTCGGGAGCTGGAGCTTTGGGAAAGAGTTTTTTTAAGCGCTGCGCTGCGGGAAAATGGATCACAGCTACGTCATCTTGCTTTTCTTTGGGCAAAGAGGGTAGCAGATGGCGAACAAGGAAGGGAAGAGGAAGAAGAAGAGCAAACCAGGGGGAATGAAAGTGAAACATATTAACACACCCATGTTCTAGTAGCTTGAATTAACTCTTTGATCTGCTCTGGTGGCAAGTCTGTATATCTCTGAGCATACGGAACCTCGATGAGCAGTTTTCCTTTTTCAGTCCAATCGAACTGCTTTGGATCATGTCCTTTTAACCACTCTAACCAGGCATCACCGACAAGGCCTGCGCATTCTTTGCGAGGAAACCGTCTCACTGCAATACGGCGCAGGTATTCTGACAAATAGGCTATCACCTCAGAGGAATTGGAGGAGGATAAATTTTGTTCTAGACTATCTAACTTCTTCAAAGCATCTCTTTTCCAACTTCTTAAATACTCCAGGCGCTTCTTAAGCAGCCACAGGGCGCCTGCAAGCATTACCATAGCGCAAAAGATAGAGATCCACCAGCCGATAGCTAAGGGCCAGGGGCTGATAGGATCGAGTCCTTCAATATCGTGTAGTTGCTCTAGTAAAGAATTCATTTCTTGCCTCTAGCAGTGTTTTTCAGGCTTAAAAGAAGATCGCTATGAATATCTGACTCGGTAGATAGCTCTATAAGGGGGATTTTTAAACGCTTAGCAGTAGAAGTTAATATGCTACGACTTGCCTGCCACTCTGCAGCGTAAGTTTCTCTGCCTTTGAAGCTATCTGTGTTGACATAGACCTTCTCTGAGCCTCTCCCGTAAAAACCGATAACACCGGCCGCTGCAAGAGCTCTATCTGCTGCATCATTGATGGAAACAAAGACAACCTCACAGCTTTTACTTAAGCGGCTTAAACTGGGATCATTCGAAAAATTGGCAGAGAGATCCATAAAGTCGCTAATCAAATAGATTAAAGATCCCGAATGAGCGGTCCTACCAATATGCTGCAAAGCAGCTTCCAAAGAGACCTGGTGCTGCTCAATAGGAGGCTGAACAAGCATTTTAAGAACCGTAGAAAGAGCCTGACGCGTATGTTTACATGCAAAGTATTGCAGTCCACCAGGGACATCACCAAAAAAACAAGCACTGATGCGATCCTGATGGGCAAGAGCTCTCCAGCCTAAAAGGGAAGCACAGCGAGCGGCTTGGATCGATTTAAACGTATTTCTTGTCCCAAAGCGCATGGCAGAATTCATATCTACACAAATGATAGTATGCCGCTCTTTTTCTTGTTGAAAAAGCTTTACATGAGGAGATCCCGTGCGTGCGGTCACTCTCCAATCGATATTTCGGATATCGTCACCAGGTACATATTCGCGCACGGCATCGAAGTCTAGCCCCGGTCCACGATAAGGCGAATGGTGATTGCCAGGAGCTCTCGAGCTCACTTTGCGCTGCGAGGGCTGCATCTTGTCAAGCTTACGCTTTTTATAAGAAAGTAGGTCGCTAAAATCGGGGTAAAGCATGCACTCACCACTTGTTTTAAGGAATAGCTACCACGTCGAGGAGCTTGCGAATGATCTCGTTGCGTGAAATCCCGTCAGCTTCTGATTCAAATGAGGGTTGAATCCGGTGTCTTAAAACTGGAAAAGCAACCTCGTGAATATGCGTTGGAGTCACGTATTCATCTCCCCTTAGCCAGGCAAGAGCTTTAGCGCAGCGGATGATCGCGATACTCGCCCGTGGAGAGACACCATGAGCAATCCATTTAGCAAGTTCGGGGTCATATTTTCCTGGAGTACGCGTGGCTGATGCAAGAGAGACGACATATTCTTTTAATTTATCTGAGATGTAATGACGCGATACGCTGTCACGAGCCGCGAAAACCTCTTCTATAGAGGTAAGTGGCAATGGGGCCTGGCTCGTATGCTGCTGACGTTTTTCATCGAGCTCTACGATCCGTAGCTCTTCTTCGTGACTCGGATATCCCACTTCTAGATGCATCATAAATCTATCAAGCTGCGCTTCAGGTAAGTTATAGGTTCCCTCTTGTTCGATGGGGTTCTGTGTGGCGATGACCATATACAGCTTAGGAAGTGGATACGTTTTGTGACCGACTGTTACTTGCTTTTCTTCCATTGCCTCGAGCAGCGCCGATTGTACTTTTGCAGGGGCTCTGTTGATTTCATCAGCGAGCAGGATATTGTTAAAAAGGGGCCCTTTGCGAAAAACGAAGTCGCTTTTCTCATGAATATAAATTTCGGTGCCGATGAGATCGGAAGGGAGTAGGTCTGGGGTGAATTGGATTCGATGGAAGTCGCCCTCGATCCCATCAGCGATAGCTTTAGCAGAGCGTGTTTTGGCAAGTCCTGGCATACCCTCGAGAAGGGCGTGTCCATCAGTGAGCAGACAAACCAGCATCTGTTCAATGATTTGACTCTGGCCGATGATTTTGCTTTGAATGGATTGTAAAAGATTGGACAGCGGATGATGTGCTGCTTTTTTTATCATTTCTTGTGCTTCAACAAAGCTCATAGGTCTCCTCTGAAGTAGTAAAAACATGTTCAAAATGCAACAGAAGAGACATTCTAGCAAGCGATTAAAATTTTATAAAACCCAAAATCTTGAGATTCCAAAAAAAAAGCAGCATTTCCTTAGGAAATGCTGCTTGAAAGATCGAATATAAAATTAAATTTCTCGTTATGCCTTTACATAGTGAGAATGGCTATTAGTTTTACAATTCTTCCAGTTGTCCATCAAGAGATCAAGACCATCTGCCTTTTCAGGATTGTACATTTTGATCATCCACCAAGACCAAGAAGGACTCTTAATTTGAGGTAAACTGTCATAAACAGGAGTACGAATGTAGATATTTGCAAAAATACGACCTACTACAGGAATCGCTTCGATGATTCCTCTTAACATTTCCCACCCACCTTTTGCCGCATGCCAAAGATGACCTTTATTTTGTGTGATTAAAGCAGCAAACAGATGGCCTATAGTATGTATTGCTCCTAAAGCGACTCTTGTTGCGCCCGCAACGATTCCTATAACTGGAATTTGTGCCGCTATATTAAGGACGCTATTTTTATTAGCATTACGAGGAATCTTACGATGGCAAGCGCATAGATTGCCGCGATCAGCCCAATCGCTGTATAAAACAGAACCTGTAATACTCTCAGCTTTTGTTTCTACTATAATACCATGTAAAACATCATTAAAAGAAATAGTCGGAGCAACTGCCATAAAATGCCTTTGTTACCTATAAAATCGAGGACATTATACCTTCAAATTACTTAATTAACAACATTTCAAAACAAAAAACAAATCATGATAAAACCCGTATGAAATTAGCTAATTACTTCATCTATCTCTTGATTTTAAATATTTTTTTATTAACCTGCAGAAATAGGCAGTCAAATATTTTTACTACATTAATCAGGTTATAAAATGAAAAAAGCTTTCCTCGCGCTTACAGCACTCACCTGTCTTCTCTCAGTACACCAAGCGGATGCATGTACCGCTTTTCAACTAAAATCCCAAGATGGAGCTCAAATCTATTGCAGATCTATGGAATTTGCAGAGGGTCTGGAATCTGATGTTTTAATTGTTGCAAGAGGTACTGCTTATCAAGGAACAGCTCCGGGCGGAAAGACTGGACTTTCTTGGAATGCTAAATATGGCTTTGTAGGGATGAATCAAAAGTATGCTAATAAATTCATCTCGGATGGAATGAATGAAAAGGGTCTTGTAGCCTCTTGTCTTTACATGCCAGGATTTGCTCAGTACCAAGACAGCGATGAGAAAAAATTAGACCATACACTAGGATATTGGGAGCTACCGACCTATCTACTTAGCACATGTTCTACAATACAAGAGGTAAAGACACTACTTCCTACATTACTTATTGCCCAGCAGCCCATGCCCAACATGAACGGCGAGGTCATGCCCCTACATTTTTACATCTCAGATTACAATGGAGCTGTACTCATCATCGAATATGTAGATGGACGATGCTTTCAATGGAATAACGCCCTTGGCGTTCTTACCAACTCCCCTCCATTTGCATGGCATATTTTCAACTTATCCAATTATGCCAATTTATCCCCTGTTAACATAGAAGGACTAGCTCTTCCTAACTTCGAGATTGTAAATCCAAGCCAAGGTTCGGGACTTCTTGGACTCCCAGGTGATTATACATCTCCCTCGCGCTTTGTTAGAGCTACCCTCTTTTCTCAATGGGCCACAACACAAAAAGATGCTCCAGATACAGTAAGACTTGGATTTCATATATTAAATACGTTTGATATTTTCGAAGGAATTATCCGAGCGCAGTCGGATAAATCTAAAGAAGGGAATCAAGTACCTGTAGAACACAACTCAGACATTACTCAATGGACTATTGTTCATGACAGGACGAACTTAAAAACATACATCCGAAGTTATGAGAGCCTCTCGATTGAAATGGTCGATCTCAAAAAAATCGACTTTGCCAAAGCGGGTTTTAAATCGATTTCAATGAAAAAAAATTTCAGCCCTAAAGACATCACGCAAAATGCAAAAGCTCTAGAAGTTATACAGAACTAATCTATGCCGGTAGACTTGCTCTGCCGGTATTTTTTCTTGACCTTTTTTGCATTAATTTTCCCACAAAAACACAAGTTATCAACAATTTGCCCACACTTTTCCACATCGCTATTTTCAGTCGAATGCCAAGAAACCAACAACAACATAAACATCTGAAAATAAATCACTTAAAAATCAACTAACAGTTAATCTATCAAGAAAAAAAGAAAACACTGGGCAAAAAAGTCTCGTTTTCTATGAGAAAATCCCCCATTTATGAACAAACTTTCCACAGCCACATTCCTCTCTTCTTTTTTTTGTCTAAATCTCTTAAGTTGAGCTTTACGTGCGATTTAGCATCAAAGGACTATCTTCATGGAAAGCTATCTTATTTCCGACATATATGATCTCGTTTCCCCGGATGGAAAGATAACCTCTTATACAAGGGTTGCACCACGCCATGCGGCAGCTGATGTCGCTATCGAAAACATCTCTCCGGCTTTCATAGGATTCCAGATAGAAAAAGAGCAGGTATTTTTCAATATCAAAAGCACACTTGCTCAAATTGGGATGGATGCTATCGGCACAAGCTATGAATTAGATAAAAGTGGACGCAGAGCCTTCGTCAAGATCGATCTACTCGCACGATCCTCTATTGCAGAATCAATGCTCGACTTTCTTAATGTCGGATCTTTTGTAGGAAAACTTTTCGCTGCTGACGAAAGAAGAAAAGTGCGCGATCCCGATTATCTCAAACGGATGTTCAATAGGATCGATCGCTGGGGAAGACCTCTTCTTTATCTTGGAGACCCGCAAGGTAGCGATGATCTGCTACTTGAAAAAATTAACGGTCATACAGTGGCATTCTTAACTCTTTTGAATGGCACCCTATCCTACGACTCAGCCATGCTGGGGCTACTTCCCACTCTTGCTAAAGCCCTGCAGCATCCCGAATTTAAAGTACGCTCTTTACTCCAGCTCGATCAAATATGGAATGAGGGTGCTCCAATGAAAGTTAAGCCTTCAGAAATACTACTTGTAAAAACACAACCTCTTCACATAAGAACAGCTTTTGGCCGTGTCGTAGAGTCCCTACTGCCTAAAGGCTACCACCATACATCTGCTTGCATCTTAGAGCCTGATACCAAGGCTTCAGGCGATGTATACGAGCTATTTGGGGAATCAGATAAAGAAATCAAAATCATCCCACTAGAATTTTATACACTTGAGCCACACAGAGAGCACGTATTCTTCTCAGATAGAGACCAGCTGCAAACATGTCTTGAAGACCCCAAAGTGCTATTTAATGCTTTTGAAACAGCTCCTCAGCCTATGCACCATAGAACATCGGTATTTGTTGTAAAAGGAGAGCAGCTTTTAAATCTAAACTCCCAAGACTGGATTGCAAGAGAGCCACACACCCATGACTTCCCAGGACTTCTTTTTCATCCGGAAAGACAAGCTCACATGGTAGACAGGTATATTGAGCAGCAGCCGAGCTATCCTTTCTTAAAAGCGATGCAGGATGGGCTGATTACCTCACAAGGAGTGTTATTCTGCAGGTATTTTCCCTCACCTCTTATGAAAAAAATGCTACTTGGAGATCAAGTACAGCGTTGCCTTAAAGGGATCTATTTCCAATACGCTTCCTTTTCCTGCGCAGATTTCTTCTCTCATGAAGACAGATCCTTGTTACATGACCTTGCTAAATTTGCCATACCCACCTTCTGGGTCGATAGAAGCAGTGGTAAAATATTACAGTATGTACCCAAACCTGATAAAGACACGGGTATGTTCACCCCCCTCGATCTTGTAGATCCCTTCCTTAAAGCCACATCCTTCGGGGTATACGGTTCCCATAGGATACCAGGCAATTTCGAAGCCGAGCTAACCCATCTGCTTGAAGGGCTGGAAAAGATGCGCCATGAGATTAACCATGCCATGCTTAATAAAGACACCCCCATCGCTTTGATTACTGGCGGAGGCCCTGGCGTTATGGAGCTTGGAAATATGGTAGCAAAGAAGCTTGGGCTTCTCTCCTGCGCCAATATCGTAGACTTTCGTCATAAAGACAACTCGGTCGTCGAAGAACAAAGACAAAACCCTTATGTCGATATCAAGATGACGTATCGCTTAGATCGTCTTGTTGAAAGACAAGCAGAGTTCAATCTGGACTTTCCCATATTCTTACAAGGTGGAATCGGGACTGATTTCGAGTACACACTAGAAGAAGTAAGAAGAAAAGTCGGCTCAACACTTGCAACGCCTGTACTACTATTCGGACCTGTAGCCTACTGGAAAGAGAAAATCACATCGAGATTCCAATGCAATCTCCTTACGGGAACAATTGCTGGTTCGGAATGGGTAAGCAACTGTTTCTACTGCATACAGAATGCAGAGCAGGGGCTTAAGATCTACAAACAGTTTTTTACAAATAATTTACAAATCGGCAAGAACGCACCGATACACAAAGATGGATTTGTGATTGTTAAGTAAAAAGAAAAAGAGCCTCGCTAACTATGGCGTAGCGCGAGGCTCTTAAAGAAAACAACAAAGTCTTTTAGAATCCCCAAGAAAAGCCGGCTTCCCCGTACTGAGTACGTTCTAGGAAGAACTGACCTTCATAAGAATATCCATGGTGGTAATCGATAAATAGACGCATCTTACGTCCGATACCCTGCAGTTTAGAGAGCTCGTAACCAAGCTTAATAAAGAAGTCGAGGTTCCAGTCTCTCACCTGCCAGTTCTCAAAGTGCAGCGCTAAAAAGGGCGTGCCATACAGTCTATGATAGTAGAGTTTTTTTCCAAGAACGCGCAGTTCTGCACCGTACTTGGCATAAAAAGTTTTCATAGGGAAGGACTGATCACTATGCATAATGATACCAGGGCCTAAATACGCTCGTAAATGCCCTGAAAACTGATACGACGTGATAAAATCGACAGCTTCATAGCTCGGATTTTTTCTCTTATAGAGATAAGATGGGTTGTTAACAATAAACTCATCCCCAAGGTGACTTGAAATATGGTAGAGACGAAGACGGAATGACCATCTATCAAATCCATACGTTAAAGGAATACCTAAGAAATAGTCCGCGTTAACAAGCTCGCAAGATTCGTTCTTTGGTTTATTCGGAATGTGCCAGTAGTTAAATACAGCCCAGACAGCTCCCTGTATACCGATCTGCAAGTCTCCATGCCATCTAAATACATCTCTCCATCTAAACATAGGGAAGTCATCACCGAGCGCAATCGCTGCGGCCTGTTTTCCAATGACTTTATCCCCGTATCGATAGGCAGCAGAGTATGTTGGTTCTCTTGGATCTGCAACGAGTGGCTGGAAAACAACGGTGGATTGAGGGAACCAAATACCGTTAACACGAGGCTGCTCTGTATACTTTGTCTTCGCTTCTGTCTCTTCGGCGGTAAGGTCTTTTACTTCTACAGATTTAACCCCAGGAAGGTCACGTACAAATGATATAATACTGTTTGCGATAAGTTCGTTACGCGGCAAGTTAGCAAGATATACGTTGTGATTGTGTACGGTGACAATCACACGGTATTCATAGAAGTGCATGTCTACAAGAGCTTGGATATAACCTTCGAGATAAGGGTCTGTCGCTGCATGGATATCTTCTTTTGGTATACTGTCAGTGCGTGTTAGAAGTTCATTGGGAACATAAGCCACTTCTTCCCTTCCGACACCATAGTCTTTATCTGCAAAGACAAAGGCCTCTTGTAGTTCACTGTCTGCAAAAAGAGATAAACATCCTGTAAAACAGGAAAAAAAGGCGATTAAAGCCGCTGTCGAATTTCGCTTCATGATAGGTGCTCTTTACGTTGGCGTGGTTTTTTGTCTATTCACTTTTTTAAATCGCAAATGTGCCAAAAAAATGCATATAGCATCCGAGGCTACAGAATAAAAAAAAAAACCGCAAATTGAATTTTCAAAAACTCAATGAAGTGGGACTCCTTTTACAAGACTTCTCTAGTAAAAATCCGTAGTAAGGATTTGTTTTTTTCAGATAGAATAATGAAAAAAATAACAGAGAAAAAATATGAAACCCCACATTCAGCATTATCCATTAAGCGAAATCAGTCATCCTTTTCAAGGAGTGCTCCTCGATGCTTATGGAGTTTTTTGGGCTGGCAATGCAGCTGGCGCTTTTCCAGGAGCTGCCAGTGCCATGAAGGCCCTAGTAGATTCTGGAAAGATTGTCGGTATCCTATCAAATGCTACAAGACTCTCAAGTAAAGAAATTGAAAAGCTATCTCGTCATGGAATCCATCTCGGCAAACATTTCCACTTTCTGATTACCTCTGGGGAAATCGCTAGACAGACTGTCCTATCAAAAACTCTTCCCTTTCAGCTACATGTAGATCGGTATTATGTCCTTGGAGGTCCTTACCCTGAAGGCGGGATTCATGAGGAAATTTTCGAAGGAAGTTCCCTTAGTGAAACTGAGCATGTTCTTGAAGCGGGCTTTATTTATGCATCCACACCACAGCTCTCAGGAGTTGATCAAATAGATCCTTCTGTATTTGAAACACATGTAAAAGAGTGTATAGCATCGAAACTTCCGATGCTTTGTGCAAATCCCGATCTCTTTGCACATGAAGGCAATCCACCTAAGGCTGTAGTGCGTCAAGGAAGTCTTGCAAGGCGTTATGAAGAACTCGGAGGCGTTGTGCATTACATCGGCAAGCCCCATACAGCTGCCTTTGCCAGTGCGATGAAAGAGTTTGCTAAATTTGAGATTCACAGCCCATCAAGCATCGTTATGATTGGCGACACACCGGAAACCGATGTACGCGGAGCTAAACGCTTTGGCATGGCATCC